>Ga0315902_10005201_pt1 | contig 18435 bp, 14 predicted proteins | sample LakEriMetagenome_9_FD_203523 | JGI IMG/M metagenome (GOLD analysis project Ga0315902, IMG submission 203523) | Freshwater fungal communities from buoy surface, Lake Erie, Ohio, United States - Buoy 12 MA117 | ecosystem: Environmental > Aquatic > Freshwater > Lake > Lake biofilm | place: USA... | reverse complement strand
CCCGCCTTGCGTGGGGGGTAAACATCCCGGGAAGCCCCGGAGGCCATCGGGTCTCCGTCTCCCCGGCGGCGATGCCGCAAGGTTTCGGCCCGGAGGACTTCGCCTCCGTCAGCCGCCTCGACGGCCTCTCGCACCGATGGGGTTCGTGCGGCGCCGAGTCCGTGGCGCGCCGGCCTCCTCGGCCGTCCGCATTACGCTGTGGGCCGCCCGTATCGGGCCCGGGAGTGGAAGACCATGCATCCGTTTATCGAGACCCAGAAGGAGTGGATGAAGGTGATCCCGCCGTTTCGTGCCGGTGACACCGTGCGCGTCAACGTGCGGGTCAAGGAAGGCGACAAGGAGCGCCTCCAGGCCTTCGAGGGCGTCTGCATTGCCCGTCGTGGTGCCGGCATCAGCGAGACCTTCACGGTCCGCAAGGTGTCCAACGGCGTAGGCGTCGAGCGCATCTTCCCGGTGCACAGCCCGATGCTCGCCGACATCACGGTCGTGCGTCGTGGCGCGGTGCGCCGCGCCAAGCTGTACTACCTGCGCAACGTGACGGGCAAGGCCGCCCGCATCAAGGAGCGCAAGGTCGTCAAGAGCGACACGAAGTAATCCGCCACGCGCCGCGACCGCAGCATGGCGCGGTGGAGCCCGATCGAGCGGTCGCTGCGGGCGCAGCATGGCCCGCTGCTGGTCGGCGTGGATGAAGTCGGACGGGGCCCCCTGGCGGGCCCCGTTGTCGCATGTGCCGTCGTGATGCCGCCGGAGCAGCGGGCCATTGCCGGCGTGGACGATTCGAAGCGTCTCGATGCGGCAACCCGTGAGGTGCTCGCGACCCGCATCCGCGAGCGGGCGCTGGTGGTGGCGCTCGGCGCGGCCAGCGTGCGCGAGGTGGACCGCCTGAACATCTACCACGCAACCGTGCTGGCCATGCGGCGGGCACTGTCCCGCGTGCCGGCGGCCTTGGGCCGGGCCCCCGATCATGTGCTGGTGGATGGGACGCCGCTCCGCACGTTGGGGGTGGTGCACACGGCCGTCGTGAAGGGGGACGCGAAGTGCTATGCCATTGCCTGTGCCTCCATTGTCGCCAAAGTCACGCGGGATCGGCTCATGGCGTCGCTGGCCCTGCGCTACGGGGGGTACGGCTGGGAGCGCAACCGGGGATACGGGACGGCCGAACACCAGCGGGCGATCGCGGGGCATGGGCTCACGCGGCACCACCGGCGGAGTTTCTGCCTGGCCGAACAGGGCGATCTGCTCGAGGGCCCCGGTTGACCCTTGGTTCCGGGTCGATGATCCTTCACCAGCGGCGGCATGCGCGCAACTCGCGCGCGGTGCGCGTTGCGACCGGGTAGCTCAGTCGGTAGAGCAGCGGACTTTTAATCCGTAGGTCGTGGGTTCGATCCCCACCCCGGTCATGCCGTATGGCGGCGACCCGCCTTGCCGGGCGTGGCGTTGGAGTGCACGGCGTCCTGGCGACCGCCCGGGGCATGGCCGTGCGTGGGTGACCAGCGGGAGGAGAGCACAGCATGGAGCAAGGCACGACCGAGGAGCGGTACACGCGCCTGGTGATGCTGCTGGTGATCCTCGCGGTCTTTCTGGTGCTGCCCCTGCGCATCATCGGCTACGGATACATGCCCATTGACGATGCCCTCCGTCATTCGGCTTTTGCGATGGGCAACCGTTCATGGGGCGACCTGATTCTGCTGGATCCACGGTTTCCCGCATGGATGGATGTGCACCCGGGATGGCATGTCTTTCTGAGGGCCGTTCACGACCTGACGCAGTGGGATCAGGGGACCCTGGTCACCCTCTCCGTCGTGATGGCGTTCTGGGTCTTCACGTTCACGGGCGTGATCGCGTCGTCGAATGCACCCGCGTGGATCCTTGGGTGTACGCTCGTGGCGCTCCTTGAGCCCGGATTGCTCGGCAAGCTCCTGCTTGGCCGACCACTCTTCTTCAGCATGACCGCGGTCATGGCCCTGCTCTTCCTGTGGACGCGGCCACGGCCGCTTCGGCTCCCGCACGAAATCGGTGTGGTGGCCCTGGTCCTCGGGGTGAGCCTGTACATGCATCCCTCGTCATGGTATCTCTGGCTGATTGCCCTGCCGCCGCTCGTTGCCTGCCGGTGTTGGCGAGCGATCGGCACCCTGGCCGCAGGGTGGGGGATCGCCCTTGCCGCGACCTGTCTGCTCAATGGCTGGTACAACGCCATCGTCCTTCCCATCGACGTGTTGCGTCTGGCCCTACTGGAGGGAGGCGCCCCGGTTCCGCTGCTGGCGACGGAACTCCAGCCTACCGGAGCGCCGATGCTTGGCCTGATGGGGATGGCTGTCACGCTGATTGCCCGTCGGGCTGCCGGTCATGATGTGCGCCACGCCGTGCAGGCGGTGGACTTCGCCTTCGTGGTCACGGCGTGGATCGCGGGGCTGTACGTGGGCCGGTTCTGGGTCGAGTGGGGCTTGCCGGCGATGGCCGTATGGTTCACCCGTCAATTGGCCGAGAGCCTCGAGATTGGATTCGTCGGTGGCACGTTGCAGCGGCGTACCGCTGGCATGGTCGGTATCTCGGCCGTCGTGCTCTACCTCTCGCAGTCGGCGGATCTGGGCGGCCGGTACTCCAATACCCTGCGCAATCCCCTCATGACCGCACCGGTCAGCGAGTTCGTGTCGGATCTTCCGGATCCAGGTGGCATCTTGTATTCGCCGGATATGGGGACCTTCTACACGATCTTCCACCGGATTCCGACGTTGCAGTTCCGGTTTTCGACGGCCATGGAACCCGGCCTCATGCCTGCCGCAGATCTCAAGGTGCTGCGTGCCATCCAGTCGTCGAACCTGTCGATGGTTCGGGAATACCAGCCGTGGTTCGACAAGATGACCATGGCCGATCGGGTCATGATCCGCAGTGCAACGGAACCGGAATGGCCCGGTCTGGTCTTCAAGCGCTTCTACGGTGCCTGGATCGGGCACAAGGCAAAGCCGTGACGACCGATGGCGCATTTGCCGTGGCGGTTCTGGTTCCCTGCCTCAATGAGGCCACGGCGATCGCCCGTGTCGTTGGTGATTTCCGGGCCGTCTTGCCGGATGCGGTCATCTACGTCTATGACAACGGATCCACGGATCAGAGCGTCGAGCGTGCCCGGGACGCCGGTGCCGTGGTACGGCGCGAACCGCGGCGAGGAAAGGGCAACGTCGTGCGACGGATGTTCGCGGAAGTGGATGCGGACGTCTATCTGCTGGTAGATGGTGATGCGACCTATGACCCGGCGTCCGCTCCGGCCATGCTGGCGCTCCTGGCCAACGAGCACCTCGATATGGTCACGGCCAGGCGGATCGCCGTCGAGACGGGGGCCTATCGGTCGTGGCATACCCAGGGCAACCGGATGTTGACCGGCGTGGTAGCGCGGCTTTTCGGACAACCGCTTGGGGATATGCTGTCGGGGTATCGTGTCATGTCGAAACGACTGGTGAAGTCGTTTCCGGCGCTCTCGAGCGGATTCGAAATCGAGACGGAACTCACCGTGCATGCGATGGAACTCCGAATGCCGATCGCGGAGATGGATTCCCCCTATGGCGCTCGAGGGGCGGGCTCGTCCAGCAAGCTCTCCACCTTCCGCGACGGTTGGCGCATTGCACGAACCATCCTGACCCTGCTCCGGGCCGAACGCCCCCTTGCGTTCTTCGGTGGGATGGCCCTCGTGCTTGGCCTGACCTCCCTGTTCCTCGGGGTTGGGCTCTGGAGCACCTATCTCCGGACGGGGCTGGTCCCGAGGTTCCCCACGGCCATCTTGGCTACCGGCCTCATGCTGTCCGCGCTGATCAGTATGGCCTGCGGGCTCATCTTGGACACCGTGACGACGGGGCGACGCGAAATGAAGCGCCTGCTGTACCTGCGCATCCCGCTTCCGGGAACCCGACTGGACCGGAGGCGCGCATGACCGGCGACTACGTTGGGGCCGTGAATCTCGAGGCCATGGCGGAGGCCCACAACTACAATGCCGTGCTCGCGGATCTCGTGGCACGAAACCTCGGAGGGTGCACGCGCTGTCTGGATTTCGGTGCCGGGGACGGGCTGATGACGGCGCTGGTTGCAGCCCGCGGTATCCGGCCAGACTGTGTGGAGCCGGATCATCGGCTGGCTACCAAGTTGCGGGCGGCCGGTTTCGCCGTGTGGGCCGATATCGTGGACTGTCCACCGGCCTCGTTCGATGGCGTCTATACCCTCAACGTGCTGGAGCACATCGAAGATGATGTCGCTGCCCTGAAACGTCTCCGGGAGTGTCTGGTCCCCGGTGGTCGGCTGGTCGCGTATGTCCCCGCGTTTCCGGTGCTGTTTTCCCGTATGGACGAGCTGGTGGGACACTTTCGGCGCTATCGGCACGCCGAGCTTGCAGCGAAACTCCGTGCGGCGGGGTTCGTCGTGGACCAGTTGGCCTATGCGGATAGTCTCGGATTCTTTGCCGCACTCGCGTATCGGTTCGTGGCGCGAGGGTCCGGAGCACTGAAGCCCGGCTCCGTATCACTCTACGATCGGTGGATCTTTCCGACGAGTCATCGATTGGATCGCCTCACGGGAGCGTGGTTCGGGAAGAACCTTTTCGCGGTGGCGAGCGTCCCCAAGTGAAACACCCCGACGTGCGGCGGGACGTATGCGCGCATCACCTGGCGCTCACGTACGGCATATCCCACGCTCCGGCAGGTACCCTGTTGTCGAGGTGAGGGAGGACATACCGCGCAAACAGGTCGCACTCGGCATGGTGCGGATAACCTGACAAGATGAAGGCCTCGATCCCTTCCGCGCGGTATTGCTGCAACTTGGCCAGTACCTGATCGGGATCACCCACGATGGCTGCACCGCAGCCGGACCGTGCACGCCCGATGCCGGTCCACAGGAATTCCTCGGCGTAGCCATCCCGGTCGGCTCCCTCGCGGAGCGTGGCCTGCGCCGCCACGCCAACGGACCGGCTGTCGAGGGAGCGGGCCCGTATGGCGGCCCCGGTGGCGACGTCGAGGCGGGAGAGGAGGCGGGCCGCTGCCGCACGTGCCTCGGTCTCGGTTTCACGGACCACCACATGGACCCGGTAGCCGAAGCGCAGTGTCCGTCCGAGGCGTGCCGCCCGGGCCCGCAGGTCCGTGATGACCGCCCGGATGGCCGGAAGCGTGTCCGGCCACATCAGGTAGACATCCGCGCCCTGCGCGGCCGCTTCGCGTGCGGGGTCACTCAGACCGCCAAAGTAGAAAGGCGGACAGCGTCGACGCTCTCGGCACACGCGTGGGGCCTCGACGTCGAAGTGCCAGAACGCGCCACGATGTGACAGCGATTCGCCACGCAGCAGCGCGCGCAGGATCTGCATGGCCTCAACGGTTCTCGCGTAGCGTGGGCCGGCGTCCAGGGTTTCCCCCGGCAACTCCGACGAGATGATGTTCACCGTCAGGCGGCCATTGGCGATCTGATCCAGCGTGGCGATCTGCCGGGCCAGCTGCGGCGGCCAACTTTCCCCGATTCGCACCGCCGTCAGCAGCCGGATCCGTTCCGTCAGTGCGGCAATCGCCGAGGCGAAGGCCGTCGTATCGATCCCGAGAGCGTATCCAGACGGCAGCAGGACATTGTCGAATCCGTTCCGTTCGGCGCGCAGGACCAGATCGCGGCAGTGAGACCAGCGTGATGCCAGCGCCGGGTCCGGAACGCCGAGAAATTCGTAGTCATCATCGCAGAGCGCCCCGAACCAGCTGACTTCGCAGGGGGGCAGCGGGTCAGAGCCGCTGGTCGTGGCGTACCCGGATTGACCGGGAGGGGCGGACCGCACGGGCTCAGGCATGCCGTAAATTGCACCCGGAGACCGAAGAGCGGGCGGGACGCCGCATCACGTATATGAAGCCAGATCCAAAGACCAGCCATGCGCCGCACAATACGGTACGGGATCGTCGGGACGGGGATGATGGGCGTTGAGCACCTCCGCAACTTGGCGATTACGCCGGGGGTGGAGATCACGGCCATCGCGGATCCGGTCGACGCGTCTCTTGGATGGGCCCGAGAGGCCCTTGGCGCGCGCGCCGTGGCGGTAGCCGATTTCCCGGATGCCGAGTCACTGGCTGCCTCCGGATTGGTGGATGCCGTGGTCGTGGCGTCCCCGAATCACACCCATCGGGAGGTGCTCCCGCCGCTCTTTGACGCCGGGCTGCACATCCTGTGCGAGAAGCCGCTGGCCACCACCGTGGAGGACGCCCGCTGGATTGCCGATCGGGCGACGACCCACGCGGGTGTCTTCTGGGTCGCCATGGAGTACCGCTACATGCCGCCGGCCGCCGAGTTCATTCGGCATGTGCATGCACGGCGGATCGGAACGCTCCGCATGCTCACACTCAGGGAGCATCGCTTTCCGTTTCTCGTGAAGGTGGGGGACTGGAACCGCTTTGCCGCCAATACCGGCGGAACCATGGTGGAGAAGTGTTGCCACTTCTTTGATCTCATGCGGCTCATCATCCGCAGCGAGCCGGTGGGGGTGTACTGCAGTGGCGGGATGGACGTGAACCACCTGGACGAGCGCTACGAGGGCCGCCAACCCGACATCCTCGACAACAGCTACACCACCATCGACTTCGCGAATGGGGTCCGGGCCATGCTGGAGCTGTGCATGTTTGCCGACGGCGCCGAGCACCAGGAGGTGTTTACCGCCGTGGGCGACGAGGCGCGGCTCGAGTGCCTCGTCCCACCGGGTGATCTCGTGTACAGCCCGCGCACCGGGTACGGGAATCCCAAGCGGCCGGAGCGGACCCACGTGCCGGTGGATGCCGCGGCGCTCGAGGCGGGGACGCACCATGGCGCCACGTGGTACCAGCATCAGCGCTTCGCGGCAGCGGTGCGTGGCGAGGGGCCGGTAGAGGTGACGGCCGCTGATGGCCTGCGCGCCGTCCTGATGGGGGTCGCGGCGGAACGGAGTACGCGGGAATGCCGTGTGGTGACGATGGCGGAGGTGGGATACCCACCGGGCCAGCCAACCGGATCAGCGGCTTCCGGGTGAGGCGATGGGCTGCCCCCCAGTGACCGGATAGACCAGCTGGGCCGGGAACCCCTCGGGAACGGGATGGCCTTCGATCCCGTAGCCGGAGGGCCACTGGCCAGCTGGGCCGTAGTAGGTCCCGAACAGCCGGTCGATCCACGGAAAGTGCACGGCGAAGTTGCGGTCGATGGCTTCCCGTTCAATGGCGTGATGCCAGTGATGGAATCGCGGGGTGACCACGAGCGCTTCGACCCAGCGCGGAAAGGTCCACGACACGTTCGCGTGGATGAACACCGCATGCAGCGACACGAACACGAGGTAGGCGTAGAGGGGGCCCGTCTCGAATCCGAGGATGAAGAGCGGGACGAAGGTGAGGCCGCGCGTGAGCACCACGTCCACCACATGGAGGCGCGAGCCGGCCAGCCAGTCCATCGATTGGCTGGAATGGTGGACGGCATGGAAGGGCCAGAGCCAGCGCGTCTTGTGAAAGCGTCGATGCACCGCGTATTCCGTCAGATCGGCCACGATGGCACAGGCGAGGAACTGGATGGCCGACGGGAGCGTGCGGACCGCGCCTTGAATCGTGGGATTCACGGCCCACCGGAAGAAGACCGTCGCCGGCATGAGGGTGAGCAGTGTGGAACCCTGGACCAGCAGGTGACTCACGAGGAAGTAGACCGTATCTGTGGTCCAGCCGGGGCGGAACACCGTCCGGCGATGCAGGGGCCAGATCCGTTCCAGCGGGATGAAGAGCAGCGCCAGCAGCAGGATGTTGAGCAGGAACCAGTCGAGTCCCAAGTAGACGGGCGCCGTCGGAACCGCCGTCGGCAGCGTGACCTGGCCGCCACCGGCCGCTCCCGCCAGGAGCGCCAAGCCCATGCCGGTGGCTCCGAGCACTTTCCGCTGGCGGAGCAGGCTGCTCAGCAGTCCCAGCAGGAAGGCCACGCCGATCACCAATTCGATGGTCGCCCGGACCATGGGGAGCGGCAGGAGGGCGCGGACCTCCGGGCTGGTGAGTTGTTCGGGCCAATGCAGGCAGGCGACGGCTCCGGCCCCCAGCGTGCCCAAGAAGACCGAGAGCGTACCGGACATCCAGCCCGAGCCGACATGGTCCGGTTCGTCATCGCCGAAGAGGCGGCGCATCCGGTCGTCCAGCGTCACATGCCGCTCCGGATTGACGTCGAGGGACGCATGGTCGAGGTGTGGAGGACGCCGTCCGGATCAGCGCCGGACGAAGAAGTAGAGGATGCCCTCGTAGCTGGCCAACAGGGCACGGGATCCGTCGTCGGAGACCCGCGCAAACCACGCCTCCGGCTCGGCCGCCCCACCGCGCGCCTTCCATCCGCTCCCGGTGTTCACCGCGTAGGACGCACGGCTCAGTACCTGGGTGCCGGAGGCGTTGAAGACAACGATCTGTCCACCACCACCGCCGCCACCGCGAGTGGAGGCGGTGACGAACTGGCCGTCAGGCGTGATGTGCACGGTCCGCTGGCCACCATCCGTTCCGGTGCGTTCCCACAGCTGGGTTGCAGTCGTCCCGAGCGAGAAGAGCCGGACGCCGGATTCCTGCACGCCGACCACCGCGCGCGTCCCGTCGGCGCTCATATCGATCCAGTAGACACGGCTTCCGACCGACTGGGTGCTCCGGGTCCAGGTGTTCGTCGTGCCATCGCGGACGAAATAGTGCAGGCGTCCCCCCCAGTCACCGGCCAGAATGCGGCTGCCATCATCCGAGATGGCGAGCTGCCGAAGCTCGGCATTGGAGCAGCCCGGGCAGGGGATGAGCTCCCGGAAGATGCGGGTACGCGTGACCAGATCGTAGACCGCCAGGTAAGTCGTCCCCGGATCGTCTGGTGAGGTCGAGACGCGGCCACCGTATGCGACCAGTCGGCCATTGCCGGAGAAGTCGATTGCCCTGAGCTGCGTGGTCGTGCTGTCCACGTAGACCGGTGCCACGCGGTTGGCCGCATTCCAGTCGTGCAGCGTGAATCGGCCGCCGCCAGCCCCGACCCAGCGGCCGTCATCGGAGATGGCGACTCCGCGTATCTGGGTGTTGCCGGTGATCGGTCGACCTGAGCCGGCCGGTGTGGTGCCGTCAAAGAAATAGAGGGACTCATCGTCGGATCCCGCGACCGTCCGTGATCCATCCGGGGTCATGGCCACGGCCCAGCTGGAGCCGCCGATCGGGCGACGCGCCAGAATTGACCCGCTGGCATCGAGAAAGACGAGGTCGCGTGTGGTCGCCGCGACATCGGCGTAGGGGGCTACGGCGATTCGGGAAAACGTCCGGGATGCCGCGCCGACGAAGAAGCCTTGGGTGGATACCACGACACTGTCTCGCAGATCGAACAGGTTGCTCCCGCCGCCACCTCCCCCGCCGCCGGTCCCGCCAGTGACCGTCAGGAGTGACGTCCCGGTCCGTCCTTCAATGGAGGCCGTGATCGTCGCGGTCCCCACGGCCAATGCCGTGACGACGCCGGTGGTCGATACCGAGGCGACGGTAGGGGTGCTGCTGGCCCAGGTCACCGGGCGACCCGGAATCGGAGTCCCGGCGGCATCACGTGCCGTGGCGGTCACCGGCTGGGAGCCACCAACGGGGAGGCTGAAGCTCACCGGGGTCACCGTGACGGAGGCAACTGGGGTCTGGGTGACAGTAATTGTGGCCGTGGCGGCCACGCCCTCGATGGACGCGGTGATGATGGCCGTGCCGGCGGCCACCGCGGTGACGAGACCGGTGGCGGCAATGGAGGCGACAGCGGGCGTGCCGCTGGTCCAGGTGACGGCGCGGCCGGTGAGTACGGCACCCGTGGCATCCCGCGCGCTGGCAGTGAGCTGCTGCGTGCCGCCGATGACGAGGCTCGCCGTGGCCGGCGTGACGGTGACAGAGGACACGGGGACCGGTGTCACGGTGATGGAGGCGGTCCCGGTCCGTCCCTCACTCGTGGCCGTAATCTCTGCCGTTCCGGGGGCAACCCCGGTCACCGCTCCGGAACCGTCAACGGAGGCGACCGCCGCATTGCCGCTCGACCACGTCACCGTTCGGCCACTCAGCGCATTGCCTGCGCCATCGCGGACCGTGGCCGCTGCTGTGGCGCGGCTGCCAACGGTGATCGACGAGGGGGCAATGGTCACCCCGACGGTGGCCACGGCGGCAGGGGGCGTCGGACCGCCGCCCCCCGGCGTAACCGGTCCACCGCCGCCCCCTTCGGCGCAGGCCACAAGAGCCATGCTCGCGATGACAACTGCACACCGGACCTTCATACAGACCTCCCGAGTGGTTCACACCAAAATTGGTACATGCCGAAAAATGTGAGCGGGTTCGCGCGCTCGAAATGGTCCCATGCCTCGAGTTCGCGAAGCGCCGAAGGCGCAGGAAATTGGGAGCGGAATTGCGAGATCACGGTATCCGGAACCTGGAAACCCAGAAATCGGAGCTCAAGCGCCTCCAACGCGGCCGCGAGTTCGGGGATCGTATACGTCCGCTCCTGCACATGCATGACGAAGTCCCGGCATCCCCCAAGCGAATAGAAATCCGGCGATTCGAGTACGGATCGGGCGGGGTGCCCCGCGGGGAGCGCCAGGAGGAAACGGCGCGCCAGGCGCACGGCCGCATCGTCCGTACCGAGATGGTGCGGAGCCAGTACCTCGCGCGCCGCCTGAACGCCGCTGCGCGCGAGGGTGCTGTAGAGTCCGATCTTCATGATGCCCAGCGGATGCAGGCTCGCCAGCAATCGACGCCAGCCCGCCATGGGATCGGCTAGATGATGGAGCACCCCGGAACAGGAGATGAAGGCAAAGTCGGGGACCGGTTCGGGAAGCACTTCTGGATCGAAGGTGAGCAAATCACCCTGCAGGTAGCGGATCGAGGGAATCCCCAGGCGCCGCGTCTGCATCACCGCATACCCCAAGCTGGACCGGCTCAAGTCGAAAGCCGTGACCTCCGCATCCGGAAAGCTGCGCGCCGTGTGGACGGCCTGTCGTCCGGTGCCGCAGCCGGCAATCAGCAGGCGCGTCGAGTCGGGGACTCGTGGCCGGCCCGTCAGGTTCGAGATGAAACGTGCCACCGTGGTCTGAGCGCCCACTGGGCATGTCGTCCACCGGGGATACGGATGATGTTCGTACTGTGTCCGAACCCGTTGGGACACCACATCTGCCGAGAAACCGAATGAGGAGAGCCCGGCCGCCGCGGCCTCCTCGTCCAGGCGTTCCTTCACATGCCGCGCCACCACGCCCCGACACGCCTCTGCGAGCGATGGATCCCACGCGGTCGGCGGCACGGAAGCCAACCGACGCCACGAAGGCAGGGTCCCGAGGTGTCGATACATGACATACAGCAGCAGGACGGCCGAAGGGGGAGGCTCCGCCGCATGGCTACCGTCACCAAGGGTCTGCATCCACTGCTCGAGATGATCGGCGGCAGCCTCAACGAATGCCAGCTCGTCGGACTCGGCGTCCCACACGTACTCGCCATGCCAGGCTGATGCTGACACGAGGGTGACCGCGTCCCACTGCCATGGGGCCACCGTGTCGCCTGCAGAGAGCCGGGCCAGTAGTGCCCGTCGCGCCAGCCGCAGGACGCGCTCCGCCCGCGGCTCCGGTACAAGCATCCGGGTCAACGTGGCCTGAACCAGGGGGTCGGCGCACAGCGCTTGCAGCGCAGGTTCTACCGCGTCCAGCTCGGGTTCGTCGGACGCGTCGGCAAGCGCAGCGAGCTGGACGAAGGCGGGAGAGGCGGCGATCACGCCAAGCACCGCCCGAGCGATCGGCTGCACATCAAGCGTCTCGTCACGGCACAGCTGCACGAGCGTCGTCCGCGTCCGCGCATCGACCGTGTGGAGCACGACCGTCTTGAGGATCGACAGGAGCATCTCAAGCGCCGGTCTCGAGTCGGTCCCCGATACGATTTCCAACGCGGTGGCGTCGAAGAGCAGTTGCAGGGCATCAGCCAGACGCCCCTGCGACTGCAGGGTGGCGACGCGGGAGAATAGATCAGACATGCCGGGGGCGAGCAGGGGGGCCAAACGGGAACGCGGTACTCACCAAAAGTGGCACGCATCTCGGCCCCGTGCAGCACGCCGATTCAGGCCCACCGACCGTCCTCACACCGTGAAGGTCACCACTCCACCGGTCACTGTAACGGCGTAGCTGCGCAGCGGGGTGGACGCCGGTCCGGTGGCGACTTGTCCCGTTGTCCGGAACCGCGACCCGTGACAGTCGCACTCGAGCAGCGCTGTGCTGTTGTTGAAGCGCGCGAGTCCGCAGCTGCTGTGGGTGCAGGTCTTCGAGAGCGCCACAAAGCCGGACCCGGTATTGATCACGATCGCGTCCGCCCCCGTGAGGATCACATACTGCCCAGCACTGCCAATACCGGCCACGGCCGCATTCACCGACACGTTCGACCCACTGATGGTGACGCCGGCCTGTCCACCTCCCCCGCTTCCGCCGCCTGGATTCGTACCACCGCCGGTTGGCGGCGTGGTGCTCCCCGGGGCGGTGGTCTCTCCCGCGCACGCGGCGGCGAGCGCCGAGGCAATGAAATACGCCGCCGAGGTGCCGACAAAGGTCCGCCGGTCGACGGATGGGGTATTCGATTCGTGAGCCATGAGTTGTCCAGATTCGGGAGACGTATAGGTGGGCCGACACGTCATGAACGGGTGGTCGGTCGCGAAGTTCCCGAGGGGATCAGGCACCGGTCGCCCCAAGGTCACACGCCATGGCCGAGGTCGCGCGTAGCGGTCTGGTGGCCGGAGTCTGCGCCGGACAGGCAAGGCGCCGGGCGGTGAGTCGAGTTCGCTGATCCTACGGACGCCGTGGAGGGTGTGTGCGACGCCGGTCTTCGGCGTCCCGAATCGCTTCGAGGCGCGCGGCGATGGCGCGTTCGCTCGACACCCGATCGGTACGCTCCCCGGGATCAGTCGCCAGATTGAACAGATGCATGGTGTCACGCATCCAGACCGCTTTCCATGCGCCCTCGAGTACCGCAGACTGCCGCCGATCGGGAGAGTACCACACCTGATATGGCCGCATCGGTGCCATGCCCGTGCCCGTCAGCACGGGGAGAAAGGATCGGCCACTGATGTCACGCGGTGGCGTCTGTCCCGCCGCGGCGACCAGCGTGGCGTGAAGATCGGTGAAGTCCACGCGGAGCGCCGAGGCGGCGCCTGCCGAGGTGTGGCCGGGCCAGTACGCGATCCCGGGCACGCGCAGTCCGCCCTCGTACAGGTCGCCCTTGAACCCCCGATAAGCCAGGGTCCCGTTGAACCAGCGACCCACCGTATCCGTTCGGCCATCCCCGGCACTGCGCAGGAAGGTGGCGCCATTGTCTGAAAGGAAGAGGAGGAGCGTCCGGTCGGCGATTCCGAGGGAATCAAGCAGTGTCCGCAACCCACCGAGGTCGAGATCGAGCTGGCTCACCTGTGCCGCATAGCTCCGTTTCGCGACGGGCCAGGGTTTCGAGGCGTAGGCGCCAAGCGCGGGAATCTCGTAGCCGCCGTCGGCATAGCCTCTGCTGCCTTCGTTGTTGATGTGCGGAAGATTGGTCGCCCAATACAGGAAGAAGGGGCGATCGTGATGCGTACGCACAAAGCGGAAGGCGCGATCGCGAATCAGCGTGGGGGCATAATCGAGCCGCGTCGTTGCACGACCGGCGCCCATGCGACCGGCCTGCGGCACCACGTTTCTCGTCCGAACCGAATCGGTGTCACTCAGCAACCATTCCGGATAGAAGTTGTGCGCATGTACCTGATCCCGATAGCCGAAAAATTCGTCAAAGCCCTGTGCGTTCGGCCAACTCTCGGGCTCGCTGTCCCAGCTCAACCCCCATTTGCCGAAGAGCCCGGTCACATACCCCGCATCATGCAGGCGCTCCGCCAGCGTGACATCTTCGGTGCGCAGAAAATCATTGTCATTGTCATCGAGACGGCAGCGGCCATTGTGCAGTCCGGTCATGAGTGAGCAGCGTGCCGGCCCGCACACCGCCGCGCTGGAGCGGAATTCGGTGAAACGCAGCCCTTCGCGGGCGAGGCGATCGATGTGCGGCGTGGCAATCTCCCGCTGCCCCCAGGCACCCAGCTCACCGATCCCGAGATCGTCCGCGAGGAGGATGACGATGTTCGGCGGGCGGGTCGCGACCGTCCCGCGAGCCGCCACTCCGTCGTGGGGATGGGCCGGGGCCCGGCAGCTGATCATGAGCAGGGCCGAACTCAGGGCAGCCGCAGTCCGAATACTCGCCTGGATGCTTTGGAGCGAATTCATCCTCCAAAGTGTGCGGGGGAGGACACGCGCGCCACTCGGTGCGGCAGCGGCATCCAGAGGCGAGAGGGTGTTTCCATCGGCACGCTCGCCGGTCCCGCACCGGCATCCGTGACGGCGGGTACCGGAATCCCGGTATATTGAACGACCATCCGCTCACCAGCGGCGGCCGTTGTGGCCCGACGCCCCATCGCGTTGACGGATGGAACCGCAGATTCCCTGACGGTTGATTGCTGGTTCGATTCCACCCGGGGGCACCATGGCGAACGCGTCTGATGTCATCATCGTCGGGGCAGGACACAACGGCCTGGTGGCAGCCGTTCTGTTGGCCCGGCAGGGGCTTTCCGTCACGGTCTTCGAGGAAAAGGACGCGGTCGGCGGTGCGGTGAAAACCGAATTCCCCTTTGCGAAAGCCCCCCAGCTGGGGACCAGCACCGGAGCGTACCTGCTGGGGGTGATGCAGCCGGAACTCATCCGGAAGCTCGGCATCGATTTCCCGGTCTATCGGCGCGACCCTCACTACTTTCTGCCGACGACGGGCAAGGGCTACCTCCTGTTCGGGTCCGACCGCGAGGCGATGCGGCAGCAGTTCGTCTCGTTCTTTTCCGAGGCGGATTGGCGAGCCAACGAGGCGCTGACCGACGAAATCGGCATGATCCGGGAGGACATCGCCCCGACGTGGATGGAGGAGCCCCTGTCCATCGAGGCCACTGCCGACCGCTATGTCCGTCCCGCCCTGCGTGAGGCGTTCGTCAACCTCTGTCGCAATCCGGTGGGCGAGTACATCGATCGCTTCAGCTTCCGCAGTGATCTGGTACGCGCGATGTATGCCGTCACCGACGGATTCAGCGGACTGTTCGGCACTTGGGACACTCCGGGGACCGGGATGAATTTCCTGATCCACAACATGTGCCGGCTGCCGGGGAGCGATGGGACCTGGATGATCGTCGGTGGCGGGATGGGCACGATCACGCGCCTGCTCAAGGAGTCGGCCATCGCGGCCGGCGCCCGGATCGTCACCGGGTGCCGGGTGGAGGCGATCGACTCGGTTGCCGGAATCGCCAGAGGCGTCCTGCTCTCCGACGGTACCCGCCACGAGGCGCCGGTCGTGATCGTCAACGCCGATCCCTTCCGCTTGCAACGGCTGGTGGGTCGCGACCGCCTGCCAGACGCGTACAACGCGCGCATCGACGGGTACCAGCGGCCGGGGTCCACCATGAAGGTCAACCTTGTCCTGAAGGGGCTGCCGAAATTCACCTGCCTCCCGGAGGATCGGGGACAGTTCGGGCCCACGATTCACCTGCTGCCCGACGAGTCGGAGGTGATGGCGAGTCTGAAGTCCTCCTTTGATGCGGTCAAGGCCGGGCGGTTGGCCGATTTTCCGACGATTGAATGGTACATCCACACAACGGTCGATCCGTCGCTCCGTGATGCCGATGGGCACCACAACTCGGCGCTGTTCGTGCAATGGGTACCGTATGCCATTGCGGGCAGTTCGTGGGAGCAGGAAGAGGACAGATACGTCAAGCATCTGCTCTCGATCTGTGACCGATTTGCCCCGGGAACGAGCGATTTGGTGGTCGACGTCTTTTCCCTCCATCCCCAGAAGATCGAGTCGCACTTCGGGATCACGCACGGCCATATCCACCATGTCGACAACAGCTTCGGCTTTGCGGATCGCCTGCCGTATGTGACACCCGTGCAGGGACTCTATTCCGCCAGCGCTGGCACCCATCCGGCCGGATCGGTCATCGGGTCTGCCGGGCACAATGCCGCCATGCGCGTCCTGAAGGACCTTGGTCGGGTGCCCGCGTAACGCCATCGGGACGGGAGTGAGAGTCGGAAACTGCCGTCAGGCGTCAGATCCGCCTGGTGCCCGTTCGAGGAACGCCGCAATCCGCTCCCATTGCCGCTCGGCGTCCTCCTCGCCCAGCGCGATCAGCCGCCGCAGGTAGTCCTCCTGGAACATCACCAGCGAGAGGATGTCCGGGCTTTCGGTCTTCCTGGTGCCGAGCCCGCGCGTAAGGAACCGGAATACTTTCGGCAACCGCGGCTCGTATTCCCCGGCCAGGCGTCCAAGGTCGCGTGACGGCCGCAACACAAGCATGTCCACCTCGCGCAGCCCATGGCGATGGGCTACCGAGAGCGGTTTGACCATCCGGTTGATCCGCTCCGCCCGGATCACATCCTCGTCGATCAGATCCAGGAAGACGGCGTTGTAGAGCACGCCCAGCACCTGCGCCGGGGGTGGGTGCCCGCTCACCTGTGGGCGTGCCGCCTCCGTCAGGTTGCGGTCATAGCGTGTGGCGATCGTGATGATCCGCGAGGCGCCCAGGTGCAGGGCTGGGGAGAGCGGCGCGGTGAGGCGGATGCCGCCATCGCCGTACCATTCCTGACCCACCTGCGTGGCGGGGAAGAGCAGGGGGAGCGCCGTGGAGGCCATCACATGGTCTACCGTGAGTCGCGTGTGCTCGCTCCGCCGCTGCGGGCGCTCCCACCGCGTGATGTCGCGCCCCTCCACCCAGATCACGCTCTGTGACGTGGTGTAGCTGGTGCCGCACAGGGCGACGGCCCGGAGCCGCCCGCGCTCCAGATTGTGCGCGACGCCGGGGAGCGTCCCATCCGGGTTCCGCTCCAGCACTCGCTCCAGGAAGCCCCGCAGCGGCGCCGTATCCACCATCCCGCGGAACGCTTCCGGATGGCCCTGTCCGCCGGAAACCAACCGCAGGCCGGAGCGGAGCATGTTCGACGCGAGCGACCCCGCATCCACGCGGAACACCTGATCCGGGGTGAGCGACAGCCAGTGCTGCACCAGCGCTTCCATCGCCTCGGCGAAGGTGCCTCGATGGGCCGCCAGATGGGTGGCGTTGACGGAGCCCGCCGACACCCCCACGAGGATGGGGATCTGCAGGTGCGGGTACCGGGCCGCAATCGCCCGCAGGACCCCCACCTGATAGGCGCCGCGTGCGCCGCCGCCGCCAAGGACCAGGCCCAGATCGGAGGTAGCGGGGGTGGGGTGTGGAGCCATCATTCGCAGGTGGACCGGTCCGAGGATGCGGAAACATATCGCCAGCCTCGGGATTGTACGCCGAATCGGCCGAACGGTTCGTGGTGGCGTGCTTGCGCCGCCCGAACGGCGCCAGCAGACTCCGGTCATGCCGCGGACCTTGATGACCGGATCCCTGATGTCGACGGGCGCCGGTGCGTCGCCCTCCGCTCCGGGGCTGTCAACCGACGTTCCGCGCGAACCTCCTGTCATCACGACGTCTCCCGTGTCGCGCATCGTGCCCGTCGACAGCGCGGCCGAATTCACCGTGATCGCCGCGGGTTCCGGATTGACCTACCAGTGGCGTCGCAATGCGGTACCCATCAGTGGCGCTACGCAATCACGCTACACCGTGCGTCCGATCGCCATGAGCGACGGGGGCGTCCTTGATGTCGTGGTCGCCAACAGCGTCGGGCAGAACACTTCCACGCCGGCCACCGTGCGTGTCGTGAGTGAGCAGGGGCCATGGCGCAACGATCAGCGTATCGCGTTTGGCACCTCCGCCACCAGCTTCGGGCCCTTTGCGATCTGGGTTCGGCAGGCTGGGGTCGCGAGTCTTGCATGGCTGCCGGATGGGCGGATGATCGGCGTCTTCCAGTGGTTTCCGTTCGATGACCTCGCGGCCTTTGATCGGGTGGCTGTGGTTTTCTCCACCGACAGCGGACGCAGCTGGAGTGTACCACGCCCGATCGTCCTGACCGGATTCCCGGATACCCTCCAGCGTCCGTTCGATCCGACCATAACCGTCACCGAAGGCGGGCAGCTACGGGTCTATTTCACCACGGGGCGTACGGTGAACGGTCAACCGACCGGCAATCTGGGATTCTCCAGTGCCATCAGTAGCGACGGGATGCGCTACGCGTGGGAGCCAGGGATGCGTTTCCAACCGGCCCGCTCCACGGTGGATCCCGCGGTGGTGCGTTGGAATGGGGCGTGGCATCTGGTCTCGCCGATCGGTACCCCTGCGGAGGGAGCGTACCATGCCGTGAGTGCGGATGGGCTCACGTTCACGCGGCTCGAGGACATTCCAGGGAGAAGTGGCGTCGCGAGCTTCATCGGCAACCTGGTGGTGGTCGGCACCGCGCTCCGCTTTTACGGTGGCTCCAATCAGGGGCTCTGGTTCACCGAGTATGGCGCCTCCCGCGGGTGGGGT
>Ga0315902_10005198_pt1 | contig 18441 bp, 15 predicted proteins | sample LakEriMetagenome_9_FD_203523 | JGI IMG/M metagenome (GOLD analysis project Ga0315902, IMG submission 203523) | Freshwater fungal communities from buoy surface, Lake Erie, Ohio, United States - Buoy 12 MA117 | ecosystem: Environmental > Aquatic > Freshwater > Lake > Lake biofilm | place: USA... | reverse complement strand
CCGTGAGCGTGGCCAGTTCGTCGTGGCCGGAGACCATGTCGTGCCACCAGGCGTCCTTGAGGTTGCGTTTCAGGGCGACGCCCAGGGGCCCGTAGTCCCAGAAGCCGTTCAGGCCGCCGTAGATCTCGCTCGACTGGAAGATGAAGCCGCGTCGCTTGGCGAGCGACACGATCTTGTCCATCCGCGACTGGTCGTTCGGGTTCTGCATGATGCTCTCGAAAAAGGTGCCAGCCACCAAATCTGGGCAGCCCGGGCAAGGCGATACCTTACCCAGATTTGGTGGCGGGCACCATTTCAGTCAGCCAGCCGCTGGCGGGGTCGAGCCGGGGCACGACGGCGGTCGTGTCGAGCGCCGCGCACGCCGGCAGGTCGGCCTCCATGCCCACGGCGACGAGGTTCGCGCCGCCAGGTGCGCGGCGGAACTCGGCGACGAGCGCGGCCTGCGGGTCGGCCGTCTGCACCGCCCGCCGGAAGGCATCGCGTGCGGCACGGGCGGACGCGTCGAGTTCGTCGGCCGGGGCGGCGCCGAGCGCCGCGTCGAGGATCGCACCGGCAGCGAGCACGTCTTCGGTCGTCACCGCGCCGTCGGTGCCAGCGCAGACGAGGTGGGCGTCGCCGACGCCCGCGGCGGTCGCCAGGCGTCGCACGGCGGACGCCACCGCCGAGCGGTTGACAATCGCCCCCACCACGAGTTCCCGCGCCGCATGGCAGGCGGCGAGGGCCGCGGTGCCGTTGGTGGTCGTGATTACGATCGCGCGGCCGGCCACCCGGTCGCGGCCATACTCGGCCGGCGAGTTGCCCAGATCGAACCCGTCGATCCGCACGCCGCCGCGTTCGCCCCCGAGCAACGCGTTCGGACCGAAGGCCGCAGCCAGGGCCCGCGCCTCGCCCACGTCGGCCACGGACCGGACGCGGGCCGCCCCGTTGGCGAGGGCCGTGATCATGGTCGTCGACGCCCGGAGAACGTCGATCACGACCGCGATCCCTCCCGCGACGGCCCCCTGCGGCATACGATGAAAGAGGTCGTGGCAGTGCCACCGCACGGCAGGATTCCCGGGAGTCAACGCGTGATCGCCGATTCGACCGCCACGATAGGCCAGCCGGCCGCCGCGCACAACGCGGTCGACAAGAGCGGTGCGAAGGTCCGCGGCATGTTCGCCGAAATCGCGCCCCGCTACGACCTCGTCAACCGGATGCTCTCCGGTGGGATCGACGTCTGGTGGCGGCACGTCACGGTCCGCCGGGCTCCGCCCCCGGCGGCCGGTGCGATCCTCGACGTCTGCACCGGCACGGGCGACCTGGCGTTGGCCTACGCCCGCGCGGCCGGGCCCGAGGTGCGGATCGTCGCCAGCGACTTCTGCCGCCCGATGCTCGACCACGGCATCGAGAAGGCCAGGAGGTCCGGAGCGAAGGTCGAGTGGATCGAGGCGGACGCCATGGCCCTGCCCTTCCCCGATGCGGCCTTCGATCTGGTGACGGTGGCCTTCGGCCTGCGAAACATCGCCGACACGGCCCAGGGACTCGCCGAGATGGCCCGCGTGCTCAAGTCGGGGGGCCGGCTGGCGATCCTCGAGTTTTCGCTGCCGACGAACCGGCTCATCCGCGGCTTCTATCTCTGGTACTTCCGCCGCGTGCTCCCGTTTCTGGGCAACGCCGTCGCCCGCAACCGTTCCGACGCGTACACGTATCTCAACCAGAGCGTCGAGGAGTTTCCGACCGGGGAGCGGCTGGCGGCCCTGATCGGTGCAGCCGGCTTCGACCGGGTGACGATGGTGCCGCTGACGTTCGGCATCGCCACGCTCTCGATCGCCACGCGGTCGGCCGGAAGGGCCACGTAACATGGCAGACCTGCCGCTCGTCGTGGCGATCACCGGTGCGTCGGGCGCCCCATACGGCATCCGCCTCGTGGAAGTGCTGCTCGCGGCCGGCCGCGAGATCCACCTCACGATCAGCCCCTCCGGGCAGGCGGTGTTCGCCACGGAGACCGACCGCCGGATCGACCTCGATCGCTTCGATCTCGCCACCCTGCTCGGCAAGCCCGCACCGGCCGCCGGCCGCTGCATCTACCACCACTACAAGAACCTGATGGCCCCGATCGCCAGCGGATCGTTTTTGACCGCGGCGATGGCGATCTGCCCGTGCAGCGGCAGCACGCTCGCTGCCGTGGCCCACTCGATGGGCGAAAACCTCGTCCATCGCGCGGCGGAGGTGCACCTCAAGGAGCGGCGAAAACTCGTCGTCGTGCCCCGCGAGACGCCGCTCTCCCTGCCGCAACTGAAGAACATGCAGGCCATCCACGAGGCGGGCGCCGTCGTGCTTCCGGCCGCTCCGGGCTTCTATCACGGCGCCGAGACCGTCGCCGACCTGGTGGACTTCGTCGTGGCGCGGATCTGCGACCAGTTGGGCGTAACGCATGCCCTCATGCGACGCTGGGGCGAGGCGACCTGATGGCGGCCGTCACCACCGGCGATGCCGCCCGACCGATGCCGGCCACGGCCCGCCTGCGAACCTACCTGGAACTGGTGCGGTTCAGCCACACGGTCTTCGCCCTGCCATTCGCGGTGATCGCCGCCCTGCTCGCCGCCCGGCGGGGCATCGATCCCGGGCTCACGGCCGGTGCCCTCGGCTGGCTCCGACCCGCCGCCGGCATCCTCGTCTGCATGGTCGCAGCCCGGACGGCCGCGATGGCGTTCAACCGGCTCGTGGACCGCACGATCGACGCGGCCAATCCGCGCACCGCCTCCCGCCACCTGCCGCGTGGCGACGTCGGCGTGGCCGAGGTGCTCGGCCTCGTGGTCGCCTCGTCCGCCGCGTTCATCGCCGCGACGCTGTTCTTCCTGCCCAACTGGCTGCCGCTGGTGCTTTCGGCGCCCGTGCTCGCCTGGCTTTTGGGCTACAGCTACGCCAAGCGGTTCACGGCCCTGGCCCACCTCTGGCTGGGCGCCGCCCTCGGGTTCGCACCGATCGCGGCCTGGATCGCGCTTCGCGGTCAGATCGTGCTCGCCGCTCCCGGCGACATCCTGCCCGCCGCGCTCCTCGGCGCCGCGGTCACGCTCTGGGTGGCCGGCTTCGACATCATCTATGCCTGCCAAGACGCTGCGTTCGACGCGGCCCACGGCCTGCGGAGCATCCCCGTCCGGCTCGGCGTGCCGCGGGCCTTGGCACTCGCCAAGTGGCTGCACGCCGCCACGCTCCTCGTGCTCGCGGCCCTGCCATCCGTCGTGCCAGAAATGGGATGGATCTACTGGGTCGCCTTGGCCGCGATTGCGGCCCTGCTCGTTTGGGAGCACGGCCTCGTGCGGCCCGACGATCTCTCCCGGGTCAATCAGGCGTTCTTCACGGCCAACGCCGCGATCGGCCTCGTGCTGCTGGCCGCGATCACCGCCGACCTCTGGTTGTGACGAACGCCACAGGCCCGACCCAGCCGATCAGGCTGCCTGACGTCGCCGCCGCAACATCCGCCACGCGAGCCCGCCGGCACCGAGGCAGGCCAGGGCCACGGACGACGGCTCGGGCACCGCGGTGATCGCGGCACCCCCCAGATCGCGGAACCCCTTGCCGCCGTACAAAGTATTGAACTCGGCGATGGGCGCGCGGGCTCCGTTTTCAAGCGCCACCGTGTACCAATCCCCGGTCTCGTAGCTGTGGCCGTAAAGGACGCTGTAGTCGGTGTTGAACGAGAGCTGCAGGCCCAAGTCGTTGGTGATGCCAAGCGGAGCCGCCAATTCGCTGAAGGTGCCCGTCGGGTCACCAGTGATATCGACCGAATAGAACCGGCCGCGGGTCGTCGACGCGTACAGCATGCCGGTGTTGGCATTGATGGCAATATCACCGAACGTGTTGGTGTTCACGCCGTCGACACCGGGCAGATTCATCCCCGTGATGTCAAACGCCTGCATCGCGGAGATCGAAGGCACCGCGGTTGCACCGGTGCCCGAGTACGACAGGCTGATCTTGTTGAGCACGCTGGAGTTGAAGTCAAAAAACCAGATGGCGTTATTGTAATAGGCAGCATTGTTGGGGTTGAACGAGCCGGTCACGACTGGGGTCGGGCTGACTTCACCCACCGTGGTCCCGCTCTCACGCGACCAATATCGGAGTTTCTTCTCAGAGTCGATAAAGAACAGATCGTTGCGGACGGTGTCGTAGGCAAGTGAATTGGACGTCCCAGCTGGCTGCACGAGAGCGAGTGTCGACGTCTTGGCGATCGGATCGATCTCATAGATATCGTTGATGTCGTCGATGCCGTAGATGAAAGCGGGAGCCGGAGGGCCTGCCCATGCCGACGCGGCTGCGGCAGCCACCGCGAGCGCCGCGACAAGGCGGACGGCGGAGGCACGAACATCAACGAGCGAGACGCGACGGGTCATGGCATGGGTCCTGGGGAAACTGGGGATTCGGTTTTGGGCGGCGAAAACGGGTGCGGCGGAACTTTGCCCCGCGACCGGGGCGGAAACCGCACGCAGACGACCGTGAATCGATCAGGCCGGAAAACCGAGGAGCCGCGGAGAAACCGCACGCACTCGCTACTTCCACTGCCATGAGTCGCAGCACCGCCGGGAACCCGGCTGGCACCATCACGACGTCATCTGCACGCGGTCAGTAGCTGCTCCTTCGAACGAAACGTCACGCGAGTTTCTCGCCGACATCCGCACTGTATCAGGCCGCTTTTCCCGCGTCAACGACCCGGTCGTGGGTTTTTTTGCCGTATTCGGCGGCCAGGCCGGCGGCCAGGCCGCCGGCCATCGATTCCCAGCGTTCTCGACACCCAGGTCCAAACCCGGCCGCTGGAATCTCCCGGCACTCCGGGCTCCGCAATCGGGTGGCCAGGGCGGCCAGACTGTCGGTAAACGACCATCCGTGCTCGACGCACATCTGCCGGGCCTTCGTGCAGGCCGGCCAGCGGGGATCGCCGGCCAGCGGTTCAGCGAAGACCGCCGGCGTGCCCACATTGGCCGCGAACACGATCGGGTGCAGCCGCCCGAGGCTCACGACCAGCGCCGCGTCGGCGATCAGCCGCTGCATCCGCCGCGGATTCCACCAGTGGATTTCCCGGGTCAGCCCGGTCACCGGCCGCAGCCGATCGAGGAACCGCTCGTCCTCCGGGCAGAAGGGCAGCAGAACGACCTCGCCGTAGCGGTCGGCGAGCAGGCCGAGCACGGTGGCCAACTCTTCGCGATACCGGCTGGAGATCAATGCCTCCGGGAACTCCCGGATCGTCACCAGCACCGCGCCGGCGCGAGCGGCGCTGGAACCGCCGTCGGTCGCCAAGGCCATCGCCCAGTCAACGCCGTGGTGGCACGCGGGCACCAGCGTCGCCATCGTTCGCCAGGCGGCCGCCGAGCGCACCGACACGAAGTCGAACAGGCCCAGATAGGCCTGGAGCGCCGCTGCGGCGGCAGGCGTGGGCGCCGGCCGGGCGTCGATGCCGGTGAGAAACGCGGGCTTGTCGAGGCTCCGAGCGTGCACGACCTGGGCCGCGTTGAAGCCGTGCGGCAGCCCGCCGCCGCCGACGTGAATCCCGATCACATCGTCCTCGGCGAGGACGGCGAGGTTCGCCTGGTGCACGATCCGGCAGCGGTCGTAGGGATACCAGTTCCAAAAGCCGTCATAGGCCCCGCGCTCATCGACGCTGATCACGACGTCGTAATGCGGCGACAGCCATTCGTACTGGGTCTGCAGCAACGCCTCGTCGCCGCAGTTGCCGCGGCCGAAGAACCCGGACAGAACCACCTGCGGCTTTCCACCGGCACGCTGCATCGGACTCGCCTCCACGCGCCGGCCAGCCGGCCGGCGTCGGGAGAATGACCATTCGCTGCTCGACGGCACAGGCCAACCGGCTCATTTTGGCGTTGCCCCACTCGCCCCGGTCGGGCTACTTTCCCCGCCCCCTGCGGATCGCCCGCCCCGACGCGGCCCGCACGCGTAGCCCGATCGAGGATCGCCGCCGATGCGCGTCTTGCACCTGTCCACGTGGGACGTCCCCTGCGGCATCGCCACGTACTGCGGCAACCTCGTGCGGGCGCTCGACGCGTTGGACATCCGCAGCGATGTCTATCCGCTGCAGCCCCACCGCTGGCGAACCTACACCGCCGGCGACGTGGCCGAACTCCAGGCCGACATCGCGCGCCACGCCCTCCGCTACGACCTCGTGCACGTGCAGCATGAGCACGGTCTCTTCGGCCATGCCGTCAGCTACAAGGCGGCGGCCCGCAACTTTGGCGCGATCCTGCGAATCGTGCAGGACGCCGGCAGGCCGGCCGTGACGACCTTTCACACCGCGCCGCTGGGCGCGAGTCCGGCCACGGAGCGGTTCTCGCTCCATCAGACGGTGCGCAGCTGGGGCCGGCGCATCTCCTGGCGCAGGCACGTCAGCAGCCGCTTTCTGGCCCACCCGGAAGCCACGGCGGCCGTCGCGCACACGCCGGTCACGCGGCGGGCCCTGATCCGCCGCGGGATCCCGGCCGCGTCCGTGCATATCATCCCGCACGGCTGCCTGCCGCAACGGGATCTGCGGCTCGACCGCCTGTCGGCCAAGTCGCGGCTCGGCCTGCCACCGTCGACCGTGGTCCTGACGATGTTCGGGTTCGTCGGTGGCTACAAAGGCCACGACGTCGCCGTGCGGGCGTTGGCGAAACTGCCGGCCCGCTTTCACCTGGCGATCTGCGGCGGCGCCCACCCGGAATCCGACGATCGCGCACTGGCCAAGGTGATCCGGCTGGTTCGCAAACTCGGTCTCGAACAACGCGTCACCATCACGGGCTGGCTCTCGGAGGCGGAGGCGGCGACCCACTATGCCGCCACCGACATCTGCCTCGCCCCCTACATCGACGCCACCCTGTCAGCCTCGGGCGCGATCACGTGGGCACTCGCCTCGGGCAGGCCCACCATCGCCAGCAAAATCCCTGCCTTCCAGGAGATCTGTCGGGAGCAGCCCTGCCTCATGCTCACGTCGCCCGGCATGGTCGATGAAATCGTCTGGGCCGCGAGCAAACTCGCGGACGATCGGGCCCTCGCCGACGGCCTGGTGGCCGCGGCCGGCCGGTACATCGACACGCATTCCTGGGCGGCGACGGCCGCCGCGACCCATGATCTCTACGCCGGCCTGATCGCGGGCGAGGCACCCGCGGCCTCCGGCATCGGGCGCAGCCGAATCGTGACCCGGTCGGATTCCGACCGCACCGCCGACCGCCCAACCGTGTCGCGGCCCACCCGGGGCACCCCGTCCGGCCGTCGTGTGGCCGGCTGAATCCGCGGTTCCACGGCCGAAAAGCCGCGGCTTCGCCGCCTCCCGTTGCGAAACCGCCGCCCCTGCGGTTCTCCTGCGGGAGCCATACCGGCCCCGTCCGCAGGAGTTTTTCCATGATCCGTGCCGTCGCCCCGTCGCTCGATGCCATTCGCGAAAAGGTCGAGGCAGGTGGGCGGCTGTCCGCCGCCGAGGCGGAGTCGCTATGGGACGAGCGGATTTCCGTCCACGAACTCGGCGAACTCGCGAACCTCGTCCGCGAGCGGAAGAACGGCAACCGCGGCTACTACAACATCAACACGCACCTCAACCCCACGAACGTCTGCGTCTACCGGTGCACGTTCTGCGCGTTCCGGGCCGACCTCCGTGAGGCCCGCGGCTACGTGATGAGCGACGAGCAGATTCTGGCCCGTGGCCGGGAAGCCGTCGATGCCGGCTCGACCGAGATGCACATCGTCGGCGGCCTGCACCACCAGAAGGACTACGACTGGTACCTGAACGTCGTCCGCCTCCTGCACGACGCCTACCCGACCCTGCACCTCAAGGCGTGGACGCCGGTCGAGATCAACTGGTTCGCGCATCTCACGAAGCGGAGCATCCGCGACATTCTCGTGGAGATGAAAGACGCCGGCCTCGGTAGCCTGCCCGGCGGCGGCGCCGAGATCTTCCACCCCGAAGTTCGTGACAAGATCTGCGAGCACAAGGCCGACACGGCGGAGTGGTTCGCGATCCACCGCACGGCCCACGAACTCGGGCTGCGGAGCAACGCCACGATGCTCTACGGCCACATCGAGAACGCCTTCCACCGCACCGACCACCTGTTGCGGCTGCGCGAACTGCAGGACGAGACGGGCGGTTTCCAGACGTTCATCCCCCTGGCCTTCCACCCCGAAAACACCCGCCTCGCCCACATCCCCAAGCCCTCGGCGGCCTTCAGCCTGCGGACGATGGCGATCAGCCGGCTCGTGCTCGACAACTTCGATCACATGAAGGCCTACTGGATCATGCTCGGGATCGGCACGGCCCAGGCGGCGCTGGCCTATGGCGCCGACGACATCGACGGCACCGTCCGCCACGAACTGATCTACCACGACGCCGGCGCCACGACGCCCGAGGTGCTCTCGGTGGAGGAGATCCGCCGCCTGATCCGCGAGGCAGGCCGCGAACCGGTGGAGCGCGACACGCTCTACCATCGCGTGGAGCGCGAGGGCACGGGCTGGCGGGCCGCCGAGCCGCTCCGGACAGGCTGACGTCGGCACGGAAACCATGGCCGCCAGCCTACTCCTGCTGCTCGACGACATCACGAGCGTGCTCGACGACGTCGCCACGCTCACGAAGGCGGCGGTCCACAAGACCGCCGGGGTCGTCGGTGACGATCTGGCCCTCAATGCCAAGCAGGTGTCGGGGATCGCCGCCGACCGCGAACTGCCCGTCGTCTGGGCCGTGGCCAAAGGGTCGCTGCTCAACAAACTGCTGCTCGTCCCCGCGGCACTCGCGTTGTCGGCCGTCGCGCAGTGGGCGATCACGCCGCTGCTGCTCGTGGGGGGCGCGTATCTCTGCTACGAGGGGGCTGAGAAGATCTGGCACGCGTGGACGCACCGCCACGGCCACGCCGCGGCGGCCGGCCGCGGGCTGTCGGAGCGCGAGCGGATCGCGGGTGCGATCCGCACCGACTTCATCCTCTCGGCGGAGATCATCGTCATCGCCCTGGGCGTCGCCTCATCCGCGTCGTTCGCCGTCCGTGCGGCGGTGCTGGCGGCCATCGGCCTGGGCATGACCGTCGGGGTCTACGGCCTCGTGGCCGCGATCGTGAAACTCGACGACCTCGGCCTGTGGCTGGCGGCGTCCCGTCGGCACAGCGGGCGAATGGCCGGGCGGGCGATCGTCGCGGCGGCCCCGTGGCTGATGCGCGGGCTGTCGATCGCCGGCACGCTCGCCATGTTCCTGGTGGGCGGCGGGATCGTCGTCCACGCCTGGCCCGCGGTCCACCACGCGATCCACGAAGCGCTTCACGCCCTCCCCGCCGCCGGGCTGCTCGGCGCCGTCACCGAAGCGACGGCCGGCCTCACCCTCGGGGGCCTCTTGCTCGCGGCCGTCACCGCCGTCCGCCGCATCCGGCACGCCTGACGCGGCCCTTTTGGCCACGTCGGAAGAGGCCCACGTCCAACGTCGGCTCGGGCCCGCCCAGCCCCGTCGCCGGACGTTCGCGGATGTCATCCTGACATCCGCTCTCTGCATGTCCGCTGCGCTCCGCCCTCCAGGCTGCGCTTGCTCCCATAGCCCGGCTCTCAGGGCATGGGCGGACCCGCGCACCGTCGACCGGGTCAACGGCAAGCCGCTTCAACCCACCTGGCCGAGGCCGAGCGTCGCGCCCCAGCGGTCGACGATCAGTTTCTTGAGCCGCTCGAGCGCCGGGTCGGCGAGTTCCGGGTCGCGTTCGAAGAGCGCCAGGGCGTCGGCCCGGGCCTCGGCCACCACCGATCCGTCGCGGAGCAGGTCGGCGAGATACAAGGGCGGTGTGCCACTCTGCCGCGTGCCCACCAGGTCTCCCGGCCCGCGGAGGGCGAGATCCCGCTCGGCGAGCGCGAAGCCGTCGGTGGTGGCCACGAAGGCGTCGATCCGGGGGTGGGGCTCGTCCTGGGCGGCGACGACGGCGCCGCAGATGCCCTGCGTCGCACCGCGGGCCACGCGACCGCGGAGCTGGTGCAGCTGGGCGAGGCCGAACGACTCGGCGTCGAGGATCGTCATGATCGTCGCCTGCGGCACGTCGATGCCCACCTCGATGACGCTCGTCGCCACGAGCACGTCGATCGCGCCCGCCCGGAAGGCCTCCATCACGGCAGCCTTGTCCTTGGCTTTCATCCGCCCGTGCACCAGACCGAGCCGGAACGCCTCCAGCGGGCCGTTGGCCAGCGACTCGTAGGCGCTGGAGATGCTCGCCAGATCCCGCTTCGACTCCTCCACGGCCGGCACGACCACGTAGCCGCGGCGGCCGGCGGCCAGTTTCTTGCAAAAGAACTCCCACCAGCGGTCGATTTCGCCGGGACCGACGCGGTAGGTGGCGACCGGCTGGCGGCCCGGGGGCTGCTCGTCGAGCACCGAGACGTCGAGATCGCCGTAGACGGCATGGGCGATCGTCCGCGGGATGGGCGTGGCGGTCATCACGAGCGTGTGCGGCTCGGCCTGGCCCTGCTGGAGCACCGCCCGCTGGAGCACGCCGAAGCGGTGCTGCTCGTCGATCACGACGAGGCCGAGGCTGCGGAACTTCGCCGTCCCGCAGACGAGCGCCTGCGTGCCGACGACGATCGCCGCCCGCCCGGAGGCGATCCGTTCGAGCACCTGTTCCCGCTGCCTCGCCGTCTGGCCGCCCACCAGCAGCTGCACCTCGGTGCCGGTGCCGGCCAGCATCCGCTCGAGCGTCGCGAAGTGCTGCCGGGCCAGCAGCTCCGTGGGCGCCATGATCGCCGCCTGATGCCGCAGCGGCTTGCCGTCTTCGGCCATCACCGGGCCCGCGCCCTCCGACGCGGCCACCGGCGTCGCGGCCGCGGCGAGCATCGCGTAGATCGCCACGGCCGTCTTCCCGCTGCCCACGTCCCCTTGGAGCAGCCGGTTCATCGGCTCCGCCCGCCCCAGATCGGCGGCGATCTCGCCGCACACCCGCCGCTGCGCCGGCGTGAACTCGAAGGGAAAGCGGGCGCGGATCCGGGCGTCGAGCCGGGCATCCACCGGCAGCGGCGGGGCGGTGCGCCGCACCTGCTGGTGGCGGCGATGCATCCGCAGCGCGAGCTGGAGCATGAACAGCTCCTGGTAGACGAACCGCCGCCGGGCGGCGTCGATCATCTCCCGGCTCGACGGCACGTGGATCTCGCGCAGCGCCCGCTCGATCGGCAGCAAGTCCTTGGCGGCCAGCATGTCGGGCGGAAACGCCTCGGGCACGATGCCGGCCGCGTGACCGAGCGCGGCCAGCACCGCCATCCGCACGTGCGTCTGCTGCACGCCTTCCGCGAGCGGATAGACGGCCAGCCAGTCGGAGGCGTGGGCCTCCTCGGTCTCGCCGAGCCAGCGGACGTCGGGGTGGGCGAACTCCCACGCCCCTCCCTTCTGCCGTGGCTGGCCCGCGACGACCACCCGCATGCCCTTCGCGAATCGCTTGGCCATGAACGGCATCCCGAACCATACGGCCCGCACGCTTCCATCGGCGGTGGCAACGCGGACCGAGAGCATGTGACGGCCCGAGAACAGCGTCTTGGCGGCAACGTCCACGACCTCGCCGGCGACCGACGCATGCTCGCCGGCCCGCAGGTCGGCAACGGCGTGCGCGCCGGAGAAGTCGCGGTAGTCCCGCGGAAAATGCATCACGGCGTCGCGCACCGTGACGAGCCCGAGCTTGGCGAGCTTCTCCGCCCGGGCCGTACCCACGCCCACGAGCCGCTCGAGCGGCGTCGCCAGGCTCGGCTCACGATCGGGGTGCGGTGCGGTCATTGCCGAATTTTAAGCGAGCTCCAAGGCCTTAACCAAACCGTGACGCCCATTGCACCGCTCTCGGTTTGCCACGCGCAAACGGCACAACAAGCCCCCGGCGGAAGCCGGGGGACTCCGGGACGAATGGGTTCCCGCGTGCCATGCGCTGCGGGTTTGAAGCAGGGCATCACAAACCTTCGTGCAGCATGGATAGCAGGGTGGTGTTCGTGACCGGTGTCCCCGGGTTTCCACCCGGGGCTTCGTGGGACGCGAGCGACCGATCCCCTGTTGAAACGGTCTGCAAAACACGATTCGCCGCTCAATTTCTCGAGGGGTGATGGGGATGGGCCACCCCGCCAACTACGCCCGTCCCTGCAGCCGCTTGTAGGCCATGACGGCCATTTGGTCGCAGGCCTCGTTCTCCGGGTGGCCCGAGTGGCCGGCAACGTGGGAAAAGCGGATCGTGTGGGCGGCGGCGAGCCGGTCGAGTTCCCGCCACAGGTCCTCGTTCTTGATCGGCACGAGGCGGCCCTTCTCCTTGCGCTTCCAGCCCTGCTGCTTCCAGCGCGGCAGCCACTCCGCCAGGCCCGTGCCCACGTACACGCTATCGGTCACGAGTTCGACCACCGTGGGCCGTTTGAGCTGCTTGAGGCCCTGCACCACCGCGGTCAACTCCATGCGGTTGTTGGTGGTCTCGGTCTCGGCGCCGGAGTCTTGCGTCTCGCGACCGCTGCCGGGATGACGGAGGATGAACGCCCAGCCGCCCGGACCGGGGTTGCCGCTGCAGGCCCCGTCGGTGAAGAGCACGACTTCTGCTCGAACGGAATCCGCGGGCATCCTGCCGCTCCCTGATCGTGAGGCCATGTCCCGTCAGCCCGCCACACGAGCCGGTGCGGCCGCCAGCGGCAGGCCGGCGGCCGCCTCGTCCGCACGCCCGAACCGCAGCGGCAGGTGGACGGTGAACCGGCTGCCGCGGCCGAGTTGGCTCTCCACGGCCACGTCCCCGCCGAGCAGCCGGCAGAGTTCGCGGACGATCGACAGCCCGAGGCCGGTGCCCGAGTACTCCCGGGTCATGGCGTCGTCACCCTGCTGGAAGACGCGTCCCTGGCGGAACTTCTCGAAGATCGCCTGCTGCTCCTCCTCCGCGATGCCGACGCCCGTGTCGAGGACCTCGAGCACGAAGTCGGCCGCCGGCTCGTCGCCCACCGCGTCGAGTCGGGCCACGACCTCCACCTGCCCGCCCTCGGGCGTGAACTTCACGGCGTTGGAGAGGAGGTTGGCCAGGATCTGCTGCACCTTGGCCTGGTCCTGCTCGACGGCGTCGAGCCCCGGCCCCACGTCGTACGACAGATCGATCCGCTTCCGCTCGGCCAGCGGCCGCACCATGTCGCACTGCGCGGAGACGACCGCCTCGAGCCGGAAGGCGGCGGGCCGGACGTCCATCTTACCCGCCTCGATCTTGGCGAGATCGAGGATGTCGTTGATCATCTCCAGCAGCATCCGCCCGGACGAGCGGATGTTCTCCACATAGCGGCGCTGCTTGTCGTCGAGCGAGTGGATCGAACCGAGGACGTCCGAGAACCCGATGATGCTGTTGAGCGGGGTTCGCAGCTCGTGGCTCATCGTCGCGAGGAAGTCTCCCTTGAGCCGGTTCATCTCGTAGAGGTTGAGGTTGGCCTGGGCCAGCTCGTCCACCTTGACGTCGAGCGTGGCGTTGGTCTTCCGCAGCTCCTCCTGGGAGTCGATCAGGCCGCGCAGCATGCGGTTGAAGGCCACGCCCAGCTCCTCGAACTCGTCGGCGGTATGAATCTCGGCCCGGGCCTGGACGTTTCCGCGGCGGATCTCGTCGCTCACGTCGCGGAGGTGCTCGAGCGGCTTGACGATCACGTACCGCACGATCGCGTAGGCGGCGAGCATGGCGAGGAACACGGTCATGATCGCCGTCGCCAGCAGGATGGCCCGGTTGAGGTTGATCGCCTCCTGCGTGGCCTTGTCCGGCATCACCACCTTCACGACCGCCATCAGATCGTTCTCGGCGAGCCGCTGCCCGCCCACCTCGGCCGCCGCCCCCACGACGCCACTGCGGGCCTCGTGGCATACGAGGCAGTTCTGCTTTGCGCGAATCGGCTGGTAGTAGTGGTATTCCGAGTTGTCCTCGGTGCGAAACTCCCGATATTCCCCGGCGTCGCCACCGAAACCCACCGCCCCGCCGGCGGCTGCCGCGGCGGCGGGGGGCGCCGGCCGCCCCCGGAAGTAGTCGAGCACGGCGAGGTCGAGCCGCTTGTAGGTGGCCCGCTCGGCCGCCGTGGCGTCGGGCCGCAGCAGTTGCGAGGAGTCGAAGGTGGGATTGCCCAGGTCGCTGGCGAGCCGCTTGATGAGGTCGGTGTACTTCTGCTCGGGCTCCAGCTTCTGCCAGTGGTACTGGAGCATGTAGGCGTCCACCAGCTGCCGGCCCGTGTTCCGCGTGGTCGCGTAGACGAGCTGCTCGGTACGGCTGCCGTACCACCAGAAGCTGCCGGCGATGAGCACGAACAGGCAGAGCCCGAACAGGAAGCGGCACTTCCGCTCCAGGCTGGTCTCGCCGAGGATGTTCTTGAGGGATCGGTATGCCATGGCACGGCCTGCCTCATGGTACCCGCCCCTGCCCCGGAAACGCGACGCTCCCGCGCGGCCGGAGGCCGCGCGGGAGCGTGTGCGTCAGGAAATCAGCCGCTCCAAGCCGCTCAGCGGAGGCTGGCAGTGGCGTCCGCCGCCGCCGTCCGCGTGGCCGGGTCGAGCGTGAGCTCGACCGCCTGCCCGGCGGCGAGGTCGATCACCTTCGAGACCGTCTGCTCACGGCCGTCGACGACGGTCGCGACGCGGATCTCGTAGTTCCGCCAGGTCTGCCCGGCCTTGAGGTTCGCCGTCTCGAACTGCCGCACGGCGCCCGTCGAGGCCGTGGCGCTGCCCGCCAGCCAGACCTTGGCGTCGGCCGGAACGTGGAGCGTGAGGCTGGTCTTCGCCGGAACCGCGGCACCCGCCGTGAAGGCCACCGTGGACCGGCCGCCGGCGACGAGGGAGACGACCTTCGTCTCCTCGGCCGGGGTGCCGTCACGATCGACCGCCATGCGGACGACGAACTCGTACTGCTTGCCGGCCACGAGGCCGCGCGACAGGAACCGCCGCACCGCACCCTGCGACGAGGTGGCGGCGCCGTTCACGAAGATCTTCGCGGCGGCGGGCACCTCGACGACCAGCAGGGCACCGTCGGCCGGCACCGCTTCGACGCGGGTCGAGTCGGTCGCGGCCGGAACCGGCGTGCCGATGATCTCGCCACCCGGCATGGAGGGCGTCTCGCCGATCACGCGGTACGACTCGATCGGCATCTCGGACGAGTAGCCGGTGGAGTAGCCCGACGAGTAGGCCGGCGCGGCGTAGCCGCCGTACGAGCCGCCCGAGCTGCCACCGGAGGAACCACCCGACGAACCGCCGGATGAGCCACCCGACGAACCGCCGGATGAGCCACCCGAAGAACCGTAGGTGTAGCCGCCCGAGCTGCCGCCCGACGAGCCGCCGGAGGAACCATGGCGATAGGCACGCATGGCCCGCTTGTAGGCGTGGTGCGAGCCCCAGCTGCCGTACGAGCCATAGGAGCCGTACGAGCCGTAGCTGCCGCCCGACGAACCGCCGCCATACGAGCTGTAGCTGCCGCCGGACGAGCCGCCGGACGAGCCACCGGAAGAGCCGCCGGAGGAACCACCCGACGAACCGTGGCCGCGATAGCGATGGTGCCATCCGGCCTGCACGTCACAGGCCGCCGCGGCGACGGCGACGAACGTGACCACACCAGCAATTCTCATCCAGCGACGCTGCGCCAACATTGCGATCATTCTCCGTGGATTATTTCCCGCTGCGGACGTCGCCGACCCCGAACCAATTTCAGGGCGGAGGGACGCTCGACAGGGCAAACATAGTTTGCCGATTCCGTAAATCAAGCAGTCTGGATAAACCTTGCGGCCACCAGGCCCCGCGATGGAATCACCCTGGAAACCCGGTTTTTTCTCACAAAAATGGCTTTTTAGCCCAGCCAAGCGGTCATCGATCCACCCCTGTGATCCGCACGTCGTCCACGTCGAGGCGGCCCGTCGCGCCCATCATCCCCACCTGCAGGATGGCCTCGCGGGCCCAGGTCGGCACGACGATCGCGCCCTCCACCGGCTGCCAGGCGAAAGTGCCTTCCCAAGGGCCGATCCGGGCGACGCTCGATCGCGACCGCGTCTCGTCCTGAAACCGCACGGTGATTCCGGGCACCTCCGCCGCCGCCACACCGGCCTGGAGGCGATCACCGCGCAGCCAGGCCGCGATCCGCACCTTGCCGACCCGTGAGCCGTCCACCGGGAAACCTTGAAACACCTGCGCCGGCCGGCCCGGCTGGTCGTTCGCCAGCCGCAGGAACCACTTGCCTTCCGGCACCGCCGCCTCCTCGACGAGTTCCATCTGCCGCCCGTAGTACCAGGCCGCCGGCTGTCGCGACTCGGGCAGGGCGGACTCGAAGCCGCCGTTGCGTACCGCGGGCCGGCCGCCGTCCGGCTGCACCTGTCGCGCATCCTCGGCCTGGCCGGTCATCGGCACGAAGAGCGTGGACGCGATGGCCTCGCGGGTCAGTTCGCCATTTCGCTTCGTGAGCAGGACGAGCGTCTGGTCGAACCGCTCACCGAGCGGGATCACCATCCGGCCACCCTCGGCCAACTGGTCCACCAGCGGCTGCGGCACCTTCTCCGGCGAGCAGGTGACGATGATCTTGTCGAACGGCGCGTGCTCGGGCCAGCCGAGGAAACCATCGCCCACCTTCGTGACCACGTTTCGATAGCCGAGCCGGGCGAGCGTGCGGGCCGCCCGCGTGCCGAGCGGCTCGTGAATCTCGATCGAATACACCATCCCCACCAGCGGCGACAGCACCGCCGCCTGGTAGCCGCTGCCCGTGCCGATCTCCAGCACGCGGTCGGTCGGCTTTGGCTCCAGGTGCTCCGTCATCGAGGCGACCACGAACGGCCCGGAGATCGTCTGGGCCTCGCCGATCGGCAGGGACATGTCGAAGTAGGCGAGATGCCGCTGGCCCGCGGGCACGAACTCGTGCCGGGGCGTGAGCCGCATCGCCTCCAGCACCCGCGGATCGACGACCCCCCCGGCGGCGATGTCGTCGCGAACCATCCGCTCGCGGGCGGCCGCGTAGCGATCCGCGGGCGGCTCACCGGCGATCGCACCGTATGTCGCGACCGCCGTCGCAAACACCGCCCAGGCGTGTCGCGGCGCACTCACGGCCGGCTCCCGGCCCCGGCCGGTCCGCTGCTGAGTAGGTGAATCTCGAACACCAGCACCTCGTTGGGCTCGATCGCCGGAGGCGATCCCTGCTCCCCATAGCCGAGGGCCGGCGGCAGATAGATCCGCCACTTCGAGCCCGCCTTCATCAGCGGCAGCGCCTCCTGCCAGCCCGGCACCACGCCGCGGAGCGGGAACGACGCCGGGTCGCCCTGGGGATCGGTGCCGTCGAACTCGCTGCCGTCGACGTGCGTGCCGCGGTAGTGGGCTACGACCACGTGATCGGCCGCGGGCTTGGGACCGGAGCCGTCCACGAGCACCTCGTACTGCAGGCCGCTGGGCAACGTGGTCACGCCCTTGCGGCCGGCGTTCTCGGCGAGGAACTTCGTCCCCTTCTCCAGGTTCGCCTTGGCGGCGGCCTGCATCCGCGCGGCGAACTCGCGCTGCTTCTGCTGCATCGCGGCGTCGAGCGCCGCCAGGGCCCGCCGAAACGCGGCCTCGTCGAGCCGCGGCTTCACGGCCGTCACCGCATCGGTGAGGCCACGGGCGAGCGCGGCGTGGTCGATCGGCGTGCCCATCTCGCGGTGCTCGGCGGCGATCTGCTCGCCGATCCGATAGCCCAGCGCGTAGCCCATGTCGGCGGGCGACGCCTCGGCGGCGGCGGCCGGCGGAGCGAGCGGTTCGGGCCCCTGCCCCGGAGCACAAGAGGCCGACAGCCACGTCGCCGCGACGCAGCCCACGATCACCAACCGTTCGATCCACATGCCTTGGTCCCTCCTGGACGATGATCGCACCGGTCCGCGCCGGCCCGTACCGGAAAGCCTACCCGTCCTTCGGCCTGGCCAGCGAGCCCCGGGTGAGTTCGAGAAACGCGGTTTCCAGGTTCACTTCCTGTTCCCGCAGCGAAACGATCCCGTGCCCGTCGGCCACGAGCCGGGCGGCGATCGGCGATCGGTCGACCACGCCGTCGGCGATGGCGACCACCACCTCGCCGTCGCGAACCGTCACGGCCGCGACCTCTGGGCACCGCTCCAGCGACCGGGCCGCCGCCGCGGGCGATCCCACCACCTGGATGCGGAGCGTGGGGCGGCCGCGCACCTGGGCGAGCAGGTCCTGCACGTCGCCGCAGGCCAAGAGCCGGCCGTACTCGATGATCCCCACGCGATTGCAGATGTCGGCCAGCTCCGGAAGGATGTGGCTGGAGACGAGGATCGTCTTGCCCATGCCCTGGAGCCGCTTGAGCAGCCCGCGCATCTCGATCCGTGCCCGCGGATCGAGGCCGCTGGCCGGCTCGTCGAGGAGGAGCACCTGCGGATCGTGGAGCAGCACGCGGGCCAGCCCCAGCCGCTGGGTCATGCCGCGGGACAGGCTCGTCACGAGCTCGTCGCGCTTGGCGACGAGGTCGACCAACTCCAGCGACCGCTCCGCCACCTGCC
>Ga0315902_10005197_pt1 | contig 18442 bp, 13 predicted proteins | sample LakEriMetagenome_9_FD_203523 | JGI IMG/M metagenome (GOLD analysis project Ga0315902, IMG submission 203523) | Freshwater fungal communities from buoy surface, Lake Erie, Ohio, United States - Buoy 12 MA117 | ecosystem: Environmental > Aquatic > Freshwater > Lake > Lake biofilm | place: USA... | reverse complement strand
CGCCCCCGCCGGAAAGATCGCGCACCGCGTCGCGAAAGGGTGCGCCAGAATCGATGACATGCGCATTCGGAAAGGCCTGTGCGATCTTCGCACGCTTCTCCGCGCTCGAGGCGGCGGCAATCACGTGCGCGCCCAAACGGGTTGCGAGATCGACGGCGGCCAGACCAACGCCGCCCGCAGCACCCAGCACGAGCACCCATTCGCCCGCTTGCACTTGCCCTGCATGCACCAAGGAAACATGCGCTGTGAGATACGCCGAGGGAAATGCCGCGCCTTGTGCGAAGTTCGCATGCGTCGGGATAAGCGAAAGCCCTGCAGCCGGCACGGCGCAATATTCAGCGAAGGCGCCCGTCAGCGCGCCCGTTGCGATCCGCGCGCCAAGCTCAACGTTTGTAACGCCCTCGCCCAGTCCCACGACCTCGCCCGCGAGATCGCCGCCAAAGACGAAAGGCAAATCCGGTTTGTGCTGGTAAGCGCCGCGCGTCATGAGCAACGCCGGAAAGCCGAGTGCAGCCCCGCGCACGCGAACCAGGACCTCACCCAGATTTGGGCTCGGAACCGGTTGCGTGATAATTGAGCAGCTGGCGAAGTCCTCGGCCAGCTCCGAAACCTGCAACGAGCGCATCTGCGATGCGACCACCATCACGCGGCGTCGATGATGTCACGATTGGCGTTCTTCACGTCCGTCACGCCGGTCAGCGCCATCGCCACGTGCATCTCCTTGCGCAGCAATTCCAGCACGTGCGCGACACCGCGCTGCCCTGCGCCCGCTAGGGCGAGCGCCCACGCGCGCCCAAGTAGGCACCCATCGGCGCCGAGTGCAAGCGCCTTCAAAACATCCATGCCGGAGCGCACGCCGCCATCAAAGAAAATCGTCGTGCGGCGATCCACCTTCTCCACGATACGCGGCAGCACGCTAATGCTTGACGCGACGCCATCCAATTGCCGTCCACCGTGGTTGGAAACGACAATGCCGTCCACGCCTTGCGCCAGAGCGAGTTCCGCATCCTCAGCGTCCAGCACGCCTTTCAGAACAATCTTGCCCTTCCAGCGCTCACGCACCCAGGCGATGTCCTTCCAAGTCACGGACGCATCCATGTTGGCGACGATCCACGGCATGAATTCGTCGATTTGCTTCGCGCCCTTCACGGCGCCGACGAGATTGCCGAAGAGTAGCGGCTGACCGCGTAACGCAACATCGTAGGACCAATGCGGCCGTACCGCGCCCTGCATGACGCGATTGAGCAGCCCCACCGCGCCCGGATTGTTCATGCCGGAGCGGATGTCGCGATAGCGCGTACCGGCGACAGGTAGATCAACGGTAAACATCAGCACATCGACGCCAAGTGCTGCGACGCGGTGGAGCACGCCTTCCATGAAGCCGCGGTCCTTCAGCATGTAGAGCTGGTACCAGAGCAGATCGCCGGCGACGGCAGAGACCTCCTCCGCACTGCAAATGCCGACGGTCGAGAGACAAAACGGCACGCCGAAATCCTTCGCTGCGCGCGCCGCTTGTACTTCGCCACGCCGCGCGAACGCGCCGGCGAAGCCCACCGGGCCAAGCGCCACTGGCAGCGGATACTCTCGGCCAAACCAAGTCGCCTTGGTCGAAATCTTCGACACGTCGCACATCACGCGCTGACGCAGCTTAAGCGCCCGTGTGTCCGCCAAGTTGGCGGCGAGCGTCACCTCGTCATACGAGCCGCCGTCTATGTATTCAAAAAACATGCGCGGCAGACGCTGGCGCGCCAGTTCGCGATAGTCCGAAATCGAGGCTGCGATCACGCGTTCACCCTAATTGCCCGCGCTCGCATAAGTTTTGCGCAAAAGCGGTTTTAGTAACTTGCCGGTGCCGCTGCGCGGCAACGGTTCGGCGGAGAAAATCACCTGACGTGGCACTTTGTAACCACCGATCATGGTTCGGCAATGCGCGATCAGGTCGCCCTCGGTCAGTGCGCAGTCTGGCTTCAAATGCAGGATCGCGGCGACGCGTTCGCCCCATTTCTCGTCGGGCAGCCCGATCACGGCGCATTCAGCGACGCTGGGATGCGCGTAGATCGCGTTCTCCACTTCGGCCGAATAGACGTTTTCGCCGCCGGTGATAATCATGTCCTTGATGCGATCGACGATATAGAGGTAGCCGTCCGCATCGAGCTTGCCGGCGTCGCCGGTGTGTAGCCAATTCTCCTTCACGGCGGCCGCCGGACGGATCGCGGATTTCGAGATCATTACCGGCGACGGGTTGGCCGACAGAAAGCATGCGATGTGGGAACGGGTCGTCTGGTTGATGATCTTGCGGCAAAGGCACGCACCGGTCGCCGTGGTCTCCGTCATCGAATAGCCCTGGTTGAAACCAACGCCAAGCATCTTCTCCATCGCGCGCTTCAGCAAAGCGGGCAGCATCGGCGATGCGCCATAGATTAAGCGCTCCATGCAGGTGAGATCATACGATTCCACGTTGGGCGCGTTGAGCATTTGATTGACAGGGGCGGCGTGTTTCAAGCCATGTGTCGTCAGCATACGCCGGATTGTCGCCGGAAATTTCGGCCGGTGTGCCAGCCGGGTTGCGCTCCGGAGTCGATCTGAAAAGGAAACGGTGGATAATGCCAAATGCCGCGTCGGCGGCGTCAGGCAAGGACATGTCCATGAAGCTCTTTCATTGCCGCGACGCCCGCTCCCTGCGCCCGCTCTGGACTCTCGAAGAGATGGACCTCGCCTACGAGCCGGTCCTGTTGCCCTTCCCGCCGCGCGTATTCGCCAAACAATACCTGGTCGAAAACCCGCTCGGCACAATTCCACTTCTGGTCGATGGCGATGTGCGGATGACGGAATCCTCCGGCATCTGCTTCTATCTCACGCAGAAATACGGCCCGACACCGCTGGCGCTAGCACCAGATGAGCCCGATTACGCGAGCTTCCTCAATTGGCTGTTCTTCAGCGACGCCACTTTGACTTTCCCGCAGACGTTGGTCCTTCGCTACCGCCAGTTCGAAACGCCAGAGCGGCGCAACGAGCAAGTCGCTGGCGATTACGAGAAATGGTTCTTCGGCCGCCTGCATGCGCTGGGCGCCGCCCTTGAGGATGGCCGCGAATGGCTGTGCGCGGGCCGCTTTACCATTGCCGATATCTGCATCGCCTATGCGCTACATCTGGCGGACACACGCGCGAAGCTTAGCCATGGCTTAAGCGAACGCGTGCGCGCTTATCTTGATCGCGCGCGCGGGCGGCCGGGCTTTGCACGCGCGCGCAGCATTGATGCGCAGGCGCCACAGTATTGAAGCACGTTCCACGAGCTTTGATCTGCTCGCGGACGACCCGTTGCGAACGCCTGTCATCGTGCACGCCATCGTGCGTGTAAGGAGCTGCGAACTCTTCGGCGCGGCCTTCATCCACGAAGCGACAACAATCGTGCAGCGTCCGGCTCATTTGCCTATCCGTTAAGTCGCCAGACGCAGACGCGCGGCGATGTTGTTGCGCTGCATGTTGGACGAACCACCCACGATCGGGAAGCAGACGATGTCGCGCAGATAGCGCTCCATGTCGTAGTCGACCGCCAAGCCGTACGCGCCCATCACGCGCTGGCACATCATGACGATTTCCACGCCCGTGTCGGCGACGAAGAGCTTGGCCATCGAGGTCTCGACCGAGCACGGCCGACCTTCATTGGCCAGCCAGGCCGCGTGGTAGAGCATGTGGCGGCAGGCCTGCAGCTTGGTCTTGGCTTCCACCAGCGCGTGACGGACTGCTTGGTGCGCCGAGATAGGCTTGCCGAATTGCTTGCGCTCTTGCGCATACTCCCAGGCATCATCCACCGCCGCCCAGGCGATGCCGAGCGCGCACGCCGCAGTCTCGAGCTTTTCGACATCGAGCGCGCGGCCAGCGAGCATCTTCCAGCCATTGTTCCAGCCTTCAGTCCCGCCCAGCACGTTTTCAACTGGAACCTCGACGTTTTCGAGGATCGCATCAGTAGTTTGCGCGTAGCGAATGCAGGAATGGTCGATCGTGTGCACGGTGATGCCAGGCGATTTCGCCGGGATCAGCACCATCGACAAGTTCTGATAGCGCGGCGCATCGGCGTCGGACTTGCAGAGGCAGAACAGCCAGTCGGCGTCTTTGATCGCGGTACACCAACGCTTGGTGCCGTTGACGATCACCTTGGCGCCGTCGGCGCTCAGCCGCGCCGTTGTCATGACGCTGGCGAGATCGCCGCCAACGTCTGGCTCGGAAAGGCCATACGCAAACACGAGCTCTCCGCGTGCGATCTTCGGCAAGAATTCCTGCTTTTGGGCTTGCGATCCGTTCTCGCCGATATTCAGGCCGCCATAGAACGCGCAGTGAATGTAGGGCGCGGCGACCGCGCCCCCGCGCTTGGCGAATTCCTCGACCACGGCGATCGCGGCGACGATATCGATCCCCGCCCCACCATACTTTTCCTCAACCGTAAGGCCGGTGATGCCCATCGGGCCGTATTTGTCGAACAGCTCGGTGCGCGGGAAATACGCGATCTTATCCCAGGCGCGGATCTTCTCGCGCGGCGCTTCCTTTTCGATGAAGCGCTGCAGGCTGTTGCGCAGCATTGTGATGTGTTCGGGTTCGTCCTGGAAGTACATGGGCTGGTCCTATTCTCCGACGAATTTGGCCGGACGTTTTTCAACAAAAGCGCGGACCGCCTCTTGATGGTCTTTCGAGCTATTCGTGACCGTCTCATACCCCATGCAGGCGTCCATCACTTGATTGGCGATGTCGCGCAACGGAATGTTCACGGCGGCCTTGGTCCAACGGATGGCTTGGCGGGCGCCGTTGGCGAGTTCATCCGCCAGATCATAGACGCGAGCGTCCAGCTCTTCCGGCGGCACCACCGCGTTGACGAGGCCAATACGCTCCATCTCGGCCGCCGGCATCATCTTGCCGGTCAACAGATATTCCTTGGCGCGCACGTAGCCGACGAGCTGCGCCCAGATCACAGCGCCGCCATCACCGGCGACCAGACCCATCTTCACGTGGGGATCACCGATGCTGGCTTTCGTACTGGCGATGATGATGTCGCAGAGCAGCGCGATCGAAGCTCCGAGGCCGGCCGCCGGGCCATTGAGACGGCAGATGATCGGCTTCTCGAGATCGATCAGACTATAGACGATGCGCTTTGCGTGAGGGGCCAGGCGTTCGAAGATTCGCGGATTGTCGATCATGCTCTGGAACCATTCCATGTCGCCGCCGGCGCAGAAACTTTTGCCTGCACCGGTGAGCACGATCACATCGCTATCGGGATCATCCGCGACGTCGCTAAACACCGTCGCCAGCTCGTCGTGCAGCGCGCCATTGACCGAATTGTAGCTCTCCGGCCGGTTGATGATGATGGTTAAAACCTTGCCGCGACGTTCGAACGCCAGTGTTTTATAGTCTTCAAATCGCATGAATGCCTCGCCTGACTTGACCTTCACTTTTGGCGTTCTTCGCCACAATGCTAGATCACTCGAATACTTGGCAGAGGCAGCAAGCGCCTCTTCCCTCGTCGCCAGATCGGCTATGGTCCCCCCTCGCACGCATAAAACGCGATGGAATCAATGGCCGGCGTAGAAAAGCAGTATCTCGGAAAAACCGTCGACGTGAAAGCGGAGCACGCCTTCGACGTCGTCAAACTTGAGCAATACCTGACGATCGCCATCCCCGGCTTTGCGGGACCTTTGACGGCGCGTCAATTCGAAGGCGGCCAATCCAACCCGACCTACCTGCTCACCACGCCAAACGCGCGTTACGTGCTGCGCCGCAAACCGCCAGGCGTGCTGCTGCCCTCCGCGCACGCCGTCGATCGCGAGTTCCGGGTGATGACCGCCTTGGGCGGCGCAGGCTTCCCGGTCGCGAAAGCGCGCCACCTCTGCACCGATGAGTCCGTCGCAGGCACGATGTTCTTTGTCATGGATTACATCGACGGGCGCGTGTTCTGGGATCCGCTGATGCCGGATCTATCGCCAAGCGATCGCCTCGCCGTGCTCAACGCGGCCGTGGACACGCTGGCCGATTTGCACAAACTCGATCATGAAAAACTCGTCCTCACCGATTACGGCAGGCCGGGCAATTTCTTCGCACGCCAGATCGGCCGCTGGTCGAAGCAATACACTCAAAGCGCCGCCAATCTGAATCCAGACATGGTCAAGCTGATGGAATGGCTTCCCAACGCAGTGCCGGGGGACGATTCCACCTCGCTCATTCACGGCGATTATGGCGTCCACAATCTGCTGCTCGACAAGAAAGCACCCAAAGTACTCGCCGTGTTGGATTGGGAGCTCTCCACACTCGGCCACCCGATCAGCGATCTGCTCTATTTCCTGATGCCCTGGTATCGCCCGGATCTCGACGACGGCCGCACCTCGTTCTGTGGGCTCGATTTCAAGGCGGTCGGCATGCCGACAATGGAAGAGGTGGTCGCCCGCTATTGCGCGCGCACAGGCCGCACATCGCTCGACAACCTCACCTTCTATTGCACCTTCAATCTGTTCCGCGCTGCCGCCATCGGCGAAGGCATCGTCGCCCGCGCACGCCAAGGCAATGCAGCGGCCGCCGACGCCGCAAGCTTCGTAGAGAGCGTCAAAGCCTATGCCGAGAGAGGCTGGCAACTCGCACAAGACGCCCGCGCCTAGGGAGGACACACGATGCAGACAGATGCGGAAGTGCAAGCCGGCCCAACCGCGACCATGTTCGATTATTGCGAGCTGCCTGAATGAAAAGCGCCTGGACGAGTTTGTCGCGCTCTTCACCGACGACGTTGAGTTCGAGGAAGGCGGCGTCGCCAGGGGCAAACCACATGTCCGCAATAAGGTCCGCAAGCTGTTGGCAGTGTTTCGACGCCTCAGCCACCACCTCTCCAACTTGCGCGTGACGCGCACTGGGCCGGAAACGGCAAAGTCGAGCGCCCACATCTACGCCTTGCGCCATCTCAATGACTGCCGCGTGATGGAAATCTGTGGCCGCTATGTCGACGAGCAGCGCTTCCAAGGCGGCGACTGGAAGATCGCCAAGCGCACCGAATTGATGCTTGGGCTGCTACATTGGCCATCGTCGGCAGTGACGCGAAGGCTGATAAGATCACGCTGTGTATCGCCTCGTGCGGGCGTCGGCCGGCAACGTGATTTGAACGCCGCACTGGCCGCCGCCTGCCCGTCCGGCATTGACGCCGATTTCCAGAATATCGCAGGTCCCGCATTCGACACGGTCGATGGAGCACATCAATCCGGGCGCGCGCACAGTCCTGTGTGGGATGATCTTCGCCTACCGAATCCGAAGGTGTATGGCCCGCCAACGTGGTGCGCCTGTTGCTGACGAAGCGCACGCGGCTCGGCGAAAAGCGAGTCGAAGGCGTGCAGCGTATCGCAATATTCACGGATGCTCTGGATCTTGCCGTCGACGCAGACGCAATCGAGCACCCAGCAATAGCGGTTTTGAAGGGCTTCTCGCCGCGAAAGAACCCGTCGCCATCCACCTCGATGACGGCGAAAGCGCGACGCACGATCTGAGATCCGTGCGCGCGCGAGGGCGTACGCTGATGCAGGCCTTAAAGCGTTGTCGAAATCCCGCCGTCGACGGGGATCACTGCGCCAGTAATAAACATCGACGCCCGCGACGCCAAGAAGATGGCGGCGCCAGCGATGTCCTCGGGACGACCGATCCGCTTCACTGGACTCGCTTCCTTGATCTGATCCCCGAGCGCCGCAAGGGTCGCCGCCATCATCTTGCTCTCGAACGGGCCAGGCGCGAGACAATTGACCAGGATGTTGTCGGGCGCCAAGCGCGCCGCCAACGTGCGGGTCAGATGATGCACAGCCGCCTTCGAGGCGCTGTATGGGTACGTCTCCAGCGGCGGACAATGCAGACCGTCGATCGAGCCAATATTGATCACGCGCGCCGGGTTCTCGTGGCTCGCGGACGCGGTCAGCATTTTGTGCAGACGCTGCGTAAGGAAGAACACCGCCTTTACGTTGATGTTCATCACCTTGTCCCAGGCGGCGACGCCAAACTCATCGAAGGGCTCCGCCCACACCGCGCCGGCGTTGTTGATGAGCACGTCGAGGGATTGTTCACGGGCTTCGACTTCGCGCGCGACCAGCTCAATGCCTTCGGGCTTGGTGAGATCGGCGGGAAAGGCCTCGCACTTGCCGAACGCACTGAGGCGCGCGACAGCGACTTGGCATTCCTCAACCTTGCGCGCGGTAATGTAAACGCTCTTGGCGCCGTTACGCAGGAAGCCCTCCGCGATCATGGCGCCGATGCCGCGCGACCCACCGGTGACCACAACGGTCTTTCCTTCGACCGAAAACAAATTCTGCACCCCGATCTCCCTTGGCAAAGTACGTTCGACGAAAACCCTAATATGCAGCTTACATCCCCAGCAACGGGCGGTGCCCGCGCACAATCGCCCAAGCCTTCAAAGGCTTGGCGCGCACGGCGGAAATGTCAGTGAAAACATGGAGCGGGCGATGAGATTCGAACTCACGACCCCAACCTTGGCAACGGGCTTAGCTAGCCAGATCTATATATCGCCGCATATAACCATATCTGCGTTATATGCTTGGATACATCAATACTTTGATTTTCTCGACGATATGCCCTAGTATATCTCATTAGGTAGGTGATATGTGGCAGCAGATCAGAATAGCTCGACCTTAATGGGCTTGGCAGAACAGCTAAAAGCAGCGCGCACGGCAAAGGGCCTCAGCCAACGAGCCCTCGGCCAGAAGGTCGGCGTGCCGCAGAGCCATATCTCGAAAATCGAAAGCGGCCAGGTCGATATCAAGACGTCGAGCCTGATCGAACTCTCGCGCGCGCTGGGGCTTGAGCCAATGCTCGTGCCGCGCCGCCTAATGCCGGCCGTAGAGGCGCTTTCGCGTGGGCAAGACAGCGCCATCCAAGCGACGCCGACGCCGCCCCATCAATTCTACGGAGGCGGCGACACGGTCGCGCCCGCTCCGATCGAAGCAGCGCATCGCGCCCTGGCGGAGGCCGAAAAGGACGCGGAACGGCTAAAGCGCGCGATCGGACCTACGCCAGAGATCCAGCGCCTTTCAGAGGCTGTTCGCGATGTGGGTCGCTGGCCTCTCACCATTGGCATTGCCGAGCAGGTGCGCGAGGCCCTCAAGCCAGTGCAATTACCTCGCGACACATTGAAGGAGGTGCTCAAGCTTCATCTCAACACGCGCGAAATGCTGAAGAAGCCGGAAATCGCCGCGGCGCTACGCGATGTCGCGCGCGCCGCCGATTCCTTGCGCGCGATCCGCAACGCGTTGGCGCATGGCGCAGGCCCCGCGAATATGCAGCGCCTGCCTGCCTATCGGCTAAGCGACAATGGAAGCGATGGAGGCGACGATGAGTGATGTCTCCATCTTGAACGTCGAACTGCACGGCAAGCTGATCGGCACGCTCACAAGGCTCCCTGACGATCGCAATCTCTTCGCGTTCGCCAAGGACTATATCGAAGACGACAATCGCGACACGCTCAGTCTGTCCTTCAAGGATATTTATGGCGGCCTCGATAGTGACACGCGCCCGACGCAGACCAAGGCGCCGCCCTTCTTCGCCAACCTATTGCCGGAAGGCCCTTTGCGCGCATACCTATCCGCGCGTGCGCGTGTGAATGAGGCGCGCGATTTCTTTTTGCTATGGGTCTTGGGGCGTGATCTGCCGGGTGCGGTGACGCTTTCGCCAGCCGATGACGAGAGCTGGCCGGAAGAAACCGCGCGGAGCGGTTCTGACGCCGAAGCCGCAAAATCCGCCGCATTGCGGTTCTCATTGGCGGGCGTGCAGCTCAAATTCTCCGCGGTGAGAAATGCCGCGGGCGGGCTTACCCTCCCCGCCAACGGCATGGGCGGCAGCTGGATCGTCAAACTACCCTCGGCGCAGCACAAAGGTGTACCTGAAAACGAGTTCGCGGTGATGGAGCTCGCGCGCCGCGTCGGCATCGACGTGCCCGATACAAAGCTCGTACCGCTCTCCGAAATCGGCGATCTCCCCTCAGATGTCGCTAGCCTCGGCAGCCATGCTTTTGTGATCAAACGCTTTGACCGGCTGGAAAATGGCGTTCGCGTGCATATCGAGGATTTCGCGCAAGTATTCGGCTTGCCGCCCAACCGTAAGTACGAGCGCGCCAACAATGAGATGATCGCGCGTGTGCTCGCTGCTGAAACCAGTGAGATCGACATTGCCGAATTCGTTCGCCGCTTTGTGTTCAATGCGCTGATCGGCAATGGCGACATGCATCTCAAAAACTGGTCCTTGATCTATCCGGACAAGCGGAAGGCGGCGCTTGCGCCCGCCTATGATTTCGTGTCGACCATTGAATACATTCAGCCAGATCGCCTCGCGCTAAATTTCGCCGACACCAAAGACTTCGCTGAACTTGATCGCGCACGCTTCGCACGCTTCGCCTCTAAGGCTCAACTCTCTTCAAGCCTCGTGACCGACACGCTTTCACAGACCGTGGAGCGCTTTCACGCGGCGTGGGCGACGCGGAAAGACCTGCCCATCTCGAAGGAATTGGAGACGGCGATCGGCAATCATCTTCAGACACTACCAGTCGCGCGCGAATAAGCTCGAGTATGCGGCGCTAGAAAGACCAGCGTAACGCCACTCTTCGACTGCCCCTCACGCGCTGCAGCACCCCAATTCAAATCAACCTCGCTTGGCTCCTTAGAAGTGAGAGCCACTCATAAATCGTTGCTACTCCCTTGGTTACAAGCGCATCAAATGATGCGACCATGTCATGCCGATCTTTTCCGCCGCGCCTGTGAAATGGCGCGGGTTGAAGGTAAAGAGGGCGACCGCACGACCGTTCAGTGCTGCGAACCGCCCCTCAAGGCGACGAGTTTGTGCTGCACACGAGAGAGGGTCTTGCTGCTCATGGTTTTTAGGCCACCATATTGTGGCAGCCAGACAATCATCATCACGGATGCCGCCGCGTACAACACGCCCGCGACAAATATCGCTACGAGGCCTGGACCCATTCCCACGCGCGCGCAAACTTGCTCAAGTGCGGGGCCAAGCAAGATCGCCAAAACAGTCGGCGGCGCCAAAACGGCGACGACATCTCGCATCGAAATGGTCGTCCTACGCGTCGCCATCCAGAAACAGGGTAGCATCAGCAAGGTCGCCGCGATCGTGTAGCCTACTGCAACACCAAATCCACCAGCTGGGAGTCCGATCACGAAAGCTGCCGCGTATGTGGGCGAGGCTATCAGGGCCCAACGCAACAAGAGATCTGTTCGCCCGAGCGACATATAAATCCATGCCGTGGTGTTCATCGGTGTGGTCGCCAGCATGCAGGGCGCGAGCGCAGAAAAAATCAGCTGCGCATCGTCCCAGCCCGGCCCGAAGATCACAGGAATGATGATTTTCGATCCGCCAAAAAGAACCGCGGAAATGCCGGCTGAGACAATCGTAACTGCGCTGAGGCCTGTCAGGTAGGCCTCACGCCAGCGCACTGGATCGTGCTGTACGCGACTTAGCGCTGGCAACAGCGCAGAACTCAGCGGACCGTTGACAAGGTTGAGCGGCAAAAGAAGTAAACTATAGGCACGGGAATAGTAGCCGAGCTCGGTTGCGCCCCCTTTCCATCCGACCAAAACATTGTCGAGCTGACGGTGGAAGTAGTTCGCGAAAGCAAATCCGGTCAGGTTCAATCCGAAACCGAGAGATGCGCGGACGCTTCCCCAATCTGTGATCCGGCTTGGCCGCCATGGGCACATCAACCAGGCAAGCATACTGCTGACCCCTGCATTCACCCATATCTGAACGACCAGAGCCCAATACCCAATATCCGTCCACGCGGCGAGGGCGACGGCGGCGATCAGCCCGAGAAGCTGGGAAAAAAGGCCGATCGAGTGCAGCGTGAGCCATCTCATCTGTCGTGTAAGTAGCGCGGAGTGCTGCGCGCCGAGGGCGCCTACCGGCAGGCTGGCCGCCACGATCATGAGGAGCAGCGGAAGGCGATCGTCGTCAAATACCAACACAGAAAATGGCGCAAAGGCGAACAGCAGCAGCGCCATACCGGCCGCGACGCCGATGCCCACAAGAAGGAAGCCGCTTACCAAGTTTTGATCGATATCTTTGCGCTGAACAGTGGCGGTCTGAAGACCAAGATCCGTGAACGCCCCGACAAACGCCGTGACCGTGCCGGCCATCGCCAGCAGTCCGAAATCAGCCGGTGCAAGCAGACGCGCCAAAATAAAAGTGCTCACAAATTGCAGCACCATGCGCGTGAGCTGCGCACCCAGTGCGAGCGCGCTGCCGTTTACCGTCCTGGCGCCGAGGTTCTCCAATACGTGCTCGGTGTCGAGCGCGCGCCTGTTTATCTCCGCTTGCGGTAGTCGGTCGGTAGGGGGAGTCATATCGTGGCCCGGATGATTGTCGCGAAGATAGAAACGCGCGTTCTTAAAACTCAATTGCGGCGCCGCGCATGCGACACATAAGTGCGCCCTTACGAGCAGGGCGCGGAGCGCGAGCAATGCGAATGGGGTGAACCGGTCAGTCCGTTCTCCTTTGCTGAAGCAGCCACGCAAAGTTCGCGCGCGTATAGACCCGATCCCTGATGTCGTGTCCTGCCCAGCGAAATTCCGTGTAGCGCGCAAGCGCGCTCATTTCATGTAAGCTTGCCGCCAGTTCGCGGCTGTTGGCTACGGGCGTGATTTTATCTGCACGACCATGATAAAAACGAATTGGCAGTTTCGTGACCCGGCCCATCGCGCGTGGATCGCCCGCTCCGTTCAAAATCAACGCCGCAGCGAACAAATCCGGATAATATGTAAGGGCGTCCCAGCTCCCCTCTCCGCCCATCGACATCCCAGTAAGATAGATCCGCGACGGGTCAGCGTTATGTTTGTGGGAGACGTCTCGCAGAAGACGGATTGCGGTTTGAATATTCTCACTCTCAGCGATCACGCGCTGATCGAAATTGGTGAAAGGCGGGTCGAAGCTGGGATAGTTCACCCAATGAGTGCGAATGCCTGCCTGTGGGGCCAGGACCAAGACCGGCTCAAGCCCCTGGCAGGCGTCAGAGAGCATATGGTCCACGCTCTCATCAAGCTGGCTGACATTGTCATCGCCACGACCAGCACCGCCATGCAGCACCAAAACTATCGGCAATCGCTCTAAACCGCCACCGGCGGCGGGCGGGACGTACAACCGCCAAGGCATAACGTTGCCGGAGACGGGATCGGTGTAGACGCCCGCGTCCATGCGCGAAGCGAGCGACCGCTGCCAGCTAGGCTTCTCTCTCTTGATCGTGACGTGCCCCCGTTCTCATCCCGCCACTACAAGAAATCATCAAACACTCCCAAGGGGCGTTGTTCAAGCTCTTCATCGTCTGTCCATCGCGCCGCACAACTGGTCAGCGTCAGTCCGCCGAGCTTTCCCTGTGGGCGGCGGTCAAACCGCGGGAGCGATGCGCGCGTGCGGCGGCGTTGAGAAGCTCATCACGTTGAGGTTTGCTCAACGAAATGCTCACGACGCAATCGATCAAAACAGATCACCGGCAATTATCGGTTGACGTCCGCCAGCGTCAAATTTCGCGCCGGAGGGGCAGTCACCTGCACGTCTTGTGTCCGCGCCACCGCACTTCCCAACGCCTCGCCTACAATCTTTGCCAACACCTTTGTCGTTTCGCCCAGAAACAGATCGGCGTGGCGGGCCACGATCATTCGGACATCAACCGCGCCCTCCGAAAACTCGTTCCACCCTCGTTGAACGACCTCCGGGCCGTCGCCATAGGTTGCTCGATCGGGCAATGGGCGCCTGATGAAAATAAGCGGAGCGCGTAATCGGTAATTGGGTCGGTAGATTCGATTTGCACGCAACAGGCGCGGGATAACCTTCTCCATGCCATAGTCTGGAATGATGCCCCACTCCTTGTAACGCTCATGGGCGGGACGTGTTACTTTCCTGGCGACACGAGTCACAATCTCGTTCCAGCGCATTGAAGGAAGGAGCCGAACCCAGTTGACGATTTTCGATGCAAGACTCCGCTTCGGCGGAAAACCCGGAGCAGGCATGTCGAACGATATAAATCCGAGCAAGGGCTTGTTCAGGCTCTCCATCTGGCGGGCAATCTCGAACGCCACGCGCGCGCCGATCGAATAGCCGCTAACGATGAAAGGACCCTGCGGACAAATTTTCTCAAGCTCGGCAATATATTTCGCCGCTATAGCCTCCACGGTCGTTGGCAATTCGTCGATGTTGCCCACGCCGAACGGCTTGAGGGCATAGACAGTCGCTTCGAAAGGCAGCGCCCGGGCAAAATTCAGAAACGAGAATACGTGCCCGCCAACGCCGGGAACCAGAAGCACGACGGGTGAGCCTGGCGCGGCTTCTCTCAGAGGTACGAACACTGTGTTCACGGGGGTGAAGTGCTCGTTGATGGCTTCAGCAAGTCGCCGGATTGTCGGCGCCTGCAGCAGGACATCTGGCGAAAATGAGTACGCAAACTCCGTCCTTATCCGCACCATAAGATTCGCTGCGGACAGTGAGGTGCCACCGAGATCCTGGAAGGAATCCATGACGCTGATCTTGTCGATTCCGAGGATCTCCATCCACATCTGCGCCAAGATAAATTCAGTCTCATTTCCCGGCTCCACATAATCGCCGCCCGCTGATTCCGAGTCAGGAAAATCGGCCGGATCGGGCAACGCCTTGCGGTCCACCTTGCCGTTCGGTGTGAGCGGAAGTGTTTCAAGCTGCACGTAAGACGATGGGATCATGTACTCAGGCATGCGTTCACGCGCGAACGCACGAAGCGCATCGGCATCAATCGTCTCGCCCATACTGGCGAGCAGATAGGCCACAAGACGTTTCTCACTCCCCTTGTCATCCCGCGCCACCACTACGCATTGCTTGACGGTCGGATGAGCTTCAAGATGGGTTTCGATCTCACCCAGCTCTATGCGGAATCCTCGCAGTTTGACCTGGTTGTCGATACGCCCGAGGAAGCGGATATCGCCACTTGCGTGCCGCACGACGAGGTCGCCGGTCCGGTAAAGGCGCTCTCCCGGCGTGAAGGGATCGTCGATGAACTTCTCGCGGGTCATCTCGTCGAGGGCGAAATAGCCACGGGCGAGTCCGTCGCCGCCAATCAGCAACTCACCCGGAACACCAACGGGCTGCAGCGCCAAATCCGGGCTGCAAATCAAGAACGATGTATTCGCAATCGGATAGCCAAGATTTATGGCGTCCTCCTTCGCCTGTACCCGGCGAACCGACGACCAGATGGTGGTTTCAGTAGGTCCATACAGGTTCCAGACCTCGCACCCGGTCGCAATAAGCTGGTCCGCCAATTCCTGCGACATCGCCTCGCCGCCACACAGCACCTTGATCCGCGGGTCGCCGCGCCAGCGCTGATCCAGCAACATGCGCCACGTCACGGGTGTGGCCTGCATGATCGTGGTTCCCGTCTGCTGCATGCTGGCGAGCAACAACTCGGGATCGAGGGCAAGCTTCTGGGACTTGATCACCACCTGCGCGCCGCAAATGAGCGGCAAGAAAAGCTCGAGCGCAGCGATGTCGAAGCAAATCGTCGTCAGGCTGTGCAATACGTCGCCGCGCCCGATGCCGGGTTCGCGCCGCATTGATTCCAGGAAATTCACGAGACCACGGCGGACAACCTGCACCCCCTTGGGCCGGCCGGTGGAACCGGAAGTGTAGATCACATAGGCAAGATCATCGAGGCCGCCGGCCGCCGGCTGATCCGAGGCATCCCCATCTTCCAGGCTCGGATCGTTTGCTTCGAGCAAAACAATCTCTGCCTTGCCAGCTTCAAGGCGGTCCACCACGCTGGCTTGGGAAATGCAGACTTTCGTACGCGAATTTTCCACCATGTAATGGAGACGATCGACCGGGAAGGCGGGATCCAGCGGGACGTATGCCCCCCCTGTCTTCATGACCGCGAGCAACGCGACCACAAGGTCGGGGGAACGCTCCATGCAAATAGCCACCAGTTCGCCTGGCCCAACGCCCATTTTGCGCAGCCGCGCCGCCAGCCGGTTGGCGCGCGCGTTCAGCTCGGCGTAGGTCAAAGCATAGTTCTCGCCGATCACGGCGGGGGCATCCGGCGAGGCTGCAGCCTGCTGCTCCACGAGTTGGTGCGGATGCAGGTCCGGGAATGGCGTGGCCGGCGGATTCCACTTGTGCAGCAAGGCTTCCCGCTCAACCCCGTCGAGCATGTCGAGCATCGCCAGCGGCGTGTCGGGATTCTCGATCGCCCTGCTCATCAGCGCCACATAGTGGGCGGTTATGCGTTCGGCGGTGTCATGCTCAAAGAGGTCGCTGCTGTACTCGAGCGTTCCCGACATGCGCACGTCTTCTTCAAGCATGGACAGCGTGAGGTCGTACTTGGAGCCCCCCGTATGCAGCGGAATCTGAGAGAGCTTGAGTCCCGGGATTTCCCAGCGGCCGTGGGTATTGTTGCGATGAATGAAGAGGTGTTGGAAAAGCGGCGAACCTGCCCGTGAACGCGGGACTTCGAGCGCCTCAACAAGATCCTCGAATGGAAGCTCATCATTACTGAACGCGTCTATCGTCGCCGTCCGCATCTGCGCCAGCAAACCTCGGAAGGTTAGGCCCGGGGTGAAACGTGCCCGCAAGACGAGATTGTTGATGAAGAGGCCAATCATGTCCTCCGTCTCGGCGAGATACCGTCGCCCGGTGGGCGTGCCGACGAGGATGTCGTCCTTTTGCGAATATCGATGCAACAACATCTGCCAGCAGGCGATAAGCGCCATGAAGGTTGTCGCCGATTCCGCCCTCGCGAAATCCGCCACGGCATTCGCCAGGTCAGCAGGTAACTGGAAAGCGACCTGCCCCCCTTTCAGCGACGGCGTGTCGGGGCGCAAATGGTCGCCCGGCACCTGCAGCGGCTCCGGCAGGTCCGCCAGCTGCTGCTTCCAATAGGCAAGCTGGGGTTTCAGATCGCCCTTGCTCGCTCGCTCGCGCTCCCAAACGGCATAGTCCGCAAACTGGTACTCAAGTGGCGCCAAAGGCGTTTGCGTCTGGCCGGTCGTGAAAGCGGAATACAGCGCGCCAAATTCACGGAAGAAAATGCCGGAGGACCAGACATTGTCGTAAACAATGTGGTTGAACACCAACACAAGGATCGCGCTTTCAGGCCCCAAGCGCAGCAAGGCGCTCTGGAACAGCGGCCCACGCTCCAGATCATGTTGGCGTTGCAACAATTGTTTGGCTCGCGCCTGCCAGCATGCTTCCTGCGCTTCTGCCGGCAGGTCGCTGAGATCGGTTATTTCCAGCGGCATTGGCGTCGCCGGGAGCACCTCCTGGCGAGGCTCGCGTTCGCCCTGCGGGAAACATGTGCGTAGCACTTCATGCCGCGCGACAATCTCGTTAATCGCGCGCTCTAGCGCGGCCACGTCAAGCGGCCCATCAAGACGCACGGTGTTGCTGATGTTGTAGGCTGAATTGCTGTTACTCAGCACATCGACAAGCCACATGCGGCGCTGCGCCAAGCTCACGGGCAAGCTTCCTGTACGCGGCGCATGCACCAGCCCGGGCATAGCACTGGCCACACTGGAATCGGCGCGGCGGATAAACTCGGCAATCGCTTTGAAATCGGGCGCTTCAATTACCTGGCGCATGTCGAGCCGAACACCGAAGCGGTGTTGCACACGGGCAATAAGCCTGGTGGCCGACAATGAATGGCCACCCAAGTCGAAGAAGTTGTGGTTGGTGCCGATATTGGCTGTGCGCAACAATTCGCGGGCGATTTCCAGCAAGTCGCGCTCAAGATCATCGACCGGGGTCACCGGCACGTCATCCGGGAGCGAATTGCCCATCACAGGCGCGGGCAACGCCAACCGGTCGACCTTATTGTTCGGCGTCCGCGGCATGGCGTCCAGCCTGACGTAGATCGTCGGCACCATGTAATATGGCACGCGCCGTTGCAGGTGCTGGCGCAGAGTGCGAACGCTGATGTCTCTGGCGCCTTCCCCTGTCACCAGATAGGCGACCAAGTGTTCTTCACCGTCAACATCGCGGGCAATTACTGACGCCTCGCTTACGCCAGAATGATCGTGCAGCGCGGTCTCAACCTCGCCCACCTCCACGCGGAAACCGCGGATCTTGACCTGGAAATCCTTGCGCCCACGATGCTGCAGCAGCCCGTCGGCGCGCAGTTCGCCCATGTCACCGGTCCGATAAGTGGATGCGCCGGATCCGCCAGTCGCGGCCTCAAACGCCTTGTCCGTTGCCTCGGGATTATTCCAATACCCTAGCGCCAGGTACGGACTGCGCACGGTGATTTCACCGATCTCGCCAACGCCAACTGGCTTGCCGTCATCGCCCCGCAGCACGATCTCCATCCCCTCAACGGGATAGCCGATCGGAACCGTAGCGCCGTCCCACACGGTCTCTGGACCGATGTAAAAATAACGGATGGTTCCCGTCTCGGTAGAGCCAA
>Ga0315902_10005195_pt1 | contig 18445 bp, 17 predicted proteins | sample LakEriMetagenome_9_FD_203523 | JGI IMG/M metagenome (GOLD analysis project Ga0315902, IMG submission 203523) | Freshwater fungal communities from buoy surface, Lake Erie, Ohio, United States - Buoy 12 MA117 | ecosystem: Environmental > Aquatic > Freshwater > Lake > Lake biofilm | place: USA... | reverse complement strand
GCCAGCATGGCGTCGCGGTCGCGCGCCTCGCGCAGCGGCGGATTCATCTTCGTGTTGGTGTCGTACGGCACGGGCGACGCCAGCAGGTCGTCGGTGAGCGTGAAATGATGCGGGCACACCTCGGCGGTCACCTTGACGCCACGGCTCTTGCCCTGCCGCACGGCCTCGAGCGTGGTCCACGCGCTCATGTGCGCGATGTGCACATGGCCGCCGGTCATCTCGGCGAGCAGGATGTCACGGCCGGCAGTGATGGCCTCGGCCGCCCCGGGAATGCCCTTGAGCCCGAGCGACGCCGCCACGGGCCCCTCGTGCGCACATCCCTCACCCTTGAGCGACTGGTCTTCGCAGTGCTCGATGACCGGCATGCCGAACATGCGCGTGTACTCGAGGGCGCGCCGCGCCAGCAGGGCCGTCGAAATCGGCAGGCCATCGTCGGTGACGGCCACGCACCCGGCCGCGTGCAGCTCGGCGATGTCGGCCAGTTCCTCGCCCTTCTGTCCGCGCGACACGGCGCCGATGGGATAGACGCGCGCCAGGTTGGCCTCGCGCGCTTTCTGCAGGATCAACTGCGTCACGCCCGCGCTGTCGTTCACCGGCCGCGTGTTCGGCATGCAGGCGACGGCGGTGAATCCGCCGGTGACGGCCGACAGCACGCCGGTCGCGACCGTCTCCTTGTGCTCCTGCCCGGGCTCGCGCAGGTGCACATGCATGTCGATGAAGCCGGGGCAAATCACCAGCCGCTGCGGCAGGTGTATCACCTCGCCACCGGCCGCCATCGACTCGGGCAGATCGCGGCCGACCTGCACCACGCGCGCTCCATCGGTCAGCACGTCGAACTGTCCATCGACACCATTGGCCGGGTCGACGACCCGCGCTCCCTTAAGCAACCGTTTCATGTTCAGCTCCACCTGCCAGAAGGAACAGCACGGCCATGCGCACGGCGATGCCGTTGGCCACCTGCTCGAGAATGACCGACTGCGGGCCGTCGGCCACCTCCGACGCAATCTCGACCCCGCGATTGATGGGTCCGGGATGCATGACGAGGCAGTCGGGCCGGGCCAGCGCCAGCCGCTGCTCGGTCAGCCCGAACATCAGGAAATACTCGCGCAGCGAGGGGAAGAAGTGCCCCTGCATCCGCTCGAGCTGAATGCGCAGCATCATCACGGCGTCGGCATCGGCCACGGCCTCCTCGACGCGCGTCGTCACGTGGACACCCAGGGTCTCGAGACCCGGGGGAATCAGGGTCGCCGGGCCACACACCCACACCTCAGCCCCCAACTGTGTCAGCAGCAGCACGTTCGACCGCAGCACGCGGCTGTGCAGCAGGTCGCCCACGATGGCGACCTTCAGCCCGGCCAGGCGGCCCTTCTTCTCGCGGATGGTGAAGGCGTCGAGCAGCGCCTGCGTGGGGTGCTCGTGCATCCCGTCGCCCGCATTGATGATGCGCGCACCGCACACCCGCGACAGCAGGTGCGCCGCACCCGACGAGGCATGCCGCAGCACAATCATGCTCGGCGACATCGCCTCGATGTTGTGCACGGTGTCAATCAGCGTCTCGCCCTTGACGACGCTCGAGGTGCTGACGGCGATGCTGAGGGTATCGGCACTGAGGCGCTTTTCGGCGACCTCGAATGACGTCCGCGTGCGCGTGCTTGGCTCGAAGAACAGGTTCGCCACGGTCTGGCCGCGCAGCGTCGGCACCTTCTTGATGGCGCGCTGGCCCACTTCCTTCATGGCCACGGCCGTGTCGAGAATGAGCAGAATCTCGCCCGGCGTCAGTTCGGCAATGCCGAGCAGGTGCCGCTGGCTGAGGGCCGTGGCGGGAGTGACGATGTCCATGGCTAGGCTCCGGGCTCCACGGCCACTTCGTCGACCGGGTCGATGTCGAGCAGCCGCACGTGCACCTGTTCGGATCGCGACGTGGGGACGTTCCTGCCGACATAGTCGGCCTTGATGGGCAGCTCGCGGTGGCCGCGGTCGACGAGCACCACCAGCTGGATCGCGCGCGGGCGTCCGAAATCGGTGACCGCATCGAGCGCCGCCCTCGTCGTCCGGCCGGTGAACAGCACATCGTCGACCAGCACCACCGTGCGATTCTCAATCGGGAAGGGAATGTCGGTGCTGCGCACCACGGGTGTCGACCCGGCCGTCGCGCGGGTGAGGTCGTCGCGGTAGAGCGTGATGTCGAGCGTGCCCGTGGGCACATCGTGCCCCGTCTCCGCTTTCAGCACGGCGGCAATGCGCCGCGCCAGGGGCACACCACGCGATCGGATGCCGACGAGGCAGACGCCGTCGATGCCGTGGTTGCGTTCGAGGATTTCGTGGGCGATGCGCGTGATGGTGCGCGCGATGCGGTCGGCATCCATGACTATGGGCATGGCACGACCCCGTCAGACAGGTGCTGCATAGACTCCTCTTTGCGAACTCACAGGTTCGCGATTAAAGAGGGCTTCAGCTTATCAGTGCGGTCCCGATGCGCGCAATCACCTGTCCGCTGCACACGCGCGGCCCGCCTAGCCCAGCAGCTGCCACGACTCGCCCTCGGCAGCCACCCGGCCCTCATCGGCCAGCTTGCGCAGGTGCGCCAGCACGCCTTCGCGCGCCAGCGGCACCAGCGCCGGTTCCAGCGACACATAGATGCGGCTGGCAATCGACTCGACCGTGTCGCGTCCCTCCGCCATGGCGGCGAGCACCTGATCTTCACGTTGCTGACGATGGTCGAGATACCGGTTGATTAAACCCACCGCGTCATGAATGACGGCCCCGTGGGCAGGCAGCACCACGCGTGGGGCCAGCGCCCTGATGCGACGCAGCGACGCCAGATACGCCGACAGATCGCCCCCATGCCGGGCCGGAATGGTGACCGTCGTACCCGCCAGCAGCAGGTCTGCGCCAAACAGCGTCCGTGTGTCCTCATGCCAGAGCACGAGATGGTCGGGCGCGTGCCCCGGCGTATGCAGCACCTGCAGCGGGCCCTGCTCGGTTTCGAAAACAGTAGCGTCGCCGATGGCGTGCCACGGGACCGCGGCCAGATCCCGCTCCGGCCAGGGGAACTTGCAGAATGACGCGGCCGGCCAGCGGTCGCACAGGATGGGCGCACCCGAGGCATGGTCGCTGTGCGCGTGTGTCACGACCACCGCCGAGGCCCCCTTCGGTAGCACATCATCAAGGGCATCGAGATGGTCGGGGTGACCGACGCCGGCATCGATCAGCAACGGACGCGCGCCAGGCACCACGTAGGTCCAGTTGCCGGCTCCTGTGATGGGACCGGGATTATGCGCGTGCAGGGTGAAGACTCTCAATAGAACACCTTCAGTCTGAGCGAGACGAGGTCGCGAGACCTGAGACGGCTGAGCGCATCAGTGCCTGCTCCCCAGAACATGCCGGCAAAGGCATCGACCCACCAGCCGTCCCGCAGATTCACGGATGCACTCAGACGGGCGAAACCGCTGGCTTCATCCGGCGAGACGACGCCGACCGCGCGCAGGATGCGGGTCTCGCGTGCGAAGTTGCGCTCGAGAATGCCGACGACCGTCGCATCGTGCGCCACAGGCTGGCCCTCGGGAGTGCGGCGATTGATCACGGCGTTGGCCGCCAGTCGATAGGCACCCGCCTTCCGGTCAACACCCAGACCCGCCGACAGGGTCTGCCCCGGCATCGCGGGGGCACCATCGCGCACCGTCAGCAGGCGTGACGGAAACCAGGCCACTTCGCCCCGCATGCCCCAGTCGCCGCGCACCGTCTCGGCATCGGCGCCGACCATTGTGAATCGCGGATGCCGTCCGCGCACGACCGGTGTGCCCGCCGCTGACGCGCCAGCCAGTGGCGGCACGACTTCGTACAGGGCCTGACCCTCAAATCCGCGATACGTGCTGACCGACCAGTCGACACGGCCCGTGGTGACGCTGGCACGCGCCCCACCTTGCAGATTCGACCATCGCACATCCGGCCGCTCGTCCGCATACCGCAGCGGCACACAACCGGCTGACGTGCATGTGCGAGTGAGCCTCAGCGAAAACGGCGAGGATGCCTCGTCCAGTTGATCGAACGTCGAGGCGCGGAACTGCGGCACGAGCACGGCTTCCACCTGCAGCCGGTCTGACGGCACGACGCGCGCGCGGACATGGGCCACCGCCATGCGGGCCTCGCTTCGTCCATCCAGAAAAAATCGCGTCAGGTCAATGGGGGCAATCACGTCGGTGGGCTGCACTTCATCCAGGCGACCCCAGACGACACGGCCGTAGCCCGCGCGGATATCCGCCTTGGCAAAGCGCAGTTCGGCGACCACATCGTCTGGCCGCACGATGGCTGCGCGGGTGACGACCTGGGATGACCGTCGTGCGACGAGGGCATCGAAAAATCCAGCGGCGCTGAGGCGAAGCGGACCGCGACTCCAGTCGCTGCGGGCCGTGACGTGCCACCGCAGTTCGTGGACGCCCTGATCGCCCGCGCGCTCTACCCGGTCCACCCTCGGCAGCGAATCGGCGGTGAGCGCCACCACGCCTGCAGGCCGGGTCTGGGCGGCCGCCATCGGCGCCAGACCGAGCAGCCCCAGCGCCAGCACTCCCGTCCACCGCATCAGGCGGCTCCGAAGCGGCGCGCAATCACCGGGGCCGACAGCCAGCGCGGCAGCGCCGCAATGAGGGCCGGCACCAGCAGCACCTCGGTCAGAAACGCCACTGCCATCGTCAGGGCCAGCAGGCCGCCGAACCACGCCGTCGGGCGGTAGGGCGAGAACGCCAGCAGGCCGAAGCCCGCCGTGTTGATGATGGCCGTCGTCAGCGCGGCCCTGCCCTCATGGGTGGTGGCCAGCTCGATGGCCGTCGCCGTATCGGCACCCGCCTCGGCTTCACGGCGATAGCGGCTGATGAAATGGATGGTGTCATCGTCGACGATGCCCAGCGTGACGCTGGCGACCATGATGGTGGCGATGTTCAGCGAGATGCCGAGCCAGCCCATCACGCCCATCACCACAACTATCGGCAGCACGTTGGCCACGATGCCCAGCAGCCCGAACCGCATCGACCGGAAGATGATGAAGATGACGGCAAACACCGTCACGAATGCCGTCGCAAAGCTGCTCAGCTGCGAGTCGACCATGTAGTGGTCGAGGGTGGCGAAGATGCGGCCCGAGCCGGTGACCTCGGTGTCCAGACCCGTGCCCGCAAACTCGGCCCGGGCCATCTGTTCCGCCTGGTCGATCTGTGCGAACACGACATCAGAGCTCATCGACGCCAGCTTGACGCTGATGCGGGCGCGCGAGTAATCGCTCGCGGCCATGCGGGCCAGCTCGCTGCGTCCTTCATCAGACAGCCCGAACACGAACAGCTCCTGCGCCACGGCCTCGGGAGAATCGGCAATGACTGCCGCCTCTGCCACTCCACCCTGCAGCTGCTGATGGATGCGCTTCACATAGTCGGAGAGCGACGTCACCTTGCGCACGTTCGGCAGTGCCTGCAGGGCCTCGCCCAGCCGCTCCATGCGCCGAAGCACATCGGGCTGGCGCATCGACTCGGCCGGGCCCTCGATGAGCACGTCGAACGTATAGATACCCGACAGCTCGCGGTCGATGACCTGGGCCGACGTGGTGATGGGGTGATCGACTGGGAAGAAGTTGATGTGGTTGGTGTCGACCCGCAGGCGCAGGACTCCGGCCACCGAGAACGCCGCCAGCACCGCCACCACACCCAGCACGACAGGGGCCCTGCGGAAGGCCAGTCGCCCGGCTGCCGCCAGCGGAGCGCGGAACCACCGGTCCTGCGGGGGTGCCCCGGTCGGAGGCGGCATCCACATCAGCAGCGTCGGCACGAACACCAGCGACACAAGCACGTCGAACATCACGCCGATGGCAGCGCCGATGCCGAACGTCTTCACCGCCACCACATCACTGGTCGCCAGCGACAGCAGCCCCAGCGCGGTCGTTGCACTCGCCGCCACGAGCGGCGCGAAAAGATGGACGATCGACGACACGAACGCCTCACCCCGATCTCCCGTCTGCCGCCACACTTCCGTAAAGTGCTGCACGATGTGCACATCGTCTGCAATCGCCAGCACGACGATGAGGGGCATCAGCATGCTGGTCAGCACATTGAACTGGAAGCCCAGCACCGAGTAGAGCCCCATCGTGAGGGCCACCGAGACACCGATGGCCACGGCAACCAGCGCCGTCGTGCGCAGGCTGCGGAACAGCACATACAGCGCCAGGAGCGTCACGCCCAGGATGGGCAGCGTCAGCCGCTCGGTGTTCGAGACGGTGACGCGGTTGTAGGTTTCACTGATCTCGAGCGACCCGTTGAAGAAGGCCTCGAAGCCGTCGGGCAGGCGCTGCCGCACGGCTTCTTCCACGGCGGTAACCGTCTCGCCGCGCGCCTCGTCGATGCGGCGCTCGTCAAACACGACGACGATGGCCGTGACCCGTCCGTCGGCTGAGACCAGGTCGCCACGCAGCAGGGGATCATCAAGCGCCTCTCGCCTGATGCGGGCCACCACGCCGGCATCCTCGAGATTGCCTCCCGCCAGGGGCGTCACCTCGATGCCGGCATCGTCCTCACCCTGGGCCGGCAGGGGCCTGACGATGTTGGCGGTCGAGAGGCTGAAGACCTGCTGGACGAGGGGAATCTGGCCGATGGCGCGGGTGATCTCGTCCACGGCCCGAAGACCTTCGGGGCTGAAGACATCGCCCTTCAGCGCGACGATGACATTGCGCGTGCCCCCGAATTCGTCAATGAAACGCTCGTAGGTCTGGTATTCGCGGGTGTCTTTCGCTACCCAGGCGCTGAGGTCGTTATTGATGGTGACGACGTTGGCCTGCGTGGCCAGCACGGCCGCCGCCGCAAGGATGAGACCCGAGAGGATGAGGCGCCAGCGATAGATGCCGCGGGCGAGACGATGCGGGTGCCAGACCATGAGCAGCGGAAGACGGCTAGGGTGTTTCGAGTGCGCGCCGCGTGAACGCGGCGTCGGTCAGCCCGAGGTTGTAGCGGGCTGCGGTGACCGACAGCTCTGTCCGGGTGCGCTGCGCGTGGTTGACCATCGATATCTCGGTGGCCGTCCAGATGCCGTCGAACTGGCGCAGGGCTTTCACCTCGTACGATTTCTCGCGCTCGTTGCGGCGGTTGTAGATCTCGGCCCCCATCACCATCAGCGTGTCCTGACGGATGGTGGAGACCACGCGGGGATAGGCGGCATCCGCCGCGGTCGCCCGTGATTCGAGGCGCCACACCTGGTGGGCCTGCCCGTCGGGCCCGGTCCATGTGGGAGGGCCTGGGATGAGTGCATACGTGTACTGGTCGAGCTCGCGGCCACCGATGTCCTCGTAGGTGAGGTCGCTGCCGACGAAGCTTTCCTGCGTTTCCGCCCCCGCGATGCGCCGTACGCGGCCCAGGGCCGGCAGGTAGAGGAAGCGCTCGTCGTCTTTTGAGGGATGCTCCCAGACGAGGAAGCCGGTGTCCCTGATGTCGGCCGGCGCCTGGAAGCGGACCAGCATGCGGTCACCCTGGCCATCTCGGCCGCGCATGCCCTGCACCACGAGGGCGCGTTCACGCACGCGCCCCTGCCGATCGAACAGGCGCATCGTCATCTCGAGGCGCGAGTCGCGTCCGGTGTCGCGCGCGTCGACGCGGCGGGCGACGTCATCGGCCGTCAGGGTCTGCGCCCGGGGCATGACCAGCCCCGCCAGGACCAGCGATGCGACGACCAGCCAGATTCCGCGATGCATTCACACCCTCCGCAGTTTGGTGACGGCCACACCCACCGACATCAGCAGGATGAGGGCGCTGCTCACGTAAGGCGCCCCGATGCCGTAATGATCAAACAGCCATCCGCCCCAGGCTGGACCCACGACACGGCCGAGGCTTGAGAGTGATGAGGCCAGGCCCAGCATGCCGCCCTGATCGTCGGGGTGCGTCAGCTTCGACACCATCGAACTGAGTGACGGGCCGTTGAAGCCGCTGCCCGCCGACAGGGTGGCCACGGCCAGCATCAGCATCGGCACGCTGCCCGCGGCAGGAATCAGCAGCAGCCCGACGGCAATGGCCGTCATGCCCAGGGGAATGAGGCGTGCCTCGCCGAGGCGGTTGACGGCCCGGCCCACGAGTGCCCCCTGCACGACAGCGGTCGTGAGACCGGCGAAGGCGAACAGATACCCCAGCGTGCCGACCGTGAACCCGAAGCGCCGTTCGCTGAAGAGTGCAAAGGTCGACTCGAAGCCCGAGAACGCCGCCGTCACCAGGAAATACAGCGCCAGCAGCACGGTGAGTCGCGAGTCGCCCAGGGCACGGCGCAGCGCCTCGAGGCGGCCCAGGGCGGGGCGCGCCTCGTCGCGGGGCGTGTGCGACTCGGGCAGCAGCCACCAGGCCGCGAGGAGATTTGCGCCGCACAGGGCCGAGGCCACCCACATCGGCGTCGACGGCCCGAAGCGGCTGAGCAGCCCGCCGATGGCCGGCCCGAAAATGAAGCCCAGCCCGAAGGCCGCGCCGACCATGCCCATCCCCTTCGCCCGGTTCTCGGTGGTGGTGATGTCAGCAATGTAGGCCTGCGCCGTTGGAATGTTCGCACCGGCGATGCCGCCAAGGATGCGGGCCGCAAACAGCAGGGGCAGCGAGTCGGCCAGGGCCAGCATCAGGTAGGACGCGCACGACCCGGCCAGCCCCAGCAGGATGATCGGACGCCGGCCCACACGGTCGGACAGGCGGCCCCAGAGGGGCGACCACACGAACTGCATCAGCGAGAAGCTGGTACTGATGAGGCCCACCGTGAAGGCCGTGGCCCCGAACCGCTCGGCATAGAACGGCAGCAGGGGAATGATGATGCCGAACCCGAGCAGGTCGATGAAGACTGTCAGGAAGATGATGACCAGGGGGGACACTGCTCCCTGATCTTAGCGTGAGCCGCCCTACAGGCGTCGTTCGGCGTTGGGGAACGACTGCCAGACCGGCACGCCGCAGAAATGCGTGCCCTCGGTGCACCGCGGCGAGACGATGCGGTTGCGCAGGACGCAGGGGGGCCCGAGGTGCCGGGCCAGCTGCGGGTGGACGGCCTGGACCTGCGAGATCTCGTCCATCGAGGCCAGATAGATTTCCTCCTGCGCGTTGAAGCAGGTGCGCAGCGTCCACTTGTGCTGCAGCGACAGGAACGACCCTGACTCGACCATGCGCAACGCCTTGGCATTCGGCAGCACATACAGCGCAAACTCGAGAGGTACGCCCAGCGCGAGCAGCCGGTTCTTGGCGGCCCAGGCATCGGCGATCGCCTGGTGGTAGACCGCCGACGCCGCCGGGTTCTGGCGGATGAGCCGCGGCGTGACCACGTCGGGCTCGCGCGTGTCGGCAAACGTGAGCATCGGCCGCGACGCCGGCACCATGCGGTGCCGCTGGTCCTGCGAGTCGGCGGTGTGGCTGAGCCGCTTCTCGAACACATACGAGGGATGGTTGAGCGAGCGCATCAGCGGCGAGTGATGCGACACGTTCAGCATGTCGATGCGGTAGGGATTCCGCGCCGGGTTCATCACCCGATCAATCGCCTCACCATCGCTGAGTTCGGCCGTCGTCAGGCCGAAGGTCGCCCGGACGGCATCGGCCACGACCCGTTCGGCGCCGGCCGACCAGTCGCGCAGGCGCGAGACCCGGCCCCCGAGGCGGCGATCGAACTCGCGCGCGAAGGCATCGCCCGACTCGGTGGGGCGCGGCATCGCCATCTCGGGCAGGCGTTCCTGCTCGAGGGTCGCCAGCCCGACCTTCTCGAAAAAGAGGGGATCGACCTCGCGCACCAGGTCGACCATTGCACCGATGACCATCCGCGCCTCGTAGGGCGTGTCGGCGGTGTTCATCATGCGGTAGAGGCGGTGCAGCACCAGGCCCGACACGGTGTGCACCATCGACGTGAAGGCCGCGATGGGAATGACGTAGCGTGCGGTCTCGATGGCCTTCTTCTCGGCCTCGCGCTCGACAGCTGCCAGCCGCGCCGGCGTGTTGGTCGGCCGCACGTACCGCAAATCTTTCAGAATGGCCCAGGCATCGTCTTTGAGCAGGGCCGACAGCTCGGCGTAGGCGTCCCAGGCGCGCAGCACGGCCTGCTCGAAGACATCGCGGGCCTCGCCCTCGAGCGGCGGCATGAACGCCCGCGGCTCGCGCAGCTTCACATAGCGCTGGCTCGACTGTTCCGAGTTGTAGAAGGGGTAGGCGTGGAGGAAGCTCCACACGAACTGGCGCGAGACATTCTCGAGCCCGAATTCAAAATGCGCGTGCTGGAAGACGGTGTGATGGCCGCCCTCGAAGGTGAGCGGCCCGATGGAATCGCGCTGCCGCTCGGTCACCTCGTCGCGCGTGATGACGCGCGGCGAGTAGCAGGTGCGCGCCGCCGCGATGGCCCCGTCGTAGGGGGCCACCGGTGCACTGAGCAGGGTGACGCGGGGCGGCGCGGTCGTGAACGCGGACATCGGGCAGCAGTATAGGCGAGGGCGCGAACCGGAGGTCGGGGCGGGCCGCTACTCGTCGTCTTCCTCGTCGGGCTGCGCCTTGTAGCGCGAAAACTCTTCCATGAACGTCAGCGACTCGAACGAGCGCATCCGGTCGAAGAAGAGCACACCGTCGAGGTGGTCGGCCTCGTGCTGGACCACGCGGGCCGGAAAGTCGCGCAGCTCGAGCTCGAACCGCTTGCCCTCGCGGTTGAGGGCGCTGATCCGCACGTGCGGGGCCCGCGGCACGCGGCCGCGGATGTCGGGGATGCTCAGGCAGCCCTCCCAGCCGTCGACCTTCGCGTCAGACAGGGGCGTGATTTCGGGGTTCACGAACACCATCGGCTCGCCCTCGCCCCGGCCGGACGGGTCGAGCAGGGCCACAAACAGGCGCTTGCCCTCGTGCACCTGCGGCGCCGCCAGGCCGACGCCCGAGTATTCCTCCATGGTCTCGACCATGTCGTCGATGAGCTTCTGGAAGACCTCGGAGCGGATTTCGTGCTTGTCGACCACGCGGGTGCGGGCGCGCAGCACGGGGTGTCCCATGCGCGCCACTTTCAGGATGGACATGACCCTGAAATCTTATACTGACGGGCATGCTCGAGACTTACCGGTTCTGCCCCGTCTGCGGCGCCCCGCTTGACTCGCGCGTGCTGCGGCTGGGTGAGCCGGCGCGGCTGGTCTGCACGGCCCAGGCGTGCGGCTTCGTGTTCTACCTCGACCCCAAGCTGGCGGTGGGCACCGTCATCGCCGACGAGGCAGGCCGGGTCGTGCTGATCCGTCGCGCCATCGAGCCGGGCTATGGCCTGTGGGTGTTTCCGGGGGGCTACGTGGACCGGGGCGAAGAGGTGACGCTGGCCGCCGTCCGCGAGGCGCGCGAGGAATCGGGCCTCGACGTGCGCCTGGGCGAGCTGCTCGGCGTGTATTCCTACGCCGGCCGCATCCCCGTCATCATCGTCTACCGGGCCACCCCCATCGGCGGCACCCTCGAGGTGGACGAGAAGGGGCTCGAAGCCCGCTGGTTCATGCCCGACGAGATTCCCTGGGACGAGCTGGCGTTCCGCAGCACCGGCGAAGCGCTGCGCGCCCATCTGGGATAGAGGGAGGGGCCGGCTCGCGCCCGCTGCGTGCGCCCTGCGCACGGCCGCGAAGTCGTGGAGCCCCCGCGGCAGCCCACTCACGGACGGCTAGACGATGGGCGTGGGCCACAGTGCAACGAGTCATCCCCTGCGATTGCCGTAAGCACGTGCGAGAGCGGCAGTGCTCAGGCAGGCAAGGGCCACGACGTCGACCATGACGACGCGGTTCAGCTGGGCGTTGTAGTCACCGACGGACCCGGCCAGATACAGGAAGGACAGGACGCTTGCGAAGCCGGCCGCAAGTGCAGCCCCCTGGAAGGCCGGTCGGAGGGCCGCCAGCAGCAGTCCTCCTCCGAGCACTCCGAACAGCACCGCTCGGTGCCGCATGAGAATCGCCAGGTTCGGTTCATCGAACGTGCCGCCATACAGGGCGGTCAGCTGTGGCGCACCCAGCACTCCGGTGAGAGGCAGCACGTGGATGACTCCGACCACGGCGAGCATGAGGGAGACAATCTGTCGTGCAGATTGTTGTTGGATGAACCCGCCAGTGCTGATGCCGATGGCAGCATGCCCTTCTGCGTGCGCGGCCGCCCGCATCGGATCGGGCCCTGAGGGCCTGCGCTCGGATATCATGGTCGCGCGGCGACGCTCGCGAGCCGGGTCATGTGGCCAGCATTCGACCTGGCACATGCCCAGCCCGATTCGGCCCCCCTGCGAAATGGCGACCGTGATTGTGCAGGTGTATCGCGCGACACCGTGGGGAAACCGACCGGAGGGCACGAAGGAGAGACGGCCTTCAATCGCATCGAGGTCGCGCTCGACAAGCCTGTCGGTCACCTGCGTCGAGTCGGTCAGTTCGCAGCTGTAGATTCGTATGGGCTCTCCTGGCGTGATTCGGAAGCTCATGCGCGGTCGGCCATCGCGACGGGAAGCGGCGCACAGGATGCCCAGGCCGCAGTAGCCCGTGATGTCGTTGTTGCGCGAACTGAGATACTCGCAGAGCGATCGCGCGAGCGCATTCATCTGGCTCTTTTTCATGGGCACCTTGCTACACGTTCGGTGTCTCACGGTCGCCGTAACCGGGGCCGAGCACGCTTCCCGGTGTCAGCGACCCCTCTCGGGCTGCCTGCTGCCCCCTCAGCGCTTCCAGAATTGCCACCACGGCTTCGCGGCCCCTCGCAGGTCGACCTTCATGACCCGAATCCGTGTGGCCATGGGTGAATCGACATAGCGAACAGGTATTCGCTCGTCGGGCGTTCGACCGACGGTCTCACCTTCGACGACGTCGACATCTGTCCTTCGCTCGTGGTGAAGGCCTGGGCTCTGGCGGTAGGACAGATCTCAAGAGCAGCACTTACGGCATGGCTGCGAAGCCATGCCGCGGCCCGTCGCTCGTACGGCCAGCCACAGGCCTCAGCAACTGCTGCTGAGGCAGCCATACACAGGAGCGCCAACCACGGAGGGGGCTTGCCTGCTCCCACGCGAGCCGCACCTCATGGCTCACCACGCGCACCGCGCGCACGCGTCACCTACGCCGCGATGCCGAACTGCCGCAGGTGATGGTCGGCGTGCCGCCACGCCCACACGCCCCACTCGTCTACCGAGAGCGGTCCGAAGAGGGGATGCACGCGTACTTCGACCGGCGCGAACCTGCGGACGAGCCGCAGCAGCTCCTCCCGGTCGGCGTCCCAGGCCACGGGCTTCGTGCCAGCGCGCCGCTGGTCGGCCTCGGCCACCGTCTTCACGCCCTGCGGCCAGCGCAAGGGGGAGTGCAGCGCCACCCACCGCACCACAGACCGCGAGAAGGCCGTATCGACCCGCCTGCACGTGATGAGCCCGTTCGAGGCGCGGTAGCCATCACTCAGGTGACACAGCATCTCGTGCGCCGTCATCGTCCCCCACTGCTGCGGGGCGTCGGACGTGATCCGCTCGAGACGGGCGATGATGGCCGAGTGGTGCGACGGAACGTTGAAGGTGCTCACCGGCGATCCCGTCTTTCCTGTGTGCCTTGTGCGTGTCCGCCGTCCGCTAGTCGGCCAGGCCCTCGGCCTTGCGCTCGGCGGCGGTGATGCGGCCCGCAGCAGCCGCCACCGTCTCGGCCTTCGTCGCCATGCCCATGTAGGGCGTGACGTACTTCGCCACCACCCCGGCCGTGTGGCCGATGCAGAGCTTCTCCATCAGGAACGCGAACTGATCCTCGAGGCTCTGGCCGATGGCCGTGCGCACTTCCTCGGGCAGCGTCCACAGCTGGCGCTTGAACGGACCAATGGCCTTCTTGCGGGCCTTGTAGATGAACTGCTCTTCCGTGTCCTTCGGCTTGCGCTCTTCCTGCGCATGCTCGCGCAGCCACGCATACATCTCGTCCCTGAGGGCCGCCGGGAACGCCGGGTGGTCGTAGACCATGTTCTGGAAGTTCGTCGCCAGGTGAATCTCGCACGCACCGACGCGCGGGAATGCATCGAAGGCCTCGGCCGGCAGCGTCGAGGCGCCGTGCTGCACCGCACCACCCAGGCCATAGGCCGTACGCGCCACCGTCGACAGCTCTTCGAGGGCGACGAGGTCGATCTTCACATCCATGCGGACCTTGCCGTCAGGCCCCACAAAACCGCCATGGGCCGTGCCCGTCTGCACGCTGATCTTGCTGATGCCCACCGCCCCGGGCGCGCGGCGCGCCAGTGCGGCATTGAAGCCGGTCATGAAGGCGTGCAGCTCGTGCGTGTCAGAGTTCTTGCCGCCGACCTCGCCGATTTCGCCGCCCACCGACACGGTGACCCCCTGCGGCTCGTGCGCGCGGATGAACGCCGTGAAGTCGGCCGCCAGCTCGCAGTTGACCGCCTGCTGTGCCTCGAGTGTGGGCTGGTCGAGGTCGACGAGCGTCGAGGTGTCGATGTCGATGTTGAAGAAGCCCGCCGCCATCTCCTCGCGGATGAGCGCGCGCAGGGTGTCGAGCTCCTTCTCGCGGTCGGGGCTGTTGTACTTCTTCGCATTGGTCTGCACGTGGTCGCCCTGCAGGAAAAGCGGCCCGTGGAAACCCTCGCGCAGCGCGGCGGCCACCATCACGACCGCATACTCGTGCGGACGCTGCTCGGTGTAGCCAATCTCCGATCGGGCAATTTCCAGGATGAAGGCCCCGGCGTCGAGCCGGCGGGCCGCCCGCATCACGGCGCGGCCCGTGTCGTAGGCCATCGCCCGCACGTTGATGGCCGGCACGGTGAACCCGCCGGCCTCGCCCCGCCCCATGGCCATGTAGAGGTCGTGGATCGACGCGAAGCGGATGCCCGCCGCGGCGCCGGCCTCGAGGATGGCCTGGCGGGCCTCGCCCTTCTCCTCGGGCGTGGCACCGAAGACCGCGGTGTGAATGAGGGCATCAATCTGGGCAGCTGTCATGGTCGCTATCCTCTCAGGCAGGCATCGGGTCGCCGGTCCACGCCACGCAGGGCAGACAGGCCTACCACTGGGTTTCGGTCACACCCCGGCGATGGTTGGCCGCACGGGCCATCGTGAAGAGCAGGTCAGAGACCCGGTTGAGATAAATCGGGATGACCGGGTCGACCGCATCGGGCCCGAGCAGCAGCACGGCCCGCTCGGCGCGCCGGCAGATGGCGCGCGCCAGGTGCAGCGCCGCGCCCGCCGGTCCGCCGCCCGACAGGATGAAGTGCCGCAGCGGCGGCAGTTCCGTGTCGAGCACGTCAATCCAGCGCTCGAGCTGCGCGATGTGCGCCTCGTGCACGTGCGCCTTCTCGACGCGATCGGCGATGCGGTGCCGGGGATCGGCCAGCTGCGCCCCCACGGCAAACAGCTCGCGCTGCATGGTGACGCACATGGTGTCGAGGTCATCCGGAAGGCCGGCCGCGCGGGCCATGCCAATCGAGGCCTGCAGCTCGTCGACCTCGCCGTAGGCGGCCACTCGCGGGTGGGTCTTGCTGACCCTCGTGCCATCAAAGAGGCTCGTCTCGCCGGTATCGCCGGTCTTTGTATAGATTTTCACGTGCAACAATTATAGGGCTTCAGCCTTTCCCCGAGTCTCCTCCTGTGCCTCGCCCCCGCCGCACCCGCCCTCACCCGCTGCCCACCCCCGCCGAGCGGCAGCGCTTCAGGCGGCAGCTGCTGGCCTGGTACCGCACGCACGGGCGCGACCTGCCCTGGCGTCGCACCAGCGACCCGTACCACATCCTCGTCTCGGAAGTGATGCTGCAGCAGACCCAGGTCGATCGGGTGCTGCCCAAGTATCACGAGTGGCTCGACCGCTACCCGTCCTTCCAGGCCCTCGCCGACGCCGCCCCCGACGACATCGTCCGCACCTGGTATCCGCTGGGCTACAACATCCGCCCGCATCGCCTGCAGTCGATCGCACGGCAGGCCGTCGAGGCGCACGGTGGCCAGCTGCCCTCAGACCCCGAGACGCTGCTGTCGTTCAAGGGCATCGGGGCCTACACGGCCGGCGCCATCCGCAGCTTTGCCTTCCGCCAGCGTGCCGCCATCCTCGACACCAACGTGGCCCGGGTGCTGTTCCGGGTATTCGTCGGAAAGGGTGAGCTCAAGAGCCACCAGATGACGCAGCGCCTGTGGGCGCTGTCAGAAGCGCTGGTGCCCCGGCAGAAGGATGCGTTCGACTTCAACCAGGCCCTGATGGATTTCGGCGCCATGCAGTGCCCGGCCCGCAAGCCGCGGTGCCTGGTGTGCCCCATGCGGAAGCACTGCCGGTCGTACCCGCTGGAAGGCTAGCCGCCCCCGGCCATCAGCTGCGCGATGAGCGCGCGATCGGCCTCGGGAAACGCCAGCGCCCCGAGCCCGGCCCTCGGCACCCACTGCATCTTCTGGCCCATCGCCGGCTGCGGCGCACCCTCGAGGCGGCACCGGTAGAAATGCAGGTGCACCACTTTTTCCGGATAGGCGTGCGACACCGACTGCACCAGCCCCTCGACGCGGCACTCGACCGCCAGCTCCTCGCGCACTTCCCGCCGCAGGGCCTCGTCGTGCGACTCGCCCGGCTCGATCTTCCCCCCGGGAAACTCCCACAGGCCCTCGAGGTGGGTGCCCTGCAGCCGCCGCGTCAGCAGGAACGCTCCGTCACGCTCGATGACGGCGGCGACCACCGTCACCTCACGCAGCAACGCGGTCACGAGGCCACCGACATGGGCAGCGCCACGACCCGGGCCGTCACCGGGCCGGCGGGGTCGCTCACCTCGACCTGATGCCCCGGCGTCAGGTGGTCGCGATGCAGCATGGCCAGCGCCACGGCGTGCCCGAGGCGAGGCGACCAGGCCGTGCTGGTCAGCCGCCCGACCGTGCGGCCGCCCGCCTGCACCTCACGGGGCAGTGCCGTGCCGGGGCTGAGCGGTCGGTCAAGCGCGAGCCCCGCCAGGTGCCGCACCACGCGACCGCCCCCGCGCTGCGTGACGCGCACGATGAGCTCCTGGCCGACATAGCAGCCCTTGGTGAACGAAATCGCCCGCGACTCGAGGCCCGCCTCGAGCGGAATCGTGTCGGTGTCGATGTCGAGGCCGAAGGCCGGAATACCCGCCTCGATGCGCAGCACCTCGAGCACGTCGAGGCCGGCCGGCATCGCCTCGCGCAGCACCGGCAGGTGCTGTTCGTCGGCCACCGCCTCCCAGGGGCCGTAGGCCACGATCGACGGGCGCGCGTAGACCAGGCTGTCGACCGTCACGCCCGATGCCGACAGCCCGCACGCGCCTCCGGCACCGAGGCACTCGGTCACCGGCACTTCTGCCGTCACGTCGGTCACCTGCACATCTTCCGAAAACACCAGCCCGTCGAGACGCGCGGCCAGCGACGGGGCCAGCGCCGCGGGCACGTCGAGCAGCACGGCGGCCTCGGCCCCCACCAGCCACAGGTCGGTGATCATGCGGCCCTGCGGAGTGAGCCAGGCGGCATACACGCGGTGGCCCGGCGTCACCAGGCGCACGTCGTTGGTCACGAGTCCCTGCAGCCACTCGAACCGGTCGGCCCCGGTCACCCGCAGCACACCGCGGTCGCTGCGGCCAATCCGCAAGACGCCGGTATACACGGAGGCGTAGGCATCCTGAGACGACATGCACTAGGATTCTACCGGTCTTGATGAGGAACCTCCGCATGCTGACGCGTCTTGTGACCGTACTCCTCCCGCTGTGCGGCTGGCTCTTCCTCGCCGCGCCTGCCGATGCACGGCAGGACACCGCCAGCTATCTCGTCTTCCTCCAGCAGCGCGCCATCGGCCGCGAAGAGGTACGCATCACGACCTCGGCCGAGGGCATCACGGTGTCGGGCACCAGCCGCCTCGCCGCGCCCATCGACATCACCACCGACAAGGTCGACATCCGCTACGACCCCCAGTGGCGGCCCCTCTCGGCCCAGGTCACCAGCGTCGCACGCGGCACGCCCATCGTCCTCCAGACGCGGTTTGCCGGTGGCCAGGCCATCAGCACCGTGACGGCCGGCGACCAGACCTCCGAGAAGACCGATACGGTCTCCGAGACGACGATTGTGCTGCCGAATACGTTCCTCGGATCGTATGCCGTGCTGGCCCAGCGGCTGCGCGGACGCACGGTGGGTGACACGCTGCAGGGCTATGTCGTCCCGCAGATCGAGGTGCCCATCCGCGTGTTGAACGTGGCCACCGAGCGCATCGACACGCCGCGCGAATCGATTCCAACGACGCGCTATACGCTGTCGGTCGAGAATCCCCCGCCGGCCGGAGCGATCGAGGTGACGCTGTGGGCCTCGGCCAGCCGCGGCGACCTGCTGCGCATGAGCATTCCCGGCCAGGGCCTCGAACTGAGCCGCGAAGACATCGCCTCGGCCGCCACGCGCACGGCCCAGTTCTCGCTGCCGACCGACGAACGGGTGACGATTCCCGCCGCGGGCTTCAACATTGCCGGCACGCTCACCCGGCCGCCCGGGGTGACGGGCGCGC
>Ga0315902_10005194_pt1 | contig 18448 bp, 14 predicted proteins | sample LakEriMetagenome_9_FD_203523 | JGI IMG/M metagenome (GOLD analysis project Ga0315902, IMG submission 203523) | Freshwater fungal communities from buoy surface, Lake Erie, Ohio, United States - Buoy 12 MA117 | ecosystem: Environmental > Aquatic > Freshwater > Lake > Lake biofilm | place: USA... | reverse complement strand
TTTCCATTCCAGGCAGCCCTCGGCTCCTGAGTAGTCGCCTGCGGTGGGAATGGCCCGATAAAAACAGGAGCGGTAGCCGACGTGGCAGTTCGCGCCGCCGGTGGTTTCGACGCGCAGCCACACGCAGTCCTGATCATCGTCGATGCGTAGCTCACGCACTTTTTGCACGAAGCCTGAGGTGGCACCTTTATGCCAGAGTACCTGTCGGCTGCGGCTGAAGTAATGTGCCTCGCCGGTGGTGATGGTCTTTTGCAGGGCTTCAGCGTTCATGTAGCCGACCATGAGCAGCTCGCCGGTGGCGTGATCGGTGGTAACGGCAGGCAGGATGCCGCTGGCGTCAAACTTCGGGGCGAGGTCGCGGCCTTCTTCGACTTGTTCAACGGTGAGACGCGGGGCGAAGGATGTGTGGGGCATGGTTTAGTAGATCTTGGGTTGTTTGCGCGGATCCGGCGGCAAGTGGGCGGCGGCGCGGCGGGGTTTGTTTTTGCCGGTGAAGACTTCGACGGTGGCATCGTCGAGGGCGTACATGAAGTCCGCCTGATGCGCCGGGTGCTGGCTCTCAAACGTGAAGAGGCGCAAGGTGCCGGTAACGATGACGGCTTCGTTGATGAAGGGGCGCTTGTCCTTGGTCTCGCCCTTTTGCTGAATGAGCGCGACCTGCGTGACGGCGGGTGGACTGCAAAAGTAGCAGCCAACGGAGGCGGGCAGGATCATGCAGGTGCTCATGTCATCCAGCTTCTCAAACGGGGCCATGAAGCCGACGATGGCGACGCGTTTGCCATCCAGCGCCTTGATTTCAGTGGGGTAGTTGAGGGTGGCGTCTTTTTTTCCGTCGCTGACGATGACATCGGTTTTGTTCAAAAAATCCCAATCGGCTAAAAAGGCTTCGGTGGGCTCTGTGGCGGCTTTGTAGGCAGTTTTGGCGTCTTTGGATTCCGCAGGCAGTTTGTGCTCTTGAGCATGGGCGAGGCTGAAACTGGCGATGAAGGCGAAAAGAGTTCGTTTCATGGTTTGAGTGTGTCTTTTCCAGTTCCGCTGATGAGATGCACGATGTTGGTTCCGGCTTTGCGCAGGGCATTGAAGCCTGCACGTTTCAGGGCGGCTTCGTGAAATTCGGCGGCTTCGTCTTCATCGAGCCAGTGGGTTTGGATGAGCAGGGTGCCGTCCTGCCAGAAGGCGTAGCGGTCGCCGCGCCAGCCATCGGCAGCGGACATGTGCGGGCCTAGCTCTCCGCCGTTTTCCAGCCAGACGAGAATGCCAGCCTCTCCGAGGACTCCGGTGGCGATGGGTTTTTCATCGCGCAGAGCATCGGCAAAGGTCGCGGGCACTTCGACAGGCGTGTAGTCCTGCGGTCGGGCATGGTAGGAGGGATGGATGATGGCGGCGGTGGTGGCGGGCGGATTTTTCAGCAGTGCATCGAGCGATTGCGGCTCGCCATTGGGCGCGAATTGCTCGGTGAAGAACGGCCCCATGAGCCAGGGCAGTGTCTCAAGCTGCTGAAGGCTGGTTTTGGCAGCGGGATAACCGCCGAAGTAGGCGAAGGCGGCATTCGGTGAGGGATCACGCAGGCGATGATGCGCGGCGAAGAGGCGTGCGGTGGTGATGAGATCTCCCTGAAGCACGGCGGCAGCGGCGAGCCGGGCATCGGTGTTCGTGTCGCCATGCAGCGCTGTGTCCAGAGGGTGGAGATCATGATTTTGCCGCAGCAGAGCCTCGGCGATGACTTTGACGAGCTCCAGCCGTGTGGCGGGCTGCGTGAGCTGGAGATCGGCATTGTAGCGGATGTGATCGCCAGAGGCATTGCTGTAGCCAATGGTGCGCTGGAGGGTGATGCCACGCAGCACGAGGCGGAGATCGGGCTCTTCATCCGCGAGGCCGAGTGCCTGCCACACACGCTGATGCGTGGCCCAGCCTCCGGCGGCGCGGCGTGAGTTGATGCGCACCTCGACGGCACTTTCGAGTTCCGCAGGCGTGTAGGTGGTGAACTTGATGGGCTTCTTGATTTCAAGCCCGCGCAGCTTGGCGATGGTGGGGACGAGTTCCTCGGGCTGGATGGGATCGAGCTTGGTGGGCGGCGCTGCGTTGCCTGCGGTGGGATTTTCTTTCTGCCAATGGCCTGGCACTCGGCTGGGGGCATTGGAGCCTTCGTAGGGCACGATGGTGGCGTGGTCGATGACGTAGAGCATCTCCATCTGATGCGCGGGATCGCTGCTGCCGGGCTTCAGCAGGCGCAGCGTGCCGGTGACGAGGGATGGTGCCTCGATGAAGGGCTTTTTGGGCCTGCCATCGTCTTTTTGACGGACAAAGACGACCTGAGTGAAGCTGGGCGGAGCGCAAAAAAAGCAGCCGACGTAGGCCGGGAGCATCAGGCACTCGCTCATGTCCTCCAGCGACTCAAACGGAGCCATGAAGGCGACGAGCTCGACGAGTCGGCCATCAAGCGATTCGAGCTGCGGCGGGTAGATGACCTCCATTTTGCGTGCATCCGGCTGGCGTGTTTCATCGAGCAGCTTGAAGTCGATGCGCGTGGCCGGACCGCTGGCGGGCGGCAGCGGCTCTGCGGCCTCATTTTCCGCCAGAGAAGGCAGGGCAAGCGGTGGCAGTGCTGTGGACGAAGATGCCTGCGGCGGTGATTCCGAAGGCTGGGCCAGCCACACGAGCACGAGGAGCAGTGCCAGCAGGGCGGTGCTGGCAAAGGCTGCGGATGATTTCGGCTGCTGCGTGCTCATTCGGTAACTCCGAGATCGTGTGTAGGTGTGCGCCGGTAGCTGGAGAGAGCTGGCAGAAGGCCGGAGAGCAGCCCTGCGGCAGCGATGACGAGCAGCGCGGTGATTTCCGCCTCATCCATGCTCCACGGCTGGATGAGCAGGCCGGTCCGATCACGCAGCACGGGCGCGGCGGCGGCGAGCAGACCATGCCCGAGCAGCAAACCAATGACGAGTCCTCCCAGCGAGAGAAAGACGGCCTCCAGCATGACTAGCGCGGCCACCTCCCAGCGTCTGCCGCCTAGGCAGCGGATGATGGCGAGATCACGCCGCCTTCTTTCCACCGCCTGATGCAGGGTGACGAGCACGGTGAAACATGAGACGACCACGACGAGCGCGGCAACGGCGAGCAGGGTCTTTTGCACGGGGTCGAGCACGCTTTGATACAGGCGCAGGATTTCATTCACCGGGATGGCTGGCATGCCCTCGGTGTTGTTGCGGATGTCATCCGCCACCCAGAGGCGCAGGCCGCGTGCCTTCAGCCGGATGAGCACAGCGGTGACCTCCAGCGGTGACTCAGCACGGTTGGCGGTGCCTTGGATGGCGGCATGCAGCTTGTGCTCCTTGTCATGGATGATCCACACGCTGCGCAGGGTGCCAAAAATGGCGCGGTCCTGCGCGGTGCCGGTGGGCGCGAGGATGCCACACACGCGATAGGGGAACTCGCCATGCTCCTCGCTGCCGGGCATTTGCACGAGGCCGTGCGTGCCTGCGAAGGCATCGCCGATCTTCAGTCCTGTGCTGCTGGCCACTTGGGAACCGAGCACGACCTCGAAGTCTTCTTTGAAAAGGCGGCCCTCGGCCAAGCTGAAGAAGGCGCGGGCCTCATGCTGGAGATCAAAGAAATGCGGCTCCGTGCCGACGATGCGGAAGCCGCGGTAATTGTCACCAAGACCAATGGGGATGGCGGTCTCGATGCGGCGATTTGTCTTCAGCTTTTCATACAGCGACCACGGCACATTGCCGGTGGGCATGTCGAGGTGATAAACGCTGCTGAGTGTGAGCTGAAGCGGGCTGCCCTTGGCCCCGACGACGAGGTCGAAGAGCCCAGCCTCTCTTTGAAACGTGCGCTCCGTCTCCCGCCGCAGCGTGAGCACCGCCGCGATGAGCGCCACACCGAGCGCGATGCCCGCCAGCGTGAGCAGCGTGACCAACGGCCGCGCCGTGAGATAACGCCAGGCGATGCGCGGGAGGGTCATTCTTCTCCCTCCTCACTGCGGATGAGTGTGGAGCAGTCGAACTGGCGCGGCAGCTCTTTGGCCAAGGCCAGATCATGCGTGACCATCAAAAAAGTCGCATCGTGCTCGCGGGCGAGATCACGCATGAGGTCGAAGACTTGGCGGCCCGTTTTTGGATCCAGCGCGCCGGTAGGTTCATCAGCGAGGAGGATCTCCGGCCTGCCAACCAAGGCGCGGGCGATGGCGACACGTTGCCTCTCCCCCACAGAGAGGCGACTGGCCCGCGTGTGCAGCCGGTGGGAGAGGCCCACCCGCGCCAGCATCTCAGCAGCACCTCCTTCACGGCCTGAGAAGCGCTGCCCGATCTGCACATTCTCCAAGGCAGTGAAGTCGCCGAGCAGATGAAAACTCTGAAACACCATGCCGATGTGCCTGCCGCGATGCTGATCTAACGCCGCCGTGCCGAGACTGCCCACTTCCGTGCCAAGCACTCGCACACTGCCAGCATGGAAGCGCGTGAGACCCGCCATGAGATTGAGCAACGTGCTTTTTCCACAGCCACTCGGCCCCGTGAGAGCCACGGATTCTCCCGCAGCCACACACAGTTCATCCAGCATGAAAAACACACCAGGTGCCAACCTATGCCGCAGGCTATGAAGATGGATTACAGCGTCATTCATGATGCACATGCGGCTTCAAAACAAAGACTTCGCTGCTGAGTCCGCCGGGCAGTGTGAGCTTGGCCTTCGCGGCAAAGGCGGTGCCCATGAGCCACTTGGCATCTGCTCCTGTCTCGCCGGGGAAGATGAAGTAATTCGTCAACCCACCACGGCTATTCGAGACGCCATCCTCGCCTGCGTTTTGCTGGGAGTCACGCACACGCAGCTCCACGCTGCGCTTCAAATCAGGTAAGTCGAGCTTCAGCACGCTACCCAGAGGCAGATCGAGCGGCGGGCCATCGCGTCCGCCTTGGACCAGCCAGACTTCGAGATCGCCCGCGTCATCGTGCAGCTTGATTTCCAGCGTGGCCGCCTGCTTGCCATCCGCTGCAAAAACAGGATGGAAGAAGCCACCATGTGGGCCTTCATTCGCATGGATGTGAGGCATGCCCGCCTCCGTCATCATCACCGCCACCAGCGGATGCAGCGCCAGCGTGTAAGTCTTGAGGTCGTCGTCATTCAACGGAGCCGCAGAGAGCTTTGTGAGCAGTTCCGCGAGGTCCGCGAGCGGCTGCTGAAGCCCGGCTGGATTTTTCGCATTCGCCGGAATCGTGGCCAGAGTCACTGCGGTGCCCGATTTGACCACATCAGGCTGCATTTGCCGTAAAGCCGCCAGATCTCCCACCTGCGCGAGTCCTTCAGCCTTCGCGGCAATTTCATCAAAGGCCGTCAGTTGCTGCCAGACAACCGTCTGAGGCTGCTCGGCTGCTTTTTTGCAGGCGGGTAGGCTTAAAGCCAGGAGTAAGATGAGGAGTCGATGAACCATGAAGACATGTTGAGCCCCTTTGCTTGTAATGCAAACAATTTGCGTTATTAGGAGCCAGCCATGATCCTCAATGACCTCCAACTCACCGAACTCGCCCGCTGCGGCATGATTCAGCCCTTCGAGCCAAATCTCGTGAGAAAGCAACCAGATGGCACGGAAGTCTTGTCTTATGGTATGAGCAGTTTTGGCTACGACCTGCGACTCTCACGCCATGAATTCAAAGTCTTCCGCCACATCCCCGGCACCGTGGTGGACCCGAAAAACTTCCAGGCACGCAACCTCGAAAAAGTAGCGCTGGAGACCGATGACAGCGGCTCCTACTTCATCCTGCCCGCCCGCAGTTACGGTCTCGGCGTCGCCGTGGAAAAGCTCAGCCTGCCTTCCAATGTCACCGCCATCTGCGTCGGCAAAAGCACCTATGCTCGCTGTGGCATCATCGCCAATGTCACTCCTGCCGAAGCCGGCTGGAGCGGCCATCTCACCCTCGAATTCTCCAACTCCTCCGCTGCCGACTGCCGCATCTACGCCGATGAAGGCATCGTCCAGATGCTCTTTTTCCAAGGTGAACCCTGTGCCACCAGCTATCGCAAACGCACCGGCAAGTATCAGGACCAAAAGCAACGCATCACCCTGCCAAAGGTGTGATCTGCATCTATCTCGACTTGCCATGGCATCCTCGGAATTTTGCCTTACACAAAGTGTGTCGTCCCCGCTTCCATGAAAGATGCCGAACCCATGCCTAAATCCGAACGCGGCAACCCAAGACTCCAGCGTTTGGTGCTGCGGATAATCTCTGCGGTTTCATTCATCGCTCTGCCCGCCATTTTTGCGCCGCAGATGGCTGTGGAAAAGTTTTCGGTGCTGCTGGGCTTTGGTAAGCCACCCCATTTACCTTTGCTCATCTACATGACTTCGGGTGCCTCTTGCGTCTATCTGGCGCAGGCGGTCCTGCTCTGGCTCATGTCATGCGATGTGGTTCGTTACCGTCCGCTCATCGTATTCTGCGGCTGGGCGTATCTGGCCTTTGGCCCGCTGTTTCTTTGGATCGACATCCATGCCGGGATGCCCTCATTTCAAGTCGCCGCAGACTCCTTGAGCTGCCTTGTCGGTGGAGCAGCTCTGCTTGCGGCTTGCTATTCTGGCGGCCAGCCGAGCAATTCAAAAGCCCTCCATGCCTGACATTTACAAAATGCCGCAATTGATCCGCCCTTGGTATTGCGCTTTTTCGGTCTCTGCCCGCCTTGCGCTGGGATTCAAAACCGCACCTGCATGCCGACGCTGAAGCTGCGGCCGGGCATGGGAGCGACGTCTTTGCGGAAGGAGGTGGCTTGGCGAGCATCGGCATCGAGGAGGTTGGTGCCTTGGAAAGTGAGGCTGACCTCGTAGCGGTCGCTTTTGTGGAGCTGGCAGGTGAGGTCGGCGTTGAGGAGGGTGTAGGACTCGGTGGCAAGCTCGGGGCGCAGGCCGGTGCGGACGCGGTTTTGGTCAAAAGCGTGGCGCAACTCGATGCCGCCGTTGAAGCGGCCGATTTCGGCTTCGAGTCGGCCACCGAGGCGCAGCGGCGGCATGCGCGGGATGAATTCGCGGTCGGTTTCGTTAAAGCCGCGCACGTAGTCGCCGAGCAGCTTCAAGGTGACGCGTTGGTGCTCGTGTTTGAGCAGGTGGAGGTCGATTTGCGCTTCCCAGCCGGTGAAGGTGGCGGCGCGTTCGATGTAGTTCGCGGTGCGCGGGATGTTGCGGCGCAGTTCCTGGAGGAAGATGAAGTTTTCGTAGTCGTAGTGGAAGGCGCTGAGATGCACCTCGGCGCGTTCCCATTCGGCATCGAGCACGGCTTCGATGCTGGTGGACTGCTCCAGGCGCAGCGGAGTGCCGTCCATGTCACCACCGATGAGGAAACGGCCGAGCGCGGCGTTGTTCCAGAAGGCGTAGCGCTCCGTGGCGGTGGGCAGGCGCTGGTTTTGCGCGGCGATGGCGGTCAAAGCGAAGCGCCGCATGCCGAGCCAGTCTTTTTTCTCCCAAGTGATGGCGGCGGAGAGGCTGTGGGCGCTTTCGCTGAGGCCGGTGATGCTGCCGGGCACGGATTCGTTGAGGATCGTCTGTTCCTCCCAGCGACCACCGAGTTGCAGCAGCCAAGGGCCGAGCGTGAGTTTCTCCAGCGCATAGACACCGAGGTTGGAGGTCTGAAACTGGCTGTTCACCCGCCGCTGTGGCGAGATGGTGAGCAAGCGGCTGGCGGTGAAGTCCTCGCGGTAGCCGTGCAGGCCGACGACGCCATCGAGATGATCGCCGAGGCCGCCGTGATACACATTGAGACGGCCTTCGATCATGTCTTTGGTGAGGAAGGTCTCGCTGATGTTACGTCCGAGGTCTTTCTGACGGCCGATCACTTGCTCGTCATGCGCATACTGGCTGCTGGCGAGGTTGAACTGCACCGCTTTGATGAAGCCCTGCTCAAAGTCCGCACCGAGATGCAGGTCGTAGCGCTCCTGCATGAGGTCGATGAGGCCATCGCCGAAGAAGTCATTCACATCACCATCAAAGAAGTAAGGCAGGCCGTAGCGGGACTCGTAGGAGGAAAAGGAGAACGCGGCCCACAGCGGCGTGTCACGCGGCAGCCAGGAGAGCCCGGCGGAGTAACTTTCGCTTTGATGAAAGCTGTTCGGCAGGCGTCCCGTGGGATTCGGCACTGCGCTGGTGATGCCGGTGGCAGGATTTCGTGTGCGCGGATTTTCGAGCGCATCATAGAATGAAGTGCGTGCCGCTCCGGGGATGTGGATGTCCTCCGATTCACGCAGCGATCCGGTGAACTGCAGCACGAATGGCCCTTCGGTCAATGCGAGCCAACCAGCCTCCGTCCAGCCTTGAGAGGCGGTTTCGTAGCGCGAATCGAGCGCTCCGGTGACGGTGTGTGCGGGCAGCTCACGGGCGATGGTGCGCGTGTGTACATCCACGGCACCGCCGATGGCTCCGCTGCCGTAAAGCAGGGCTGCGGGGCCGCGATGCACCTCGATCTCATCGGCCAAAACCGGCTCCACCGGGATGCCGTGATCCGGGCTGGTGTCGCTGAGGTCCATGGTGCTCAGGCCATCACGCATCGTTCGCACGCGGAAGCCGTCAAAGCCGCGAATCACCGGTCGGCTGGCACCGGGGCTGAAGTAGTTCGAGCTGACACCGGGCACAAAGGCGAGCGTCTCACCGAGCGTGCCTTGGGCGCGGCGTTGCAACTCCGGTCCGCTGAGTTTTTGCACCGGTTGGATGGCGAGGTCGCTCACGCTGGCGGTGCGGGCGCTGGCTCGCGTTTTGTCTGCGATGATGACGACTTCGCCGAGGTTCTCACCTTCGATGAAACCGGCTGAAGGCGTCAAATCGGGCTCCACGGGCGTGATTTCGAGCTCCGGCGGTTTTTCGGCCGGTGGGGGCTTCGGAGCGGTTTTTCGCTTCGCGGGCTTTGGAGCCGGATTAGGCTTGGAAACAGGCTTTTCGGGCAGGGGAGCCGTTGGAGTGACTTCGACCGGTTTGAGCGTGGTGAGCGGGATTTCAGCCGGGGGCGGCGGAGGCACAAAAGGAGCCACGCCCTGGCCGCAAAGCAGGCCTGGAACGGCCAGAACAGCGATCTGGGCGCGGAATCTTCTAGTGCAACATAGTTTCAAAAGAGGCTTGGCAATACGCAATGGGGTTGCATTTGTCAAACATGCGCCTGAACCGTCATTTTAGCTTCCTGTCATTGCTCGCCGCCGTCGCCACCGCATCGGCACAGGTCAGCACGCCGCAGACGGATCTGCTCTACGGCCACTTTGAGACGCACATCGACTACACCCACACGCCGGGGAATCCGAACGCGGGCTGGCAGTTCTACGTTTCCTACAACAAGAACGACGACTTCAACGACCGCACGCAAATCGTGCGCATGAACCCGGCGACGACGCGCATCGTGGCCACGCCGCCAACGCAGGGCACGATCAGCGCGGCGATTTCAGAGCTGGGTCCGGTTGGGCAGCCGATCTGGGTGCTACCGCAGACGAATGTGATCGGTGCGCCGTATCTCGGCACGCGGGCCGTGTTTGATGCGGGCATCTTCAAGGCCTCGTTCATGGGTTTTTACGTCGATGATCCTCTGGGCAGCATCACGCTGGCACTGCACAGCGTGACGGGCACTGGACCGGCCGCAGGCGGTCATTTCGGCCTCTACACGAGCGATTTCGCCGGGCCGCTGATCCTCATGAACTCCGCCGATGGCATCGATGCGAACGATCAGATCGAAACCCTCACGCCGGATGCCCACAGTCACTTTTTTTGGTCGTTCACGAAGCCGGGGAACTACGCGGTGACCTTTCGCGGTCACGGGCAGCTCCTCACCGGGCTCGGTGGAGCGAACACGCAGGGTTTCGGCACCTTCAACTTCAGCGTGCCCTTTTCCAGCCGTCTGCAAAACACCGCGACGCTGCGCCTCGGTGCCGGCAGCGAGTGGCATGTGCTGCTGGAGGATGCGACGAACGCGGTGGCCTATGAATCGCGTCAGGGCTTTCTGGAGGCATCCACGGCGGCGACCACGACAGTGCAGAGCACTTTTCCCGGAGCCACGCGGCAGATGTCGCTCACGCTTTCCGCGCTGGGCAGCAGCGTCGCCAACATCGTCGGCCAAACGCCCGCTTTCGCTGCTGCGGGTGTGCCCGTAGGTCTGCTGCAAGGCGATGCGGTAACGCTGCGGCTGCTCGGCGTGCATGGGCCGGGGCAGTTTGCACTCATGAATGGCACCGGCACCGCGCTGCTGATGAACTCCGCCGATGGCATCAGCGTGGCGGACAGCGTGACCGTTTCACGAGCGGCGAATCTGTCTGCGCTGGCCGCTTTCACAGCCGACGGTCTTTACCGCGTGACGCTGCAACTCAGCGCCACCACGACCGGCGGCCAAATCGTGACCAGCCAGCCCATCACGCTCAGTTTTGGCTCCAACCGCACCGCCGCGTTCACCTACACGCAGTGGCGGCAGAGTTTTGAAACGTCGCATGGGCTTAGCAGCGGCGCTTTGAGCAGCGCCTCGGCCGATTTTGACCAGGATGGCATGCGCAACGGCCATGAGTTCCTGCTCTTCTGGCACGACTGCAATCCCGCGAGGGCCGATCTGGGCCTCAATCCGGTGCCGCAGGTCAGCGGCGGCTTTTTGGGCCTCGATTTCCTGCGAGACACCTACAAGGACGCGCTGAACGAAGGCAGCTTCCAGATCAATCCGATGCTCAGCACGAACCTGAGCACCTGGAGCAGCCAGTCGCCGCGCAATCCGGGCCGCCCGCTCGAAACCTACGAGACCGGCGCGGAGAAGGGCAATGCTCTCGGCCGCATCCTGCTGCGCCGTCTTCGCATCCCGGTCACGGGTTCGGTGGAGAAGGCATTTGGCCGATTCCAGGCGGTGACGCCTTGATTGAAACGCAAAACAATTGCAATTACATATTGCAATGGGATTGCGTTAGTGTAGGGGCGCGGTGCCATGAAATACTCCCTCCGCTTTCTCTTCATCGCCCTGCTTTCCCTCACTTCCGCAAAGGCCGCCTCCACCTGGACCACCGGCCATGGTGACATCGGTGTTCACTATGCGGCTGGTGAGCTGCACCTTCACATGCATCTGCACGCTGGAGCTGTGGTCGGTGGCTCGACCTTGGGCTTGGACACAGAGTTTGAACCTGGGGATATTTACACGGCAGTGACGGGCGTGGCGCATCTTTCACGGCCGTCGAATCCGGCGCTGAATCCGACGGGCGTCAGTGCGGGTTCACCGATCTGGATTTTGCCCATCACCGCGAATCCAGCGCTGCCTTTCCTAGGCTGGGGCACGGAGGAGCTCGATTCGGGAGACTGGACGGGTGATTTGACTTTCAGCCTCGTTGATGTGCTCTCGCCGAGCGGGAATGGCTTCTTCTCCGTCTATACGCCCGATGGCTTTGGTGGACTGGATTTCAACATGTCCAACTTTGATGGCGGCATCACTGGCGCAGACTTCGCTGCGCAGGCTGCTGGCACGCACAATCACCGCTTTGTCACCTTCAGTGAAACCGGATTGTGGGAGGTGAAACTCAAAGTCTCCGGCACGCACGCGGTCGATGGTTTCATCGAATCCGGCACCGAGTCCTTCTTCTTCCAGGTCACGCCTGAGCCGTCGAAAGCGTTGTTTGCCGGCATGGGCCTCAGCGCGGTATTTTTCCGCCGCCGCCGCCCGGTGAAGGCCTGAGGCGAAAAATGAATCAAGGTGCGTTTCGGGTGCCGACGTTGATGCTCGGTCGTTTCCGCGCCGAAATACCTGCGCTATGCGTGGAAGGACAATTCGAGCGCGTGTCTGCGCAACGGCGCGGGCATTCCGGCGAGCACGTTTACGGAGTGAGCGCAGTCGCTTGTGACTCTACATCGGTAGATTTCAGAAGGTGGTAGCCGAAAGAAACGAAAAAGACCTAAAAGACTGAGTCATGAGGAATGGCTCATTTCTCAGGGGCTTGCCAACGTGGATTCAAAGCCACGAGGGTAGCAGGCCGTAGCTCTTCAGGAACGAGTAGAGTAGCCAGCTGTAGAAGAGCCAGATCACGACGAGGAAGCCCGTGAGCATGCCAAAGAGCACGAGCAGGCCGACAAAGAAGCGCAGCGTGCTTTTCCGCACGGCACCGTGCTGACCAGCCTGCCAGGCGAGCAGGATGTTCAGGTTCCGCGTATTCGATTTGAAGAAGGCGGTCAAAAAGGGCGCGGCGCCGGGCATCAGGCCGAGGAGGAAGTTCACGCCCATGTTCAGCGCCATGCGAAGGAAGGCACCAAGGGGCACACCGCTGCGCAGCGCCTCGATGAGGATGATGCCGCCCGCGCCGGAGACGACCGCGTCACCAATGCCGGGAAAGAGCGACAGGATGGGATCGAGGCCGATGCGCTTGTTTGTGCCGGGAATCCGCAGCCATTCATCGAGATACTTCGCGAGGAAGCGCGCGACGGTTTGCTGCTCCACGCCACCGCCTTTCGCGAGCTGGGCGGCGATGGGGTTGGGAGTTTCAGGTTTCATGTTTCAAGATGTCAGCGTTGGGACTTGCTGAAGCAAATCCTGAAACTTGAAACCTGAAACTTGGAACTCCGGAGTTAGTTCGGCTTGCTCGGCAGATCGACGAGCATCTGAGCGTTGCTCGGGTAGCGGTCGGTGAGCGTGATGATGCGCTGGATGGCATCAATGGGCTTCGAGCCGGCGAGTCCGCGGCGGAGCATGTGGATCTTGTCGAGCTGGAAGCCTTGCAGCAGCAATTCCTCGCGGCGCGTGCCGGATTTGAAGATGTTCACGGCCGGGTAGTAGAACTGCTCGGCGATCTTGCGGTCGAGCACGAGCTCCATGTTGCCGGTGCCTTTGAACTCGAGGAAAATGAGCTCGTCCATCTTGCTGCCGGTCTCGATGAGCGCGGTGGCGAGGATGGTGAGGCTGCCGGCGGTGCGCGTGTTGCGCGCGGCGGCGAAAAGACGGCGCGGAATCTCCAAAGCGCCGACGCCGACACCGCCGGACATCGTGGCGTTGTTCTTGTTGGTGCTGTTGAAGGCGCGGGCCATGCGCGTGATGCTGTCCATGAGCAGGAAGACGTGCTCGCCGCACTCGACGAGGCGCTTCGCGCGCTCGATGGCGAACTGCGCGATGCGCGTGTGGCTTTTCACATCTTGGTCGTTGCTGCTGGCGAAGATTTCGGCGTTCGGCAGCTCGCGGCGGAATTCGGTGACTTCTTCAGGACGCTCATCGACGAGCAAAACCATGAGATGCATGCCGGGATGATTGGTGACGACGGCCTCGGCGATGTGCTGGAGCAGCGTGGTCTTGCCTGCGCGTGGCGGGGCGACGATGAGGCCGCGCTGGCCGCGTCCGACGGGCGTGAGCATGTCGATGATGCGCGTGGTGAGGCGGTCTTTGCTCGTTTCAAGCTGGATGCGCTTGTTGGGATTGATGGCTTTCAGCTCTTCAAAGAGCGGAAGGTCGCGCATGGCCTCTGGCGCGCGGTTGTTCACCTCCGTGAGTTCGGTGAGCTGCGGGCCGCGGGAGCCTTTGCGCTGCACGCCGACGATTTCCATGCCCTCACGCAGTCCAAACTGGCGGATGAGGTCCTGGCTGACCCAGCAATCGTTCGGATGCTGGGCATAGGCGCGGTCGCGTTGGCGGAGATTGCCGAAGCCTTTGAGATTGAGCTCCAAAATGCCACGTGCGGGCTCTGGCGGGCCGAGTTCGATCTCTTTGACGGGCATCGGCTCCGCGGCTTCGGCGTGGGCGGCGTGGCGTTGGTTCCGATGTTGATTGTGATGCTGGTTCTGATGCTGGCCGTTCTGGCTGTGCGGCTCGAGATGCTGGCCGTTTTGGCCAGACTGGCGGGCGGCTTGGCGCTCAAGCGCGCGCTGGCGTTGTTTTTCCTTCCAGCGTTCGAATTTGGAGCGGCGCTTTTCCTGCGAGGTCATCGGGCGCGGGTTCGGAGCACCGCCTTCAGGCGGAGTAGTACTCTGAACTTCACGCGTTTCCGGCTGAAGCCGGGACTCCGAACTGGGAGCCGGAATTTCGGCCACGGGAGGCGCGGCGGGCACTTCGGGAGCTGCGGGCGCTTCCGGTGCTTTTTGCTGCAAAGGCAGTTCAGGCGTCGTTTCGACGATTTGAGGCTCAGAAGCCTTCTTTTTGCGTGGAGCGGCTTTTTTGGCGGCGGGAGCCTTTTTCTCCGCGGGCGCTTTTTTGGCGGCGGGCGCTTTTTTAGCGGCGGGGACCTTTTTGGCCGCTGTTTTCTTCGCGGCGGCTTTTTTTGCGGGCGCGGCTTTTTTGGCGGCGGTTTTGCGCTTCGGTTTGGATTCGTCGGCGGCCTGGAGGTCTTCGTCGGGCATAATGGGCGTGGGGAAGGGGATTAGTCGAGCTGGTCTGCGATGGCGTCGTCGATTTCGAAGTTCGCGTGCACGTTTTGAGTGTCGTCGTAGTCGTCGAGGAGGTCGTAAAGCTTGATGAGCGTCTTCGCGGCGGCCGGATCACTGATGGTGACCGAGGTCTGCGGCTGGTAGATGAGCTTTTGACTGCGGGAGGCGATGCCTTTGTCGCGCAACTGGTTGGCGACCTGGAAAAGCTTGTCCGTGGGCGTGTAAACGACCCAGTCGTCACCCTCATCGACGATGTCGTCCGCGCCGGCATCGAGGGCGATCTCCATGAGCTGGTCTTCGCTGGCGGCGGGCTTGTCGAGGCGGACTTCTCCGCGGCGCTGGAACATGTAGGCCACGCTGCCGCTATCGGCAAAGGTGCCGCTGTTTTTGGAAAGGATGACGCGCACGTCGTTGGCGCTGCGGTTGCGGTTGTCGGTGACGATTTCGATCATCATGGCGACGCCGCCGGGGCCGTAGGCCTCATAGAGCACTTCTTCGAGCGCGGCGCTGGCGAGCTCGCCCGTGCCTTTTTTGATGGCGCGGTCGATGTTGTCATTGGGCACGTTGGCGGCCTTCGCGGCGGCGATGGCGCTGCGGAGGCGCGCGTTCGTGTCCGCGCTGCCGCCGCCAGCTTTCGCGGCGAGGGTGAGCTCTTTGGCGAGCTTGGAGAAGGCGTTGCCGCGCTTGGCATCGATGACCGCCTTCGTGCGCTTGATCTTAGACCATTTATTGTGGCCAGCCATGAGGGAGAAACAGTGTCGGTTGGGAGTACGACGCGGATGACAGCCCGGGATCGGGAAATCATGCCGCTCTGAGGTTGAGGGAATGAGAAAGGGAAAAGCGGCCTCGCCGCGATGACTCCTTGCAGGTATGCCGGTTGCACGTGGGGAGCGTGCGTGACGTTTCGATGGCACCGAGGCCAAGGAAACAGCGGCGAACCTGCCGGGGAGACACCAGTGCCCGCGTCTCGTTCCTGAGAGCTGCGGACGGGGCGGATAGTGCGGGAGAGCACGCCGGATGGCAAGGCATTTTTTTGTGACCGGCCCGGCTGGGGCCCCTGGAGAAGTCATTTCGCTGTCAGTTTCGCGCAGGTGCGCTCGTTTGCGGATGACTCACACATGCACACCGCCGTCAAACTCCACCTGAACCGCCGCGCCTTCCTGCGTGGCACCGGGGCCGCGCTCTCACTGCCTTTTCTCGATGCGATGGTGCCTGCGTTTGCTACGCGTGCTCAGGCCGCCGCCGCAGTGCCGCCACCGCGCTTCATGGCGATGTGCGCGACGCTTGGTTTTCACACACCGTTTTTGTTTCCCACACAAACGGGCGCGGATTACCTGCCGACGCCGTATCTGGAGCCGCTGATGGAGTTGAAAAATGATTTCTCCGTGATCTCCGGCCTGCAGCATGCGGAGCAAAACGGCGCGAACGGCCACACCTCCGAGATGACGTGGCTCACCTCCGCGAAGCATCCCGGTCTCGCCGGATTCAAAAACACGGTGAGCATCGATCAGCTCATCGCGGAGCGCATCGGCACGCAGACGCGTTTCCCCAGCCTCGTGCTCGGCACGGGCAGCGATTCGATCTCGTGGTCGGCCAGTGGTGTGCCGCTTCCGGCGGAGAATTCGCCCTCGAAGGCCTTTCAGCAGCTCTTTGTCGATGGCACGCCGGGCGAAGTGGCCGCGCAGGTGCGCCAGCTCAAGCGCGGGCGCAGCATCCTCGACACGGTGAGCGCGCAGGCGAAAAAATTGCGCGGTGATCTCGGCAAACGCGATCAGGAAAAGCTGGATGAGTATTTCAGCGCGGTGCGCGATCTGGAGGGGCGTCTCATTCAAAACGAAGAGTGGGCGCAGAAGCCGAAACCGAAGGTGGATGCGAAGCCGCCGACGGACATCCAGAGCCGCACGGATGCGATCGGTAAAATGAATCTCATGCTCGACCTCGTAATCCTCGCGCTGCAAACCGACAGCACGCGCACGGTCACGCTGCGGCTCAATGGCATGAACGCGGTGCCGGAAATCGAAGGCGTGAAGAATGACTGGCACAACCTCTCGCACCACGGCCAGGACGCGGCGAAGATCGAGGAGCTGAAGGTCATCGAACTGGCGGAGTTCACCGCGCTGGCGGTGTTTTTGAAGAAGTTGAAGGCTGCGTCGCTGCTGGAGAGCACGGCGGTGCTGTTTGGATCAAACCTCGGCAACGCCAGTGCGCACAGCACGGCCAATTTGCCTGTGCTACTCGCCGGTGGCGGCCTCAAACACGGCCGTCATGTCGCGATCGACAAGGAGAAGCACGTCTTCTCGAATCTGTTCGTCTCCCTCGCGCAGCGCATGGGCGTGGAGGCGGACCGATTCGGCTACAGCACTGGCGTGCTCGATCTCAACCAAGCCTGATGCATCATGTTCCGACGCTGCTTTGCTCCACTGCTGCTCGCTGTTCCCTTGCACGCCGCCATCCCGGCCTTGCAGCCGTTTTTGGACACGCACTGCATGGATTGTCATGATGCGGAGATGAAAAAAGGCGGGCTGGATCTCGCTGCGTTGCCGACGGATGGCGCGGACGCTGCCGCGCTGAAAAAATGGGTGCGCGTGTTTGATCGCGTGGCCGCGGGTGAGATGCCGCCGGCCAAAAAGAAGAAACAGCCCGCGCAGGACGAGGTGCAGGACTTCATGGCCGCGCTCGGTGCGGATCTGGTGGCTAAATCGAACGCGCAACGCGGAACCGTGCTGCGCCGTCTGAATCGTCGCGAGTATCAAAACACGCTGAATGACCTGCTCGGCGTGAATGTGAGCGTGATCGACCTGCTGCCGGAGGACGGACGTGCGGCGGGCTTTGACAACGTGGGCGAGGCGCTCTCCATCTCCGGTATTCAAATGCAGCGCTACATGGAGGCCGCGGAGCTAGCGCTGAATGCCGCGCTTTATGCGGATCAGCAGCCGGAGAAGACGGTGCAGCGCGCCACGCTGGAGTCGGATCGCAACAAGGACGCCATCGGCAAGCACTGGTTGAAGCGCGATGACGGCGCGATCGTCGTCTTCAATGAGGGCGGCTTTCCCAGCACGGTGATCCCCAATCTGCGCGCGAAGGCCGCAGGCACCTACAAAGTGCGCGTGACCGGCTACGGCTATCAAATTGAGGAGCCGGTCGTCTTCGCGCTGCGCATCGGCAGCTTCAATTTCCGCAACACCGACACGCGCACCCACAGCTTTCACGAGCTGCCGGTCGGAAAGCCCGGCACCGTCGAAATCACGCTGCATTTGCCGCAGGGCTACGGCCTGTGGGTGAGCCCGCAGGGCCTGAACGGCCCGGATGGCCATTCGGCGGTCAAAGACGGCCCGGACAAGTATCCGGGGGAAGGTCTCGCTTTGATGAGCGTGGAGCTGGAAGGCCCGTTTTTGCCGGAATGGCCTCCGCGCGGCCAAAAGATGCTTTTGGGCTCCGCGAAGCTCAAGGAGGTCATGCCGGACAAACCGGGGATGCGCGGCAAATACGGCTACAAGCCGGTTTATACCGCTGAATCGGCCGATCCGGCCGCGGAGGCGCGAAAAGTGCTGCCAGCCTTCGTGCAGACCGCGTTTCGTCGTGCAGTGACGGCAGAGGAGGTGGAGCCGTTTGTGAAGCTTTTTGACGCGGAGTTCGCCGATGGGGGGGATTTCCTCGTAGCGATGCGCACGGCGGCGATGGCGGTGCTGTGCTCGCCGGAGTTTTTGTTCCTCAAAGAGCCTGCGGGCACATTGAACGACGCGCAGCTCGCCTCGCGCCTCGCGTATTTTCTCACGCGCAGCGCTCCAGACGCGGAATTGCTCGCGGCACGGCTGACGCAGCCAGAGGTGCTGCGCCAGCAAACGGAGCGCTTGCTCAAAGCGGCCTCGATGGAGCGATTCGTCACCGATTTCACCGATGGCTGGCTGAATCTGCGCGAGATCGAATTCACCACGCCGGACAAGCAGCTCTATCCCGAGTATGACGAGCTGCTGCTCGACAGCATGCTGCGCGAGACACGCGGGTTCATCACGCACCTGATCGAAAGCAACCTCCCGGCCGCGAATGTGATCCACAGTGACTTTGCGCTGCTCAATGCACGCCTCGCGCGGCATTACGGCATTCCGGGCGTGAGCGGTCTGGCGCTGCAAA
>Ga0315902_10005192_pt1 | contig 18452 bp, 20 predicted proteins | sample LakEriMetagenome_9_FD_203523 | JGI IMG/M metagenome (GOLD analysis project Ga0315902, IMG submission 203523) | Freshwater fungal communities from buoy surface, Lake Erie, Ohio, United States - Buoy 12 MA117 | ecosystem: Environmental > Aquatic > Freshwater > Lake > Lake biofilm | place: USA... | reverse complement strand
GACCGGTTTGTTGTTATGCCAATGGCTGCGGACTGGCTTCAATTGAAGCTCAACGAATGACCTTTCCTGCATCAGGGGAAGGTTCAGCCGATCAAGCAATCTCGTCTTCGAACGTCAACTAACGGCGAAGTCCGGCCTGGCGCAGGTGAGGCGACCGGACGACACGATTGGATCCACCTTGCCGGTCGCCCGCGGCAGCCCTCGAAGCCAACCCGCCTGGAACTGCCAGTCATCCGCACTGTGATGTAGTATTGGTCAGCCCGATGACAGCCACTTATTCGTAAGGAAGCTCTTCGGGTCGAAGTCCAACATAGTCAGGTTTGGGCGTTTCGGTAAACTGAACTGCCATGATGTGCGTATCGCCCCTTCGGATCGCCTTGCAAACGCGATGCATGCCATCCATCAATCGACCGTCAGCATCGAGAATGATTGGGAATGAGAGATCAGCTTCTTCGATGAGGGTGTAGTGTCTGAGGATAGAACGACAGGTCGGAAGCTGCCCCTCAAACGCGTACCAGTAGTTTTCGTCAACTTCGTCGACCTGGTTCAGATCAAGACTTTGTACCTGCAGCCCTGCACTCAGCTCGATCAGGCGGCCCACTTTCCAAGTGAGCAAACCGTTCTCGGAGGGTCGAAAGTGATACTGCGGCCTGATCATCATTTGCTTCTGACCGAAACTGCCTACGACGGCAATGCACGCCCAAGGGGCGGCAGAAGCAAAGACTTTATGCCCTGGACTTGCGCGGGCGCGACCACTTTTGGCGGTTTGACAACTGACTACTTTCGGCGATCTCCGGCCTGGTACAGGTGAGAGGGTCGAATGACACGATCGGGTTGACCCTGCCGGTCGCCTGAAATGACGCTCAGAGTCGACTTGGCCCTTAAGCGACGCTTGACTGGCATCGCCGAAAGGCTGCAGTCATCTGAATTCCGGCCACCGTAATTCAGCTCAATCGCGCGAGGAGTTACGCGGTGACTCGGTCAAAACGCCTTGCTACTCGTACACTAGGGCAGAGCGAGCTGTGCGGCATGGCGGCAGACATATTCATTTCTTACAAGCGCGAGGAACGGTCGCGCATTTTGCCGCTGGCGCAAGCACTTGAGCGCGACGGCTACACCGTCTGGTGGGACCTTGAGCTTGTAACTGGAGAGCGCTGGGCCACGCGCATTAAGTCAGAACTTGACGCTGCAAGGGCTGTAATTGTGATTTGGACCGCAGCATCGGTAACGATGGATCGCTCCTACGCATCTGAGTGGATCGAAAACGAGGCCAACGAGGCGGCGCGGCAAAACAAGCTAGTGCCCGTTCTGCTTGACGACGGCCGAATCCCTTGGACGCACCAGCATATGCAATATGCCGACCTTGTGGGCTGGCGAGGGGATGTGGCCCATTCCAGCTATTTGCGCCTACGGGAGGGCGTGGAGCGCCGTGCAGGCAAACGAAGCACACCAGCTTCCCCAGAAGTCGAAGCATGGATCGCCGCCGAGCGCGCCCAGACGGCCGATGAGTATCGCAGGTTCCTGGCCACCTACGCGCATAGCCGTTTCTCAGTGCTGGCGAAGGCTCGGACGCTGGAACTCGAAGAAGCAGCCGCTTGGTCGACGCTGGTCGGCACGTCGTCTGAACGTGAGTTAAAGGTGTTCCTTGAAGAATATCCGGACGGTCGCTTCGCTGATGAGGCTAAGAAGCGACTGTCAAAGTTGAGGCCGCCGAAACTCAACGCGTCGGCAAAACAGATTGCCGCGTGGGTCGGCGTACCAACGGCGGTCCTGACTTTGCTTATCACGGCAGCCTCCTTTCGCGACACGTTTTTTCCACCATCGGAGCCACAAGCGGAGATTGCCGCGCCTTCAAAAGAGTCTTCAGAAACCTCGAGCCTCGCCGAGCAGGCGCGCGCCTATGGCTTCGTCAGTCTCTGGGGCACCGAAGACTGCGTTTCGACTTATACCACCACAGTAAACGGCTCGAACGAGTTCCGCCTTACGGGCGAGGGGTACGATGCCGTCTACAGAATCGAGTCGCACGACGTCAGCACACTGTCGTCACTCGGAACCAATGTACCCACCCTGTCACTTGTTATGATAAAGCCGAGCGCAGGGACGATCGCCACTGTGCGTCTCGTGGAAACACTCAAGAAACGCGAATTAGAGTTTGCGCCGGACCAAGAAGAGCCATTCCGATTAACTCAATGCAGCCCTGGCACAATAGCGCCATAAGCAGGAGGCAGTTATGCTCAATACTCGACGTTCGGTTTTGCTTGGCGTAGCGGCCTGCTGCTGCACTGCGCCGGCAGCTCTTGGCCAAACGGTGCCGCCCGCAATTGCTTGGAACCGCGCCCAGCAAGTCAACACCAAGGAGGCCTACGGGGAGTATCTTCGCTTGTACCCGAACAGCCCCCAGGCAGCAAAAGCGCGCGAAGCGCTCGACCGCCTGTCAGCGAGTGCAGCTCCCACATCGCCACCGCCCCAACAGCGTATCGCCCGCGTCCTTCTTGGTCCAGGCCGCGACGCAAGAACGCTCGCGCAGGCGGTGGAGCTTGTCGCTGAGGGCGGGCTAATTGAGGTCGAAAACGGTACCTATGAGGGCTCCGCCACCATCACGAGAGGCTTTACGATGCGCGGGCTGGGCGATGGTGGCGTTTTCACCGCCTCAGCCAAGGATACTGTCACGATCGTTAGTGGTGCCGTAACGATAGAACGCCTTACATTCACTAACACCGGCGCTCGAAATGCAATCTTCGTAAGTGGCGGAGAGCCGACCGTGCGCGCCTGCAAGATCAGCAACACCGGCTCTAAGCGAAATGGAGCAACGTCTGGTTCGGAGGCGGCAATGTTGCTTGGCGGTGGTAATGCGCTAATTGATGCCTGCATAATTGGGCCAGGAGTGACCGAAGGGATCCACGCGCACCGCACTGATGGTGGAACCGTGCAAAACTGCACGATCACCAACTCCGGTTGGGCGATCTCAGTCCACAATTCGCAAACTAGTTTTCGATCAAATACGATCAGCGGTAGCGTTTTGGTCGGGTATGGCGCTCGCGACACCTTTGAAGACAATCGTCACCTCGACGTGGGACTAATGCCCTATAAACTCAATCCCTCGTCATCGGCGACCATCCGGCGCAATGCCTTCATATTTGCTGGGCACACCGACCCAAGAGTCCTTATGTCCGGCCTAAACGAGGCGACAAATGTCGTGTTCGAGGACAACCGAATTGAGTCGTAATGCAAGTTGGCCCAGTCTTACACCTCTATCATCGAACTAGGCTACATCTACGAAATGTCTGACTCGCGATGCAAAATCGCTCTGTAAAGAAACACGGTCGCTGCTACGAATACTCATAACTCTAACGTTCCGGCTCGCGCCCGAGTTGCTGTCAGAATCCGACATCGCAAAACAAATGTGCAAGGACCGTCTTCGGCGAACTCCCGCCTGGCGGTGATGAAGTCGCTGAATGACAGGAGTGAAGCGACCCTGCCAGACGTCAAAATCGATCATCGGAGCCGACCTGGCCCTAAATTGCCGGTCGATGTGCAATGAGACTCAGGCTCGAAGTACCTTGGGCAGGGTCAGGAATGGATGTAGCACTTGGCGCACCCTTAGGAGGGCACTGGAATTGCTGACCTCGAAATCTATTGGTGCAGGGTTGCTCTGTCTGGCAATCGCGGGCTGCGGAGGTGGTGTTGGCCCATTTAAGGATGTTCTAGTCTGCCTGCACAACAGAGAGGAAGTCCAAGAATATAAGGGCTTCTTGGAGCAGTACGCATCGTCCAACAAGCTAACATATACGGACAACACGGATACCCGGCTCGCCCTTGCTTTGAAACATGATCGCAATGAGTATGAGCAACATGTCGGCGGCCAGTACCTATATTCAGTTATGGAATCTGGTGATGGTTTCTCGTTCCTGATTTCGAATTGGGACCACTCGGAAACGACCATTGCTCACAGTTTCATCACCACCGCGGACTTGGAACCGGGGGAAGTCTTGGCGGATAATTTTTTGACTGTGGTGGAGTCGAAATGGGAGGTGATTGAGCTGCCCGTTAAAGAGATGCACACCCCGCAAACTTGCGAAGACGCTCGAGCATTGAACAACGAGACTTGATTAAGTCAGCTTGGCTTTTCCCCTCAATCCTGACCTGCCTCAGGATTTGCGGGCCAAGCGCAACGGGTCAATGACCGCTGTCGGCGATCTCCTGCCGAGTATCCGCCTCGCTCCCGAATGACAGGACTGAGGCGAGCCCGCCGGATGCCAATCCGCACGATGAGAGCCAACCTGGCCCTTCGTTGTCGGGCGTAACAATTGAGGCGAATTTCGCGTTTGGGCACACTGCGATGTTTGCGGACGGCGAGCAGGTCTAAAGATTCCGAATCTCAAGTCGATTGATTTCAGCGATGAATCTTTCGTTTTACGGCTCCGTTTAGCTTGCCACACTCGTTGGCCGCTGAACGATTTTCATTTGTCGATCTCAATAAGCTTTCGCGCAGCCATGCCAGCGCTGTGTCGAGTTCCGACGCCGCGTTCCACATCATCGTGACGCTCCACGGATCCGTCGAAAACGGTAACTCGAACTGGCGCAGGCCCTGCGAAGACAGTTTCTCCGCCGCGCGACGGGGCAAGGTTGCGACGAGATCCGTTCCGTGCAGCGCAGCGCCCAGTGCGAAAATATAGGGCGTCGTCATCGCGACCCGGCGCGACAGACCAAGTTCGGCAAGGCGCTTGTCGATGAACCCCCGCGCATCGCGCCGTACGGTCACGAGAGCGTGAGGATAGCCGGCAAACTGCTCCGGCGTAATGGTCTTCCGCTTCAGGATCGGATGGTCAACCGATGCCACGCCAACAAAACTTTCCTCAAAGAGAACCTGCGTATTGAATCGTGCAGGGACGTTGTCGAAAACGCCGATCGCGACATCGATCTGATTGCGGTCCAGAGAACTGAATACTTCGGATTTCTCGTACCCGACGACCTGCAAGGTGACACCGGGCGCAATAGCGCGAAGCGGGGCGAGCTGGGCCGGCAGCGTCACAAGTGCAGTATAGTCCGTATGCGCCAGGGTGAAGGTTGCGTTGGATCGCGCGGGATCAAATGAACCCGGACGGTTCAACGCGGCCCTCACTTCGGCAAGCGCCTGTCCGAAGGGCACGGCGAGTTCGCAGGCCTTCACGGTCGGGCGCATGGCGCGACCGGTGCGCACGAACAACTCATCGCCCACTGCCGCCCGCAGTCGCCCCAAAGCTGCGCTGGTTGCCGGCTGGCCAAGACGAAGGCGTTTGGCGGCGCCGGAAACGCTGCGCTCCTGCATCAGCGCTTCAAAAAGCAAGAGCAGGTTCAAGTCGAAACGGGATAGATCGTTCATTCGGCAAGACTATCAACAACCTCGATTTCCGAAAGCAAATCAATCGATTTGTTCGAATTCTCCAGGCGACCTAAATCGCGTTTACCTCAGGAGACAAGCAATGTTTGGTAAAAGCCGAGAAGAGGTCGAGAAGGCCAACATGACGATCGTGTCCCGCTTCGTCGAAGATTTCCTGGGCAGAGCAGACCTGGCCGTCGCCGACGCGTTCGCCGCCTCCGGCATCCAGGGTATCACCGGGCTCAAACCGACCGGCCCGATTGATGGGCGTGAAGAGTACAAGCAAACGATCGCTGCGTTTGTTGCCGCCTTTCCAGCCGAAGCACCTGTGCAGATTATCGACCAGTTCGCCTCTCATGACCGCGTGGTGACCCGCTTTCATTCCCGGCAGCGACACGCTCGCGAGTTCTTTGGTATCCCGGCAACTGGCCGCATCATCCTGTTCGATGAGACCCATGTGGCGCGAGTAAAGGACGGGCTGATCGTTGAAAACATCGTCAGCGCCACGAACCTGGAATTCGAGATGCTGATGGCGCCGGTCCTGACGCCCCTGATACTTAAATGACACCTATACGACCAAGTTCGTTTGCAGCCGCCTTGGGCGCCGTAGCGCTGCTGGGCACGGGATGCGCTTCAAAGCCGACTTCGCAAACCACGTCCACAACCATCGAGACCGCACGCGATGATGTGAGCGTGACCGTCTTCGCGTCAGGACCGCGCTATTCCGTCAATGCCCATCTCATAGCGGCACCGTTAGGGCTTGTCCTGATTGATACCCTCCGAACTCGGCAGGACGTGGAAGCCGTCATCGCAGACATTCGAGGGCGAACGGCACCGCTCGCCGGAATACTACTGACACATACGCACCCGGATCATATTGGTGGTTTAGACGCTTTGCGCGCCGCGTTCCCCGATGCGCCGATCTATGCATCCGCGCTAACCACAAGCGATATTCAGGAAGATCGTACCGGCATGATAGCGTCCGGTCGCCGTTTTGTCCGTGGCTTTGGACCCGATGTCCCCACGCCGACGCACGAGGCTTCTGGTGCACAAAGCTTCATGCTGGCAGGTCTGCTTATTGAACCCGTGCTGATTGGACCGGGGGAAGCGGAATCGATGACGCTGTATTTGATCCCCGAGTTGGGTGTTCTGGCTGCCGGTGATCTTGCTGGCACAGGCATGACGCCATGGATCGTTGAGGGACGGTCCGGTGCCTGGCTCGCGCAAGTAAACCAGATTCAGGACCGGTTTTCAGACATGCCCCTCCTGCTACCTGGACATGGGACACCTGGCCCCGCCGGCAGTATCCTGGAAGAGCAGGCGAGCTACCTCGTCACCTTCCGCGGACTTGTCGGCGAACGCACCCAAGACGGCGCTCTGTCGAGCAAGGATCGCCGGGAGATTGCCGCTGAATTGACTCGCCGCTTTCCTGCGAGTGACCAGGTAGCCCCCATGTCGAACCTGATGGACGCAAACATCAAGGCAATTGCCGCAGAGCTTCAGTCAGCTCAAAAATGAAACAGACCGCGTGCGGAAAACTCAAATCAGACTGACCTGCATCGGTATCATCGGTCTACAGATCAGTGGAAATCGACAACACTGTGCCGCTCAAGGGGGGGAGAGTGTCTCATTTCGGCGAGTTCCCGACTCACACACCAAGGGGGCCCGAGCGGCAGGTCTTGAGCGGCGCGTCCGGACGTCACGATATGGTTTAGAGCCTGAGGGCGACCTGAAGCTTTCTTCTACGTCGTTGTGGATTTCGACGCTCCCGCAAAAGGGTGCCGGTGAGCTTCAAGCAAGGGAGGATGTCATGTTGTTGGACAGGCGGCTTGTACTTCTGGGGAGTGGGTTTATCGGCTTGGCCGGGTGTGTGACCGCGAATGCTGGCGATCGACACTCCGCCCAGCCTTCGCATGAGACAAAGGCGATAGAGCTAACATTTCTGCGTTCTGTTGATCCGGATCCAGAACGCGCCGCGCAGTTCATCAAGACGAACTGGTTTGCAATGGATGCAGTCGCTCAGGCGCGAGGTCTCATGACTTTCTTCAACTTGCACGTCGATCCAACACCCAATGAGGATTGGAATCTGGCGGTTCAGGTAGGGTATCCAAATGAGCGCGGGTTTGATTCAATTCGAACTGAATGGGCCGAGATTGTTGCCGCCCACAAAACGGTACCGATCGATGGGAAGCGCCTAGTGGAACTGGCCACCATCGTGGGTACTCGCCGACTTCTCCCAGCGTAGTCGCGCTATGGCAATGACTGTTTGCGGTGTGAAAGCCTCAGTCATCTTTAAGCCCAGGAAACGTCCATTGGCGGCGAAGCCCAGCCTGGTATTATAAGGCCAGCCGAATGACAGGATCGGATCAACTCTGCCGGTCGCCCTCGAAGGCGGTCAGAGCTGACCTGGCCCATTCCTGCCGGTCAGAAATAGTCCTGCGGCAGCAGCGAGGATCAATGACTTTGCATCAAGAAAGGACGGCATTCGCTGCAGGACCCCAGCCAAACAGTCTGCGGGGTTACCGGCGCGGTTTACTTTACCGAAGTCGCGGACAGCCACTTATTCGTAAGGAAGATCTTCAGGTTGCCATCCGACATAGTCAGGATTGGGCGTTTCGGGAAACTGTACAGCCTGAATGTGCGTGTCGCCCCGACGGATCGCTTTGCAGACGCGGTGCATGCCATCCATCAATCGACCGTCCGCATCCAGAATAATCGGGAAAGCGAGATCGGCTTTTTCAATCAGCGTCAGGTGGTCGAGGATCGAACGACAGGTCGGAAGCTGTCCATCGAAGGCATACCAGTGATTTTCGTCAACCTCTTCAACGCGGCTCAACTCAATGCACTGTACTTGCAGCCCTTCGCTCAGTGCAATCAATCGTCCCACATTCCAGGCGAGCAAGCCCTCCTTGGAAGGTCGAAAGTGATACTGCGGCCTTATCATTCCGCTTTTGCGGCCGAAATCCGACAACGTTCAGACCTCGGGCAGATCGCTTTGGCGGTCAGATGGATTCTGCGACGGGTCAGTTACTCTGAGCGCTTCATACCCAATGAAGTCGAATATCTTTTCACCAGGAATGAGCGGTAGCGATCTGCCGGTGAAACGATGGGCTCCGACGCCAAAGTCGGGATCGGTTGCCGACACCCAAACGCGGTCAAAGCCGCGTTGCTCGAACCACTCGCAGATCACCGGAACCTTGTCTGGCGAGAGGCGATGACGTGTCCAGATGACCGTTCCGCTCGTTCTGCAGAGCTGCGAACAAATGTCGATTGAACGTTTGATATCTTCATCAACGATATTGCCGAAGAGGCCGCACAACAACACCAAGTGTGCGGGTGACAGATCGACATAATGATCGGTGAGCGAGGCATCGCCGGTGACAACCTGTAGTTTGTCCAAGCCCAAATCGTCAGCCTGTTTCTGGATCAACAACGTGTTTCTCGGGTCCAGTTCGACCAGAAGCGCATGCACATCTAATGCCCGAGGATGGTCCACCAACACTTCCAACAGATCGCGCCCTTGGCCGGCACAAAGGCTTACTATCCGGATTTGTCCCGACGGGCTGTCATTCAACACTGCGCGTATTTGAGCTTGAACGTTCTTCAGCCGTCTCGCCATTGGCGAACCGGGATCATCGTACATGTCATGCCAACTGTGCCAGTCCATCTTTCCAATGCTATAGCACAGGCTGAAAGAGTTCAACTTTTGCGAACGCTCAAGCGGTAGAGATAGCTTTCATCACCTCGGTGTTGCGTTCTTAGGCCTCTGGTGACCCTCCCTCGTCGGTTAGACTTTGCGATTGATCCAGGAAGCGGCAATGGAGGACTAAAGATGGCTGTGACGGGTGGATGTCTGTGTGGCGGGGTCCGATTCACGTATGATGGGGGGATCGGACCGGCAGGTTACTGCCACTGCGCCGACTGTCGTCGCTGTACCGGAGGTGCTTACACGCTGTCAGTCCGATTGCTGACTTCCGGGTTTGAAGTGCATTGTGGCAACCTTGGGAGTTTTACGAAGACGGGTGAGAGCGGAATGCCGCTGACGCGGCACTTTTGTTCCTCTTGCGGCTCCCCGATCTATACGTCGTCTGAGCATCGGCCGGAGTTCATCCACGTTAAGGCTGGCGTCCTGGACGACCCCTCAATCGTCCAACCTGCTCATGAGACGTGGACAAGTTCACGCGTTGTCTGGGCAGAAATACCCAGCGGCATCACGAGTTATAAAAGAGGACGGATTTGAGTACTTCTGACATCCATCGCCGGAGTCCGAGCTGGCCACGATGCGACCGCCGAATGACGCGATCGGATTGACCCTGCCGGTCCGCGATCGACACAATCGGAACCAACCTGGCCCTTTCTTGCCGGTTTCAATAACCAGGCAAACGTCGGTTATGGACAGATCAGGATGTTTGGATCGTCGTAGCGCTCTCCAAATTCCGATCTTCAAGTCCATGACTATGGTAAACCACTCCTGACAGTGGCGGGAAGTTATCGGGACTTAGTCTCGATTGCTTTACAATCCGATCCTATGTTTTCACGTACACTCTCCAGCGGAGAACGATGGTGCAAGCGATGCTGAGAACCGCGACGATAATGCTGCTGGCTGCCATGGTGCACGGCGAGGCTCATGCGTGCAGGATCAATCAATCAGGTCCTATGCCCGTTTGTCGGACACCGGCAACAGAGCCGCAAGAGCGGCTGGTTGTCATCGAAGCACTTGGCCGGTCTCAGCACACAAACATTGTAGTCATGCCCGACGATGCGCCCGGCCCAAATGAACGAAGGCCATTTAAAGTCGACCGACCAGTTCATTTCGGGCTCTTCAAGGTTCATATCGAAGATGTAGGTCAGCCTATCACTTTGGTGCTGTCCAATGGAGCGCCACTCATTTTCCAAATTGAAGGACGAGTTGATCTTGTCCAACGCATTATTGTTCTGGGAGCAACCAGCGGCGGAAGAGAAGCCGTCGGCGTGACGGGTGTACCGTCATCAAGGATAGAGAATACCCCCGTCATCAGCTTCGATGAATTCCGGCATACGAGCTGTAGCAAACCACCCGATGCGTGTGTCCCCTGGCAGTTTTTCTCTGATCAAGCGCCATATATGTCCAAAGTGCTTGTCAGAAGCGGAGCTCATCCTTTTCTAAAAGATAATCCCTATACAGATTTAACTGGCGTTGCACTAGATGCTTCAGACTTATTCCAGCATCTCGGGATCAAAATCGAACTTAGCGACGGCCAGCTCGTAGCCGAGCCAATCACTTCTGACAGATTGTTCTCAAACTTGTCGGCCGAAGAACGTGCGAGCTTACCTGCTGAGGACCAATACTTTCTGAGTACCAATAGGGAGCTTGCAATACTGCGTCCCGACAGGATCGTTTCTACCTTGATCCTCACCAAGGCACCCGTTTTACACGGATGGTTCGGATTGAGGCAATTGCAAGCTGAGGGCAAGCTTCTGCTTCGAGATGATGAGATGTTTGGGACAATCTATGACAGCTATGTCAAAAGCTCTCCCGAATGGTCGGCCGACCTCAAACCACCAGTGATGGCGATCCTCACCGAAAGCAACATTATGCTACCGCTCGGAGATCTGCATAGTTTGCGAAATACCACACTCGGCAAATTTCCTGTTTTGGTCCTCGAAGGGGTCGAATTGTCGGAGGTGCGGGCATCGTCGGACATATGCTTTCTTTTTCAGATCCCTCGCGCCCACCGCCTAGCTTGTAAGCCGGACGAATTGTTTCCGCGCAAGCGCCCTTAGTTCCAGTCGACGGGAGCCGCTTCGCAGAGGTGACCTGCCTAAGAATTTGCGGACCAAGCGCAACGCGTCAATGACTGCTGTCGGCGATCTTCAGCCTGGCTGCGGGCGGTCAGCCGAATGACAGGACTGAGATGATTATGCCGCATGCCAGTCCCAACGATCGGAGCCGACGTGGCCCTTTAGTCCCCATCGAAAGATCCGACTTTGAACGTCTGGTTTACTGAGAACTTGACGCATGTATTACAGAGCAGGGTCGGACTCATTCGCGTCCGCGCTAAACTGTTTCGGCACCTCTGCAGATAATCAAACGGAATGACGTTCATCAAAAAGGATTTTTCGACATAGACGTCCATTCGGGGGGTTGGCTGAACGACTCACCAAACGCTTGAAAATAGGACGCGGGAATTGACAGGTCTGTTCGTCCGGCTGTGCCAGCCAAGACGAGCTTCAATCCGCTTTTAGAGAAAACGGCAAAATCCTTGTCGTTGATTTTGATCCGCACGCGCTCAGTGGGACAAAAATCGTTCTGGCATGTTGGGTCTGCATACCACTTTTCCAGCGGGAGTTCCTGGTCGGCTGTGAGTGCCGAGATCAACGGTCCAGTTTGGTCAGACTTGAAATCGACAACCAAAAACATGGTTTGGGGAATTCCGTCTTGATTTCGGTATTTGACGGCATTCAAGTGGCACTGGGTTCTCGGATCGTCAGAGGCAACAATCGCTGACGCGATGTAGGTTACGTTGCCAGTATGATGATTGAGGATCTTTTCAATTTGGGGAGGGACCAGGTGGTAATCCGTTGAACTATATCCCACAGGCTTTGTGGCAGCGACCGAACAAGCTGCGAGAAAAAGCAACGGCAGAATGTATTTCAGTCTCATTCGGTAAATCCCAAACTACCATATTCATCGTATAGAACGATCTCTGCGGCAAATCGCAAATATCCAACGATTGTTGCTCGTCTTAAGTCTGCTGAACCGACAGCACGCTGGCCCCGAAACCCAGGCGAGGATCTACCTACGCACCGTCATTCGGCAACAGGTGCCTATGACCGCTTCCGGCGATGAATTGCCCGATGGCAGAAAACCGCTCTGTCTGCCCTCGGCCACATTGCAGTCGTTCGGCGCACGGCGATTGAATACAGTCCGGTCTGACGGAGCCCTTCGAGGGAGGCGTTGAAGTTGACAGACTTCGCTGGGAAGACCATCAGACTTGCCCGCTCGCTAGAAAGGGGAGGAAGTTTCGCAACGGCTGCCTGCCAAGGCAGTTAGAGACGCAGAATTTTTGCATTCAAATCCGTGCTTCCACCGTGCTTCCACGTACTTTTTGGAGAAACGGGCACTTCTCGTAGGTCCCTGATTTTTATGGCGCACCCAAGAGGATTCGAACCTCTGACCTTTGCCTTCGGAGGGCAACACTCTATCCAGCTGAGCTATGGGTGCCTCGCCGAAGGCGGTGTTTAAGCGAAGGCGGGGGAGGGCGCAACCGGGAAGCGCGGGCGCCTGAGGTGCAGGGAACATTGGACCTCGCAGCGGGTTCGGCTAGGCTGACGCCTGAACCTGTTCGCTTTCCCGGAGCTGCCATGCGCCCTCAAAGACTGTTTCCCGCCGCCCTCGCGGCCTGTGCCGCCCTGGTGATTGTTGCCTGCGAGTCCGAAACGAAGCCTGCTGCGCCAGCCGAGGCGGAAGAGGCCGCCGCGCCGGCCGTGTGCGCGCGCACGTCCGATCCGGCCGCCGCAGGGGCGTTCGAGCAGGCAGCGATCGCGTCTGCGCAGGCTTCGCGCGGGCCGGGCTCGCCGGTGATCTGGACACTGAAAGACGAGGACACCACGATCCACATCCTCGGCACTGTGCACCTGCTTCGCCCGGACCTCGCCTGGCGCTCGCCCGAAATCGACGCCGCCATCGCTGCGGCCGACACTGTCGTGTTCGAAGCGGACACGTCGAGCCCGGAAGCCGGGCGTGAGCTGATGAAGTTCGTCACGACGCAAGGCATGTTCACGGACGGCACGCAGCTGACCAACCTGATGACAAAGGAAGACGTGGCCGTGCTGGAAGAGGCGCTGAAAGGCATTGACCTGTCGATCGACGCGATCCAGCCGATGAGGCCCTGGTTTGCAGCGATGAACCTCTCGGTGATGCAGCTGACGCAGGAAGGCTTTGACCCCGAAGCCGGTGTCGAGACGACGATTGAGAATGAAGTGGCGGCTCACGGCGCGACCTTCGAGTATCTCGAAACGGTCGAGCTGCAGCTCGGCGCTTTCGCGCGGCTGGATAACTGTACCCAGGTGGAGTTCCTGATGCAGACAGCCAGTTCGATGGATGAGGGCACGGAGTTGCTGGACATGCTCGTCGCCGAATGGGCGGACGGGGATGTTGCGGGGCTTGGCGCGCTGATGGCGTCGCCAGAAGCGTTCGGGTCCGAGGCGGCGTATGACGCACTGCTGAAGGATCGCAATGCGCGCTGGGTGCCGCTGATCGCCGACATGCTGGAGACGCCGGGAACACGGCTGATAGCAGTCGGCGCCGGCCACCTAGCGGGCGAAGACAGCGTCATCGCGATGCTGCGTGCCGAAGGCTACGACGTGACGGGGCCCTGAAGGCCTGGCTTCACTCCGCTGCGCGCCGCAGGGCGAGCATCGCCTGTTCGAGAATGCCTTCGCTGGCCGCGCAGACAATCTGTCCGCCGAGCTTCGGAGCATTGCCGCGCCAGTCCGTCGCGAGGCCGCCGGCGCCGCGCACGACCGGGATCAAGGCCGCGACATCCCAGGATTTGAGCCCGGTTTCGGCGACGAGATCGACCGTGCCGCCGGCGAGGCGGGCATAGGCATAGGCGTCGAGACCGTAGCGCGTGATGCGGGCGGCCGAGCGCAGATGGTTCCAGGCGCCCTGTTCGGGGGGCGAGAGGATGAAGGGATCGGTGGTGGCGATGGTCGCCTGGCGCAGGTCCGTGCAGGCAGAGACGCGGATCGGCGTTGAACCCTGGGCCGAGTCGAGGCGCGCGCCGCCGGGCCAGCCGAGATAGCGCTCGCCGAGAACCGGCTGGTCGATTACGCCGATGACCGGAACGCCGTCCGGGCCGGTGAGGGCGATCAGCGTCGTCCAGACCGGCAGGCCGGCGACGAAGGCTCGGGTGCCGTCGATGGGATCGAAATACCAGCGATAGCCGCTGGTCGACGCCGTCTCGGGGAACTCTTCGCCGGTGACGCCGTCGCCCGGGCGTTCGGCGGCAACGAGTGCGCGCATGGCGGCTTCGGCGGCGCGGTCCGCTTCCGTGACCGGATCAAAGCCGGGGCGAGAGGTGGCGCCCTTGTCTTCGACTGCGGTCAGATTTCGGAAATGAACGCGAATTGCCGCCCAGGCTGCATCTGCAAGCCGGGCGGCAAACTCAAGGTCAGCCTGGTAGGAGCGGGACGGCGTCATCCGGCGAGGCGATGCCCCGCCGGTGGGGCAGCGTCAAGCAGCGCCGGTGCTGGTATTGTCGCCTTCGAGGGCTTTCGCGAGCTCGAGCAGGCGTTTGCGGGGGCGTTCGCCGAGGCGGTAATAGGCGCGGACGAGTTCGAGCGTCTCTTTCTGTGAAAGGATGTCGCCTTCCATCTGCTCGGCATCGTTGGCGGCGTTCGGCATCGGGTTGGCCGGCGCCATGCCGTCGAAGAAGTACTGGACGGTCACGTTCATGGCCCGCGACAGGTCGAACAGGCGGGACGCCGTGATGCGGTTTGCGCCGCACTCGTACTTCTGGATCTGCTGGAAGCGCACGCCTACCTGGCTGGCCAGTTCCTGCTGGGTCATGCCCAGAAGCCGGCGGCGGCGGCGCAGGCGTTTGCCCACATGAAGGTCAGTTTCGTCAGCCATAGGTCCCTCTCCGATTGGCGTGGGACCGGTATCAGTCCCAAAAAAGGAATTTCGCGCGATTTCTACGCAAACGCCGTGCCGGACGCGGGAAACTGCCTCTTTTCAGGGCATGGAGGGGGTGAGGGAGGGGGTGCGGCAGATAAGTTCTTGGTGGTTTGTGCATCGCAACATAATTTGGACTTGCACTTCGGTGCAACGCCTCTGGCGTTTCCTCCCTTTGACTTTGGCCGCGCCTAAGGGCGCGGCCTTTTTTCTGTGCGGGAGGGGCCGGAACGCTGCGTTCAGCCTCTGGGCAAAAGCCGGGCGGCGTCAATAATGTCAGCAATTACAAGGCCAAGGGCTTCCTTGAGTGGCCCAAACCCGCCTGCGCGGGTAATCCGCTGCTCATCCATATACAGCCCGCGGTTTATTTCGATCTGCAGCGCGTGGACGCCGCGGCGCGGGCGGCCATAGCGCCGCGTGGTGTAGCCGCCGGCATAGGGCGCGTTGCGCGCGACGGTGAAACCGGCCGTCCGGAAGCTGCGCTCGATCCGCGCCAGCAGGCGGGAGTCGGCGCTCGAGCCAAACCGGTCGCCCAGCACAATATCGGACAATGCCCGGCGTCCCGGCTGCAGCGAAGGCATCGAGTGGCAATCGATGAGCAATGCGTGGCCATGCGCTCGGCGCAGGCCGTCCAACGTGCCTGCGAGGTGTTCGTGATAGGCGTCATGCACGAGGGACAGGCGCTCCTCGCCCTCCGCCCGCGACAGGAGACGGCCATAGATGGCCTCGCCGCGGGCGCCGACCCGGGGCAGGCAGCCGAGTCCGGCCTCGACGCGGGCGGTCGGCAGGGCACAGGGGCGAGGCGGGCCGTCATGGAACATGCCGGCGTCCAGTTCGTGCGGATCGCGGTTGAGATCGACGACCGAGCGGCCGTAGCGGGCCGTGATCAGGCCCGCGCCGAGGGTGGGGGCCCCCGCGAACAGTTCGTCGACAAAGGCGTCCTCGGTCCGGCGGACATCCATCAAGGGAACGCAGAGGGCCGCCTGCATAGCGGCGGGATAGACAGAGCCGGAATGGGGGCTGGCAAACAGGACCGGCGCTGCCGGCGCGGACCCCGGCACGAAATCGAAAGGTGCCCCGAACGGGCAGTCCGCAAGTTCTGGCGGCACATCAAGCCGCAGGGCCGGGGAGGTTTCGCGCATTCACACTATGGTTTGGGAACCGGCCGCAAGGTCAAGGCCTTTCCTGTCAGGCGTGTAAAGATTAGCCCCCCGGACACGCGCATGTTCACCACTGATTTACCTTCCTTGGCCTTTATGCGGTAATCAGCCCCGACTCACCCGGCATGAGGACAGCGTGACAAAAATCCTGCTCGCGGAAGACGATGATTCAATGCGCGGCTTCCTGGCGGCGGCCCTGCGCCGCGCCGGGCATGATGTGCTGGACTATGCTGACGGCGAAGGCGCCCTGCAGGCGCTGGAGCGGGAAGTGTTCGACCTGCTGCTGACCGACATCGTGATGCCGGGCCTCGACGGGATCGAACTGGCCCGCCGCGGCGCTGAACTCGACCCTGCCATGAAGATCGTGTTCATCACCGGCTTTGCCGCCGTGGCGCTGTCGTCCGGCGCGCCGACCCCTGCGGGCGCCAAAGTCCTATCCAAGCCCTTCCACCTGCGCGAAATCGTGGAGGAAGTGGACAAGGTGATGGCGGCCTGAGGCCGACTGGAGATCGCCGCGAAACCCCGCTTGACGCCGCCTGCCCGATTGTTCATTACCCACGCTTCCTGACGCGGGGGCTTTGTCGGCCTTCCCGGAAGGGCGGTTAGCTCAGCGGTAGAGCACTACGTTGACATCGTAGGGGTCACAAGTTCGAACCTTGTACCGCCCACCATTCGAAGCTCCTAATTTCATAGGGGATTTTGAATCGGCGGGGACCTGAACACTCCCAGAAAAATCAGTCTGTCACACACACGTCACACCGAGTGAGTTCAGACAGATGCCAAGTATCAGGAAACGCGGTGACCGCTGGCAGGTCCAAATCCGCCGTCAGCACGCACCAAACATCACCCGAAGCTTCCTAAAACGCGCGGACGCAGAGGCCTGGGGACGCGAAATGGAGGTCGAGGCTGATCGCCGGTGCCTCAAACATGACCCTAGGGTGCTAGATCGTATCACGCTCGGTGATCTGGTTGTCCGGTACCGGGATGAAATCTGTGCCAACAAGAAGAGCTGTGACGTTGAGCAGACCATTCTCAATGCCTTCCTGAGGCACCGGTTGGCAAAACGTCCTCTTTCCCAGGTTACGTCCGCTGAGTTCGCCAGATACCGGGACGAGCGTCTCAAGCGTGTGTCACCGTCTGCGCTCAATCGTGAGTTTTCGCCGTTGCAGCACATGTACCAGATCGCGCAGTCGGAGTGGGGACTTCCCATCATCGATAATCCGCTCAAGCGCGTTCGCAAGCCTCAGAACAACAAGCCGCGTACAAGGCGGCTCCAAGGTGATGAGTATGCGCGCCTGCTTGCGGCTGCTGAGAGCCGGCGGGTCAAGTACCTCAAACCGATGATCATCCTCGCCGTAGAGACTGCTATGCGCCGCGGAGAGATCCTCGCCGCGCAGCGTGGTCACCTAGGGGAGGGGATGAGGACCCTTCACATACCTGAGACCAAGACAGGCGTGCCTCGCACGATCCCTCTGTCAGCAGCTGCTCGAGAGCTGCTCAGCCACCTGGAGAAAGCGCACCCAAGCACCCCTCTGTTCGAAGTCACCGAGAATGGGTTCAAGCTGGCTTGGCAGAGGACTGTCGAAGCTGCCGGAATTGAGGACCTCCACTTCCATGATCTCCGGCACGAGGCCGTGTCACGCCTCTTCGAGCGAGGACTTTCCATGCCGCAGGTGGCATCGATCAGCGGTCACCGGGACTTCCGGATGCTGGCGAGATATGCGCACGTCTCGACATCCGAAGCCGCACCTGTGCCGATCTACTCGCTGCCAACATAATGAGTCTTCGGGGAAAAGCTCGCGACTCTGCCGAGCTTCAAGTCCGATTTGCTGTCCTTCTGAACGCGACGAACACACTGAGTCAGCTTTGGACTGGTGCAGGCGGTGCGTTATTTGCTGCAAGTTCGAAGACTCGGCACAATACTCTGGCCTCGGTTTCCTAGAGTCGTTAGAAACGAATACGACTTGAGCGAGGGAATGGAACGTTGCCCAGCATCGACACAAACACGATTTCGATTGGTACTATGTTGAAGCGGACAGAGCCGTTGTCCGTCCCTAAGTTTCAACGCGACTTTAGCTGGGAAACGGATCAGATCGAGCAGTTCTGGGACGACATCAACCGAGCAATCGAAGAGCGTGCCGATAGCTATGTCCGTCGTCAGGTATTTTGAGACAGAAGGCTGCCTGACTTAAGGAGGGTCTGGCGCATCTGGGTTTGAGTTAAGCAGCAGACTGGGCGTGCTGCAAGCGCCGAAGTTTCATCGTCCTCCTTTTGA
>Ga0315902_10005190_pt1 | contig 18453 bp, 12 predicted proteins | sample LakEriMetagenome_9_FD_203523 | JGI IMG/M metagenome (GOLD analysis project Ga0315902, IMG submission 203523) | Freshwater fungal communities from buoy surface, Lake Erie, Ohio, United States - Buoy 12 MA117 | ecosystem: Environmental > Aquatic > Freshwater > Lake > Lake biofilm | place: USA... | reverse complement strand
CGCGGTATCCGTTGCACCCGATGATCTCGTCGTTGACACTCAATCCTGCATCCTCAGCTGCCGAACCTGATCGAACGCTTCGAATGATCACCTTTCCTCCTTCCTGTTTCAACGTTGCTCCAAAAGAGGGCTTGTTCGTTGTCTGATCCTCGACCGACACTCCAATCGCACCGAATGTCATTGCATACGGTAGAATTTCCGTTCCACCGATGTACCGGTTGAAGAAGTCGGTCATATCTTCCTGAAGGAAAAGCTCCAGCTCTTTTTTAAACTCATCTTCGGTGAATCCTCTGTTCTGCTTTTTATAGAATTTGGTGTACAGAGCTGTCATGAAGTGATCGAGACACTTTGATCCATTTGTTTTAGCGATGATCATCGCATCGATAACAGCTGCAAGCACCGCACCGCGTGAATAATAGGTCATAGTTGTGTTGCCGCTGTTCTCATTCGGACGGTATGCCTTGATCCAGGCGTCAAAGCTGGCATGTGCCACCGGTTGAACCCGCGCTCCGGGACTACCCTCTACATAGTTCAAGGAGCTCTGAAGTTTGCCCAGATACTCAGATTCCGAAATGTAACCGGCGCGGCGGAGTAACAGCTCATCGTAATAGGATGTGAACCCTTCCATCACCCACAAAAGACTGGTGTAGTTCTCCTCATCGTAGTTGAATGGACCGAGTTCGATCGGGCGCAGCCTTTTCACATTCCACAGATGAAAATATTCATGCGCCACCAACGACAGAAATCCAATGTAACCGTCTGATCCATAGCTCCAGCGATTTACACTCAGTGTGGTCGAATTCGTGTGTTCAAGTCCTCCCTGACCATCAACCACATTGTGGATAATGAACACATATTCCTTGTTTGGATTTTCACCGAAGACTGCGGTGGCTGTTTCCACGATTCGGGACATGTCCTCTTTCAGGCGATCCACCTCATAATTTCCCTCGCCATACATCGCTACAGTATGGTGTACACCTGCAGCTGTGAAATCGAATACTTCCTGATTTCCGATCTCGATCGGGCAATCGGCAAGCTGATCGTACGAGTCGAATGCATAGTGGAATCCCGACATGAATGATACGGCAGGCAACGATGTTGTAACGGCTTCAAAATCCTTGTAAGGAACGACTTCAAGTGTTCCTTTGCGGTTGATATGGCCGTCCACATACATGAAAACGCTCGTTCCACTGACAAAACCGTGCGTGAGGTCAAGAAAACTTGTACGAACGGATAATTCAAACGCATAAACTTCATATTTCACCGTCACCTTAGCGGCCTTTCCTCTCTCTATATCCCAAGTGTTCTTATTTTTCTTGGTCACTTTGATGGGCGTGCCATTTTCATCTGAGGCTTTCACCAGATTGACATTTTTGGCGAACTCTCTGACCAGATAGGATCCCGGTGCCCATACAGGCATTTTAACACTTAAGGTCTTTTCCTTGAAATCTCGCAACTCCATTTCCACCTCAAAATAATGGTTCTGCGGCTTGGGCATGGATAGCTTATAATGGATGTGTTGAGCATACACATGAAGAAGCGAAATTGAAAACAGCAAAAACAACAGGCTTTTACGCATCGTAATTTATTTGGCTCCAAAGATACGATTTGTGACATAAGGATTATCTTTACCATTAAAGATCTACCCATTATGCGCACACACTATTTAATCTTCTCAGCGCTTTTGCTCACCGCGTGTTCCGGTGGAGAAACACAACAAAACACCGACCGAACCTTATTTTCTGACAATGACCGAATCAAAGTACTGGAACTGGAAAATGTACGCAAAGATTCGCTCATCAATGAATCACTGGCATTCTTCTCCGAAATCCAGCGGAATTTGGAGGCCATCGAACTGAAAAAGGACGAGATCAGGATAAAAACGACGGATAAAGAATTGTCTGCCGATGACAAGCAATGGATCATTGAACAGATCAAACACCTGAATCACCTCCGAGAAGAAAACTTGAAAAAGATCAAGACACTGGATAAAAAATTCAAGAATCAGGAGTTGAAGCTGAGACAACTGGAAAAAATGGTCGATGATCTCTTACAGAGTATTCACGATAAAGATGTTGAGATCGCACTCCTTCAGGGAGACCTTGGAGCGCTGGACAAAGGATACGTGCGCTTGTTCGATGCGTATCAGGAAAAAGCGCGGCAAGTGGAGGAACTCACTGAAGAGCTGAATTCGGTTTATTACACCTATGGAACGGTGGATGAGCTCGTGCGTAACAAAGTGATAGAGCGCAAAAACGGATTTATCGGTATTGGACGGAGCATTCGTTTAATGGACAACTTCAATGAGCGCTATTTCGTAAAGTTCGATATGAATGAAGAAAAAATCATCTCTGTAGAAGGCGCTGAGCTTAAGTTCATTACTGACCATCCATCCCGCTCCTATTTTCTGAGAAATGTTGGAAAGAACACAGAGATCGTGATCAAAAATCCTCGCGAGTTCTGGAAAGTATCCAACTACCTGGTGCTCGTTTCGGAGTAATCCATTCCCGATGAGATCGCCTTTACTGCTCTTGATATGCCTGTTAATAGCTGGTTTATGCTCCGCGACAATAAGTAGTGATAAAAGCATTCTTTCCCCTTTGGGAAAAGTAGCCTTGCACTATGGACTAAAGGACGGGAAGATTTTCTATTCAGTGGAATTCAATTCAAAAACAGTCATTCGAAACGGTTCGCTCGGACTGTCTATCAAAGGAATGGATCTCACCGAATTCAAACATTTCTCCAGCAAGGAAGTCACCATCAAAGAAAGCTGGAAAACCGTGTGGGGTCAACAAGATAGCATCGACAACTTTTTCACAGAATCGAACGCGTTTTTCCGTTCAAAAGGAGGAAAAACATTAAAGATCAGCTTCCGAGTTTATGACGATGGGTTTGCATTTCGCTATCACATCCCCAAGCAAAGAGGATCTTCCGAGCTTCGACTAACAGAGGAAAAGAGTGTTTTCGAGCTTACCGAACTCGAGAAATGCTGGTGGGCCTGGGCAGATTATAACACGCTGGAAAAACAGTATTATTGCACTACACCGGACAGCGCTGTGCACGTTGCTTGCCCGTTTACCCTGATGAGGAATGACGGGATCTTCATGTCCATACATGAAGCTGCAATCGAAGACTATTCGACAATGACCCTCAAAAAGATAGGTAGAGACTGCTTCAACGTAAATCTTGTTCCTTGGAACGATGGGGACCTCGTGAAGGCTAAAAATTCCTTGACCTCCCCCTGGAGAGCCTTCCTTTTCGGAGAAAGTCCGGGTGACTTGCTTATTAACAATCTGATCCTGAACCTCAATACACCTTGCGCCCTAAAAGATGTTACCTGGATCCAACCTATGACCTATTGCGGGGTGTGGTGGGAAATGCATTTGGGTACAAGCACATGGGCAGCGGGAGAAAGACATGGAGCGACCACTGAAAATGCAAAACGCTACATCGACTTTGCTGCACACGCCGGAATAAAGGGCGTCCTTTTGGAAGGCTGGAATACGGGATGGGAATACTGGGGCAAGAAAGGGGCTTTTGATTTCGTGACATCCTATCCTGATCTCGACTTGAAGGAAGTTGTCCTCTATGCACGTTCTAAAGGCATCGAGATCATAGGTCACCATGAAACTGGTGGCGATACTGAAACCTATGAACTGCGGGTCGAAGAAGCCTTCAATTTTTACCGTGAGCTGGGAATCCGAGTGGTGAAAACGGGTTATGCCGGTCCGGTATCTCCTGTGGGGGAACAGCATCACGGACAAAGTATGGTCAGACATTACAACAAGATCATGAAGCTCGCGGCGAAATATCAGCTAATGTTAGATGTTCATGAACCCATAATTTTGTCAGGGCTTTCGCGCACCTATCCAAATCTCATGACTGCAGAAGGCGTCCGAGGTATGGAGTGGAATGCATGGAGTGAGGGAAACCTTCCCGAACACACCTGTACATTGCCTTTCACCAGAGGAATTGCAGGCCCAATGGATTACACGCCCGGTATTGTAGACATTGATCTCTCGAAGCATAGAGTGGAACGTACAAAATGGAATGCGCTTCACACAGGAAAAACGGCTGTTCATGCCACCGTTGCCAATCAACTTGCGTTGCTAATTGTTTTGTACAGTCCGCTGCAGATGTTAGCTGACCTGCCGGAAAACTATGTCGATCACCCTTCTCTGCAGCTGATCCATAATCTGCCTGCTACATGGGATGAGACTAGGATACTTGGATCGGCGATCGGTGAATATGTCTATTTGGCGCGAAGATCCGGCAACACATGGTACGTAGCAGGGATAACGAACGAAACGAAGAGAACCTTTGTTTCCGATCTTCCTTTTCTTGATGAAGGAGTGACCTACAAGGGCATCAGTATAATTGACGCCCCTGATGCCCATTTTGAAATAAATCCGGAGGCGATCGAATACCGTGAAGTAGTTTTTCAAAAAGGGGATCGGGTGAATTACGGCTTATCTGAAGGAGGAGGATTTATCCTCCGCTTGGTGCCTGAAAAATGAATTCATTCAGCAATGCCTGAGTGAAAACTCCTTCGAATCGTAGGTTTCTTCAAACAAGTGCGGATAATGCTTTTTCATTTCTGCGTTCATCAGATCGATCGGAACATCGCCGAATACGCCGTAAAAATGCTTGTATTCCATGAATTTCCTGCCCTGATCGAATTCCTGGAACAGGGAATCTTCCCTTCCCTCCCATTCCAAGGGAGAAACTCCACTTACCCGACAGATCCGCTGATCGAATGCAGGTGTACATTTCACCCAGCTACCGTTCAGAAACAGCTCAACGAATCCGTGGAACACGATCTCTTCCCTGCGAAGATAATGCAACAGTTTTTCCACTCCGATGTGATTGGTAACGATCGCATAGCCCAATCGGGAAGGTATCCCAAATCTTCGGGCACAGGCAGCAAGTACAGTCGATTTCTCCACACACCAGGCTCTTTTTTTCGTAAGCACAACCGAAGCTTTCAAGCCCTGTGCGGTCAGATCAAGGTGGTAAGGATCGTACAAAAAAGCGTCACGAACCAGGTAATACAACTGAACTGCCACTGCTCGTTCGTCTCCATTATCAACCACTGGAGCAGTGAAACGATCAAAGGCCGGATCGCGGAAATCCAAAAATTCTGTATCCTTCAGGTATTCCTCCATTATAGGTATAATTTCGCCTATTTTTACTTTATAAAACTACGGAAATAGTGGCAAGTGAGAAAAATACCAAAAACAAGGAACGGTCCGATGGGTCACCTCCGTTAGTCACCCAACTCACAGCCATGATCTTCGGTGATAAAAGACCCGATCCATACACTTTGATCACTTTCTACATCAACCTTTTTTTCTGGAGCTGCTTCTTCCTTTGGTCGGTGGCTTCCTACCTTACGCTCAGTTACAGAGACTTGATCACTGAACAGAAAAAGATCGCCGTTGAGCTGATCATAGGAGGACGTGGTCAGGAGCTCGGGTTCCAACCTGAAACATTCCTCGGTCGATTGGAGACTTTGCATATCCTTCAGTTGGTCATTCTCGTGATCGTATTTGCCGGACTTGTGCTCCTCTACCGCAAGAACATTCACTTCATTTACTTCACGATCGGTGGAATGCTAACTTATACAGGATTACAGATCTTTTTTATCGGTTTCAGGTATTTTGCAGAGGACATTACACTCTTCGATAAAACAGCAGTACTGACAATGATCGCCAGTTGCATACTGTACAGGTTAATGCTCAAAAGAGAACAATCAGGCGGTACTATCGGATTTTTCGATGAAGAAGAAGCTGTTGAATGATCGCTTTCAGCGTATCGTTATTTGCGTCAACAGTATGTTGAGCCTTTCTGTAAAACGGTTCCCGCTCCTCCAGTTTATCGGAAATGAACTTCTTGAGCTCCTCTTCTCCCATACCTTCTATGAGCGGTCGCTCTTCAAGCGCATGGATCAATCTTTTTAGCAGTACGGACGGATCCGTTTTCAAATACACTGTGATCCCTTTGGAATTCAGAACATCTATGAGTCCGTTGTAACACGGTAATCCACCACCCACAGCCACAACGGTCAGCGCATTCGGATCCAGCCCCTCGACAACTCTTTTCTCAAGATCGCGAAAATAGCGCTCTCCCTGTTCCGCAAAAAGCTGAGCAACAGTTACACCTTTCTTTTCCTCTATGATCCTGTCCGTATCGAGAAACGGGCACTTCAAAAACTCCGCCAATTGACTTCCAATGGTCGTTTTCCCGGACGCCATGAAACCAATGAGAAAGATCGGCTGCTTCATGATACAACAAAAGTAAGGAGATTTTAGCTTTACACCCCCTCAGCAAGCATGATCGCACGATTGCGCAGCGATTACAAGGACGTAATAAATTCTGCGAGAATAGAGCATTGAGATTTTTAGCTGTTAAAGGTTTAAGGTTTAAAATTTAAACGTTGTACAGAAATGAAATGAAAACCGTTGAGTTCCATCCGAAATTTGACAAGATCACGAAGAACTATTGCTGTTAACTTCTGATTTACTCAAATTGATCTCTCAATAGTATTATCAGCGCGGTTAAGCCAATACCAGTTCCTATTGCCTCCATTTGAATTAGTTTTCGCTTTGCTTTTTTCTTGTAACACTCAAGATAATCCGGGTCATCAAATAGTTCTTTATTGTCTGACATTGTGTAGGTTCTTTCACCCTTTTCAGGTGTTGGATTCGCAAAGGCTGTTCCGATCATTGCATATGGTCCGAGAAACATGCCTAACACGATATGACTGGCAATTTTTCCATGGTATTTTTTAGCATCAGATGCACCCTTTACACATGCTGATGAGTCTCCTTCAGCAATTACGTTGGATGCCAGAACAAACTTTTTATTGGGACTTTCAAATTTTAATGATGAAATCTCTGACGCAGGTACAACATATTTTTTGCGATCAGCCTTGAAAAAAACTTCACATTCTTTGATATTGGTCACTTTCCCCTCAAAAACCATGTTGTTCTTGAGGAGTAAAATATCACCTGCTAAAGCAACTGTTGAGATCAGCAGGACAGTCAGAATCAAAATAGTTTTATTCATTTTTTTCTTTTTTTGATCATTTGGTAAATTTCAGAATTTTCTCAAAAGCAAAAAGCTTTTGCATTCTTTATATGAGGTGTAAAGACTTTTTCAAGAGTTGAAATTAAATTTTAAGGTTATTCCACTTCTTAAAATTCACTGTGGAAAAACTCAATCGCACATCATCAGAAGAACATCGGTAGTGCCCGTATACGAATCTACGCCGCAAATGCTCAGTTTATCCCTATCCAGAAAATGTAAAACAGCAAGTATTTGATGAAAATTCCGTTCTATTGAATTCGCGCACATCGTCCAGAACTATTGGTGGTGTATCAATCATCTTGATCTCCTTCTGTATTTTCCGCGACTAAGGTAATAGTACTTTGATGAAGTAAATATCCCACGTCACCGACGTGCAGTGGATCAAAGCGCGCTTCTGCCGATGCAGAAACTTGCTCTTTTTTCATTCCTGTCCTCACTTGAGCAAGCTCAGAGTCGGCTGGGAGTAAAGATCCCACGTCACCGACGTGCAGTGGATCAAAGCGCGCTTCTGCCGATGCAGAAACTTGCTCTTTTTTCATTCCTGTCCTCACTTGAGCAAGCTCAGAGTCGGCCATGAATGAAAAAAGCGCCTCCCTACGGAAGGCGCTTTGATCAGAGTGATTCGGCTGGGATTCGAACCCAGGACCCATACATTAAAAGTGTATTGCTCTACCGGCTGAGCTACCGAATCATCGCGTTAGCGGCTGCAAATATAGATGTAATATTCTTTTGAACAAGCCGTCCAAAGTTTTTTTTACAAAATATGCCCGCATGATGACTTCAGATCCACAATGTGACTTTTAAAGCAATCATTGCGCTCACATTTGCAAGCGTGAATAAAGATTTTCGCGATCTTAGCAGGATACAAGCTATCTTTGAAAAAGAAATGGAGATCGTTGTCATTTTTTTACTTACACTTTTAAATGGATTCTTTTCCCTTTCGGAGATTGCGCTGGTATCTGTGAAAAAGAACCGCATTGAACATCTTGCGGCCAAAGGGAATTTAAGGGCATCAACTGTCCTGCGACTCATGGAGAATCCCGAAAATTTCCTCTCTTCTGTGCAGGTGGGCATTACCCTCGTTGGGATCATTTCTGGTGCCTACGGCGGTGCTGCGCTCACTGACGATATGATCGGGCTGTTATCGGGATTTAGCTTCCTTGGCGAATATGTCGACACGATCTCGTTGATCCTCGTGATCGGAAGCATTACATTCTTTACGATCGTGATAGGTGAACTTGTTCCTAAAACACTGGCGCTAAACAATCCGGAGCCAATAGCACTGGTATGCGTGCCGATCATCAAGTACTTTACTTACGCAACCTATCCATTCGTGAAATTGCTGTCAGGCTCCACAAAACTCATGCTTAAGCTCTTCGGAACGAAGGAAGCAACCGGAGATCATGTCAGCGAGGAAGAGCTGAAGTTCATCCTCGCAAATGCCGGTAAATCAGGTGTCCTGGAAAGGGAAGAAACGGAAGTGCACCAGAACCTGTTCTATTTTTCTGACCAAACGGCCAAGTCGCTCATGACGCACAGCTCCGAGGTTGACTGGATCGATATCGACGATCCTATCGAAACAGTCTTTCAGGATATCATGAAAAGTGGTCATACAAAATTCGTTGTCTCCTCCGGGCAGTTGGAGAACGTACGTGGTGTGCTCACCGTTCGGGATTTTTTGGAGAATTACCAAGAGGCTGACTTTAAATTGGAGAATATACTGGACGAACCGATCTACATAGCCCAAAACACCCCTGCATTCAAGATCCTCAACACGTTCAAACAAAAGAAGCAGTATTTGGGTGTTGTCATTGACGAATTTGGTGGCATCATGGGTATACTTACCCTCCATGACCTGATCGAAACGATCGTCGGTTCACTGCCCGATGAGGAGGATGATGTCATCGAAAAGATCGTTGTCCGTGAGGACGGTTCGTATCTGATCGACGGTAAGACGTCTATCTTTGAATTTAACCGTTATTTCAGAAAAGAGATCATTGAAGACGCTCACCACCGCTACACTACCGTAGCAGGATTTGTTCTCGATCAGCTGCAAAGTGTGCCAAAAACCGGAGATATTATCCGTTTCGAAAACTACAAATTCGAGGTAGTCGATCTGGATGGCCTGCGCATCGATAAGGTCCTTATGCTCGAGCTGAATACTGATGACGAGCTGTCCAGGTAATTACTTTCCGACTAACAATCAATGACAGCCTTGAAGAGGATTCACTCCTCTCTTCCGTTCTTTTATTTTGGTAACCAGTCGAAATGCTTTTTCTCGAACGGAAAAACATCCTGAAGTTCACCGGAATAGTAAAAATCGTAAGCCACCGAACCAAAGGTACATTGCCTGTCTCTCACCCTGAAAACAGAACCACCTACACTTGGATTCTTTTTCGGAACCGATTTCGCATATCCCAGGTTGAAGAGGGAAGCCAAGATCTCAGGTCGGTCGTCAATGGGGTATCCTGCTCGTTGCCACTGCATCTTGATCTGTTTGATAAAGATCGCGGCGTAGAGATACGAATAGTAATGATTGTGGTATTGAACCAGACGCCGGAGCCGCAAGCTCTTCCCATGATTCAATCCGTTCGTGTAGTTCACTGCCGTGTCGTAATCCAGCAAATGGGCAAATTCCGGCCCGAGGTAATACACACTGGAACTGTCTTTCAGGTAGTTTTCAATACGGATGGCCGTATGTTCCTTAATACCGGTGACGCCATAGGACAAATTCGTCTCAAGCACCAAATTTTTCAGTGGCGCTATGAAATTCTTGAACCGTTGCCTCCTGGAATTGAACAAACGAACCTGCTCCCCTACGAGGCAGGCAACAATATACCTTCCCTCTACACCGGTTACTCTTGCCGCCGAATCGATCCATTTTTTATCCCTTGTAACAGCCTCCTTGAAATATTTCCACTCTTCGATGTTCATCCACTCGAAAACACTCAGACCGGTGAGCTGAGCTGAACGATCATTGATCCCAACTTGCATTTTCTGAAGGGCTAGCTTGTACGCTGTATTGTTCATAAGCCGCTGATCAACCGCATCCAGCATCCGCAAAGCCAACTTTTCATCTCCTGTACTTTGAAACGCCGAAAGCACCATCTGAGCGTTCTGAGGGTAAAAATCGTTCAGCACCAGGATCCTGTTCAGCAACTCAAAACGGTGTTTTTGCATCGATACACTGTCCACCTTGAAATTCCTGTTGTACTTATCGTGCATTTCCTGAAAATACCGGTTGTTAGCGTCCACCATACCTGCATCGTTCGTCCAGTTTAGTCGCATGGCCACATAGGTCAGGAAAAGAACCGCACCATAGGCTGCAAAAAGATAGAGAACCGACAGATAAACGATCCGAAACAGCTTATTTTTGAAGAAGATCCTCATTGGTTGAATACAGTGTTAATGTTGCATAGCTTTTGGGGGAGCAAATTTACACAGCGATACACAGAATTGCACGATCAAGGCGATTTTTTTGGACAGAGGAAAGACCACACTATTCTAGAATGAGTAACAGCCTTGTATTGAGAACGTTTCGCCGTAAATATTCTGTACTATCGCACCTACACATACGCCTCCCTTTGCACCCGCTTTTCTGGATCGCTTCACCTCATTGATCAATTGATCGTAGATCTTGGGGCCTTGTCCGTTGAAACGCAATCCACCGTCTTGAAATTCTACAATGTAATTAACGACCTTGAACATGCTATTATCCAAGTCAGGATCGGTAAGCGGATTATAGCCATAAATGAACTGATCGGCGTTGACATCCATTCTGTCTCCAGGTCGCGCAGAACCCCACCAAAGTTCCACTTTCGGGAGATCTCGGACGGGAATCTCATATTTCCCGAGGACCTTTCCGGTTGTAGTGGATGTAAGTGAGATGACAACAGATGTCGTCGGGCCACTTACTCTAAGGATGTACTCGTTATTTTTCTTTGTTAACGAAGCATTAGAAGCAGTGATACTCCAGGTCGTGTAATCAGATGCAGATAAGCGCAGTTTGTTGTTGTAGTTCCTATAAAAAGCGACATTTAACGGAACCGGACCGTTGCTGACAGCACCTCCACGCGCATTGGCGATCTCGATCCGTCCCATGGTTTCCTGCAGCGATTGCAATGCCACAGCGCCAGAGTCCAACTTGAAGGCAGTTTCCAGGTTCTTTCTTGCATCCTCTAGTTTTCCCTGTGAAAGATACAACTGACCAAGGGCTGTATATCCTTTCGATTCCTTCGGTGTTTCAGTGATCGCCTCTTTGAATTTTTGTTCTGCGCCTTTTACATCACCGGTCAAAAGCATTACGTTCCCCGTATTCACCGATGCCTGCGACCATTTAGGTGCAAGTTGTTCTGCTTTCTGAGCCAACTCTAATGCTTTTTTGCTATCCTCCAGGCGAGCATAAAGTTCAGCTGCTACATTATACAGATATGCACCGGTGGGATCCAGTTCTTCAATACGTTTTACTTTCTCCAGAGCAGCCGGAAACGCTTCTTTGTTACCTGACAGCAGGATCTCATAGACTTCAAGTAACCTCAGATTGATCTCCAGCTTATCCGCGTCAAGTTCATAGCCACTGCCCAACTCGAATGCCTTTGCAGCATAGCGTTTCGCCGCTACTATTTCTGCCATTCCTGCTGGGTCAGGTGATCCATTTACGAGTGTGTTCAGTACTTCATTAACGTGATTGTTCAGTCCGATGATCAACGTGCCGTCTATCCTGTATTTTTGATCTTTCAATTCATCGCAACCGGAAAGTTGATCGTGGATGGCTACAGCTGATGATTCTTCGGGCAATACCTTCACCTCTTGCATGGAAATACTTCCATCTGTTTCGGCGAATTTAAGCTGATGGTAAATGGGGTCATAAAAGAGCGCATTGCCTCCACTGATACTGGAAAACTTTTGTTTAACCAATGACAAATTTTCCAGGTCGATCACTGCTGCTTTCTTTTGTGCACCGATGATAAAGGCATATTTTTCAAATGGATCGTAGGCAATGTCCTTGATCGCACCAAAATCTGTTTTGAGTTCTTTACAGTTCAGTGATTTTTTGGAATCTAATGAACATTTATAAACTGCGCCATTATCACCTGCAGTCAACAACTGCCCGCTACCCGTCAGAAGAACGATACCATTCAGTGGTGCATCGGATCCGGGACTATATATTGTTACTTTCTTTCGCTCGACAAGGTCGAATACACCGAGCTTACCATCCGCCCCTACAGTGTAAACAGTTTGACCATCGACGACAAGATCGTTCAGGCTGCCTTTGTGCACCTTGTATTCCCGAGTAATATCAAGCTCAGGCTCCCAGAGTATGAGTGAACCTTTTTCGGTTCCGACCAAGATCTGTTTTTCAGACAGAGCAAGGATAGACGTCACCGGAGAGGATATTTTTTGCTGGCTGTACAGTTTTTCTCCCGAAACCGCATCCCAGAGCACCACCGACTGATCAGCAGAACCACTTGCGAGGAGTTTGTTACCCGGACAGAACGACAAAGCCGTAACCTCGGCGGAGTGCCCTTTCAACCAGCTGACCTGTTTGATGTCCTTTCCTTTACTCAGCGCAATTCCGTCTGCAGAGGAAGATGCTGTTATTGAACCATCATACGACACCGCAATGGCCCAAACTTGTTTGGAGTGTATTTTTTTTGCCTGAGAAGTACCTGTAGTGATAGGAAGCTTGTCCAATGAATCCAGTTCATCCGGAAAGAACTTGCTCTCTACAGCCTGTTCCTGCAACAATTGAAGCAATGCTCCGCACGGACCATCGATCTTCGGACTTCCGGATGAAATAGCTTTCGTTTTACCCAAGGCGGCAAGCTGCTGAAAATCCAGATTTTCTCCTTTTTTCGCGAGCTTAAGCAGCTCTTCGTTCACCAAAGCTACAGGTTCATTCGAACTGCCGGAAAACACCGGATTTTGAGCCTTCATCGTGCGTTTGCTTACGCTCATCTTGACATACATTTCCAATTCCATGAGGTCCACCACTTTGTCCTCGTCCATGTCAGCAAGGCCCATCAGGCCTTGCACTAGATAATAGGTAAATACACCATGTCCGTTCCCGAACTCGATAGATTCCTGAGAAACCTCCTTTTTCTGACAGGAAGTTATGGTAATGACATTCGCATTGATCTTGCTGATCATATCGTTGGCACTGGTGACCGCACCTGAATGGCAGGCATCCGCAATGAATGTCACCTTTATTCCCCTTTTTTCGGCCGACACATTGATAAAGCGCTGTATCAATGTGAGTGATACCGCATCATTGAAGGAATAAGGTGCAACTTCCGGTGCTTCAACCTGGTTCAGCAAAAGATATCCATCGTTCATTAAGGTGTCCACATCGCCATGTCCAGCAAAATAAATGATGACCTCATCTCCCTGTTGTGCCTCGTTCAATAAGGTCATCTGGATCTCGCGACCGATCTTATCCTTGTTTGTCGCTACTTCGTTGAGAAAGACTTTCAGCCTGATATCTCCCTGTGATTTTAAATAACCAGACAGCAATTCTGCGTCATCATCCGCAAAATCCAGCTGTTTCGACTCCGGAAGATTTTTATACGCCGAAATACCGACCAACACGACATGGGTAGTCCCTTCCGAATTTGAAGCTGCATTTTCTGCAGAAGCACCGCGGTTTGAGGTTTGGCATAAAGCAAACTTCGAAAACAAGATCAAAATGATCAAATAGTTGTATCTCAATGTGTTTTATTTGATGTCTAAAAGTAAGAACTTATTTGCTAACTCCATTGGTATGCAATACATTCGGGGTTAATATGCGACTTTTAAAAATCCATTTAGGGTATAAATTGTCTTTTTTTGAACCGTAGAATTCCGGGAGATTGAAAATCTTGTAAATTCGTAATGACCTAATGATTCAAACTGCACTCATGAAAAAGTCTACCATCTTCCTGTTTACCCTTCTCTTCGTCAGTTATGCCGGCTCCCTTTTTGCACAGTGCAACGCTCTATATGTAACAACGACTGCATCAGCTGCAGGTGATGGAAGTAAAACGAACCCTATGCGGATCGCAACTGCTTTCAGTTCAGCAGTGGCAGGTACAACAATTAAGCTTGGTAATGGCACCTACACGATTGATAATCCGCTTGTATTGAGCAACAGTGGTGTAGTTGTTGAAGGAGGCTTCGATCCTGCAGATAATTGGTCAAAAAGCAGCCAAGCCGGAGCAACAACGATCTTCCGAAGTGCACTCAATCCGGAGGGAGCGATTCACCAACAGCGATTGGTTGCCATCTATGTGAACAACAAAACAGATTTCAGGTTCCAGGATCTAACCGTAACAACCGCTCCGGGGACTTCCGGTACAGGAATGTCGACCTATGCCATTCATATGACAAGCTGTAGCAATTATATTATCGCAAGAACTCAACTTTTACCGGGTGCTGCCGGTTCGGGTGCAGCCGGAACGGTCGGAGCAACTGGTTTAAACGGCAGTAATGGCGGTAACGGGTCTGCAGGAGATATCGATGATCAGGAAGATGGCGGTGCCGGCGGTGGCGGTGGCGGTGGAGCAGGAACTACAACAGGTACGGCCGGAGGAAACGGTTCCGGCAATTTTGCTTCTGCCAATAACTGTACGCTGATTGGAGGAAGCGGAGGTAATGGTGGGCTCACTGCCGGTAACGGTGGTGCCGGAGCGAGTGATCTTAACGGATGTGGATGCTGTATAGCCGGTGGAAACGGAGCAGCGGGTGCAAGTTCGACCGATCCAAGAAGTGGCGGAGGAGGAGGAGGTGGCGGCGGTGGCGGTCAGGAACAATTCTTCGGTGGAACTGGCGGAAATGGCGGCGCAATAAGCGGTGGACCTGCAAATAGTGGCAGTGGCAGCGGAGGCAGTTGGGGTGATCCAGGTGTTGGAGGAGCCAATGGAGCTAACGGAACAACCGGCGCGATAGGAACTACCGGTACAGCAGGTCCGGCAGGTTCAATAGCTGGCGGATTTTGGGTACCAGGAGCAGCCGGAGGAAATGGAAACAACGGAAACGGAGGTCAGGGTGGCAAAGGCGGCGGCGGTGGCGGAGGTCAGTTTTGCACCTTCTGTATCGACGGTTCCGGCAATGGCGGCGGAGGTGGTGGCGGAGGTGGCCAAGGTGGTGCCGGCGGTACAGGCGGGCGCGGAGGTGGTAGCTCCTACGGTCTGTTTCTCTTCAACAACGGTTCAGTTGGAAATCTCGTTCAATCCCGCGTGGTTTCCGGAACAAGTGGTGCAGGCGGAATTGGTGGTCCCGGTGGTGCGGGCGGAATTGGTGGCACAGGTGGACTCGGAAGCACCTACGGCACATCTGAGGTTGGTCGCGGCGGCAACGGAGGAAACGGTGGCGCAGGTGGAACAGGTGGCGCAGGTGGTAACGGCCAAGCGGGTCAGTCCATTGCAGTCTTTTTGTCCAGCGGCGCTGCTCTGGTGACAAACGACAATACCTTCAACCTACCGGCGCAACCGGTCATACAGGCGACAGAAGTATTTTGTACAGGTGAACAAGTTACCTTATCATCCGCCACATCAGGAGGTTGGGACTTCGGGGTAGGCTCCTCCCCGCTTCTAGCAACAGGAAGTAACGTAAACACTGCGTATACTTCAATAGGAACAAAAAATATCACATACAACAGTTTCACTTACACCTCTTTCATCAGCATCACATGCCTCTCTCCTACAGTTCCGGTGATAGCTGGACCTGCAGAAATGTTATGTGAAGGTAGTGAGATCACACTATCCATCGGATCAGGAAGTCTGAACGCGTCAACGGGCTGGCAATGGTACGAGGGATCCTGTGGAGGAACACCTGCCGGAAGTGGAACGAGCATTACAGTTTCACCCGATCCGGGAACAACCAATTATTTTGTACGTGCAGAGGGCGGTTGTCCCACACCTTCTGTCTGTGCGACTTTGGTGGTAAGTATTGGCGACATGATAGCTCCCCTACCGGATGTGCCTGTATTGGCTGACATCACTGATCAGTGCGCGATTTCCTCACTTTCGGCGCCAACGGCTACAGACAACTGTGCTTCGATTGTCAGCGTTAGCAGTGACGCTATTCTGCCCATCACAGCGCAGGGAATAACGGTCGTTACATGGACATTTAATGACGGTAATGGAAATACATCCACTCAAACACAGAACGTGAACATTTCGGACGATACCGCGCCGATTCCCGATGCAGCAACGCTACCGGATATTGTCGCTGAATGTTCAGTGGATCAGCTGACGGCGCCAAGTGCGACGGATAACTGTTCAGCGAATGTCACAGTTGTTAGTGACGCCATACTACCAATAACCGCTCAGGGAATCACCATTGTAAACTGGACATATGATGATGGTAACGGCAATACCACTTCGCAAGTTCAGCAAATTGTGATCGAGGATGTAAGTGCTCCCATCGCAACTGCAGCAGAACTACCGGATGTCACAGCGATCTGTCAGGTTACGGATCTAACGGAGCCGACTGCTGTGGATAACTGCGACGGTACTGTTTCGGTAACGAATGACGTCCAATTGCCGATTACTGCTTCTACCCTCATTACATGGACCTACACCGATGCGAGCGGCAATAGCTCTACTCAGGTTCAAAATGTATTTATTGAAACAGTAGATGCTACTGTAATACAGAACTTCACGACGATCACAGCTGCCAATCAAAATGCCGACGTAACCTATCAGTGGGTGAATTGTGACAATGGAAATACTCCCATAAACGGTGCTAATTCGGTATCCTATACGCCTTCTGAAACGGGTAACTATGCCGTGATCGTCACCGAGCAAGGATGTTCTGAAACAAGTGAGTGCATTCTCATCGATTTTACATCGCTGAAAGAGCTTAATGGAGTGCAAATAACCGTTTATCCAAATCCAACCAATGGCGTGATACACATTCTGAGTAATGGTACATTGAATGAATCCATTTCGGTTTTTGAACTGAACGGAAGGAAAATTCTTACAAGCAGTTTGACAGGAACTTCGCAGACGATCGATCTCGGTGGAGCTACGCCGGGTGTCTATCTTGTGCGGATCGGAGAACAAACTTTTCGCGTTGTTCGTCAATGATTCTGGATAAATGAGATCAAGCGGAATGAGTAATATGCAGTCAGATGAACAATGTGAAAAGTGGTATGAAATGTGCGTGTTTGGCCAGATGACTATTGAAAAATAAACAATCAAATTTGAAACTGAATCCGAAATATCTGAAAAGAAAAACTATTAAAAAATGACCTATGAAAAAACTGATGATTTTCACTGCAATGCTCATGATGATCGGTTGCGTAAATGCACAGCGACTGATGAATGGCTCACGATCTACCGTTGGATATATTGAAAATGGTCGAGTTATGAATGGCTCACGATCCACAATTGGTTACATCGAGAACGGACGGGTAATGAATGGCTCGCGATCCACAATTGGCTATATCGAAGACGGACGGGTAATGAATGGTTCGCGATCCACGATTGGTTACATTGAAAACGGTCGTGTGATGAACGGTTCACGCTCCACCATCGGATACATTGAAGACGGTCGCGTAATGAACGGATCACGCTCCACCATCGGCTACTTTGAGAGTGTGCGGCCATCAGAGGCTGCGCTGTTCTTCTTCTTCTTTTTCGATTGATCAATATCAAAGCAGACTAAAATTTGATGCTGTTTGATCAGGAGGTTGGAAAACCTACAAGAGGATTGAACAAGTTTTTTCAGGAAAACATACTTTGTCCTGTAACGTCGATTCAACCGATAGATGGCTAGAAATCATCTTACCAAGTTTTACAAAAATTCGGTGCGCAAATTCTTTGATCGTCCACAACTTCTCTCGGATGCCCATACAGGATGCGTCTATGTATTTGCAACCAAGATGAACCGAAAACCATGAAATGAAGAAAGAAACACTATGAAACAAGAATTAAAAAACAATTTCACCTATCTGAAGAATAAAGAAGACTACGCTGTATCTTTTCAAAAACTGGTAAGCATCTTGAACAAACACCTTGGAGAGTTAAACAATTACGATCAAATAAGTGATACCTACTCCGAATGCCTTGTACCCAGGATCTACTACCTTGGGATCGACAAAATCGCAGCTCACGATGCGAACAATCTTCGGAGCTTGCTTTACAGCGTTGCTTCCGATGCAGGTTTGGATAACAAAGAAGAGTTCTGGAAGGCAGATGAGGTGCTCCCTGGCGTCTTTAACAGGATCATACAAGAATTGAGAGAGATTGGCAAAGAGTACAAATACCTGAAATACTACAATGAAACAGGCAGAGAGATCAGGGATCGGAAATGCTTCCATAAAAATGTAAAACTATTCCTTGAGGATACCGGCATCTGGAAGCGAGAAGGCGAAGATGACTA
>Ga0315902_10005188_pt1 | contig 18454 bp, 14 predicted proteins | sample LakEriMetagenome_9_FD_203523 | JGI IMG/M metagenome (GOLD analysis project Ga0315902, IMG submission 203523) | Freshwater fungal communities from buoy surface, Lake Erie, Ohio, United States - Buoy 12 MA117 | ecosystem: Environmental > Aquatic > Freshwater > Lake > Lake biofilm | place: USA... | reverse complement strand
GCGCCGCTCGCGGTCTTGAGCTCGCGACGTGAAGGCGTCAGCACGAACACGTCGAACCTCGCGAAGCGGTCGAGCACCGCGGGTTCCGGGGCGGCTGCAGGCGGCCGGGCGCGGCGCAGGACGGCGCGGACGCGCGCCAGAAGCTCGCGCAATTCGAACGGCTTGGCGATGTAGTCGTCAGCGCCGACCTCGAGCCCGACCACGCGGTCGACCATCGACCCCTTGCCGGACAGGATGATGATGGGAACCTGCGTCGTCCGCCTCAGCTCGCCGGCCAGGGTCAAGCCGTCGCCGCCGGGCATGTTGATGTCGAGGAGGATGAGATCGGGGACGCCCGCTGCGATCTGCGAATGCGCCTCGCTAACATTTGCAGCCTCGCGAATGGCATAACCTTCGGCCGTCAGGAAATCGGCCACAGTCTCGCGCAGGCCGATATCGTCGTCGACCACCAGAAGATTGCCTTGTGACATTGCCTCTGACACGTTCGACGCTCTCGCCTGCGACGGCATGCTGACCGAATCCGTCCATCCATGAAGGGCCATTGTCCAGAGTTGGAGTCAACGCGGCAAGCCATCCGGCGGCGGTTCGCCTGAGCGCCTCAGCCGGGGCGCTCGTCGTCGCTGAGGACGCGCGCCGCGGCGCCCGCAGGATCATCATACTGTCCGGCTCGCAAGGACCAGATGAATGCTGCAAGGCCAGCAAGCGCGAGCAGCATCGCCCCGGGGATCATGACAAGAAGCACGTTCATGTGGCGTTCCTCCGTGGGAGGCTAGTTCGTCCAGAGAGCCTGAGCGCGTTCAGCGTGACGATAGCCGACGAGGACGACATGGCGATTGCGGCCACCATCGGCGTCGCCCAGCCGAACAGCGCGATTGGAACCGCGATCAGGTTGTAGATCGCAGCCAGCGCGAAGTTCTCGCGCATCCGCAGGCGCGCCATCCGCGCGATTTCGATGATGCGCGGGACGGAGGCAAGGCTTTCGCGCGAGAAGACACAGTCGCTGGCGAGGCGCGACACATCGACTGCGCCGCCCGGAGCCAGGGACGCGTGCGCACCGGCGAGCGCCGCGGCATCGTTCAGGCCATCTCCGACCATCAGGACTTTCGTCCCGGCCCGCTCGAGGTCCTGCAGGTGCAGGGCCTTGGATGTTGGCGTTGCGGACGCGCGCCAGACTGTGATCCCCGCCGCGACGGCCGCACGCGCGACGCGTTCTTCGGTGTCGCCTGAAAGAAGCTCGACTGTGAGGCCCATCGTGCGAAGTTTCGCGACGGCTTCTCTGGCGTCTGTACGAAGACGATCCTCGAACCGGAATGTCACCGGGTCGGCCCCTTCAATCGTATAGCAAAGGTGCGAACCGTCACCGCCGTTTGCCCCGACAAAGTCAGCGCGGCCCAGCATCGCAATCCTGCCATCGATGAGACCGGAGACACCCTCGCCCGGGGTTTCCCTGACACCTAGCGCGACCGGGCCGGCGCCGGCCGCATGCGCAATGGCGCGCGAGAAGGGATGCCGGCTGGCGCGTGCAAGCTGGGCTGCGCCGGCGAGGTCTGCCGGCGAGTAGCCTTCATCGATCAACACCGGATCGCCGAGCGTCAGCGTGCCGGTCTTGTCGAAGATCACGTGATCGACGGTCGCAATGCGCTCGAGCGCATCGCCGGACGCGAGATAGACGCCTTCGCGGAGCAGGCGCCCGGCGGCGACGACCTGGACCAGCGGCGCTGCGAGCGCGATGGCGCACGGACAGGTGATGATCAGCACGGTGATGGCGATGAAGGCGGCTTGAGGGATCGACGCGCCAAGGACCAGCCAGCCGACGAATCCAAACGCCGCCATCGCGTGAACCTGCGGCACGTAGGCGGCGACGGCCTTGTCGGCGAGGCGGCGGTAGGACGATTTCTTCTGTTCGCCCGCCTCAAGCAGGCGCGCGATGTCTGCCATCAGGGACTGGCTGGCTGGCGCAAGCGCGCGCACTTCGATCGGTGCAGAAAGGTTGATGGCGCCAGCATGGAGGACCTGGCCGGTAAACGAGCGCACAGGGTCCACCTCCCCGGTGACGAGGCGGAGGTCGATGGACGTCTGTCCCGACAAGACTTGCGCGTTCACCGGCAGTCGCTCTCCGGCGGCGATCAAGAGCTTGTCGCCCGGCCGGATGTCGGATGCGCGGATGGCCTCGGCCAGTCCTTTCGGCCCCAGCCGCGTGGCGCTGGTCGTCTGCATTGCCGCAAGTGCGTTGGCGGCCGCATAGGCCTGTCGGCGCAGGCGCGCGTCGAGAAAGCGGCCGATCAGCAGGAAGAACAGCAGCATGACGGAGGCGTCGAAATAAGTGTGGGCGCCGCCCGTCATGGTTGCGTGGAGGCTGAGAACGAGCGCGAGAATCACTGCCAGCGAGATCGGGACGTCCATGTTCAGGCGTCGATGCTGGAGTGAGGCGAACGCTGATTCGAAGAATGTCCGGCCGGCAAAGAGCGTTGCAGGGATTGCGATCAGGGCCGACAGCCAATGCAGGAGCGTGCGGGTCTCGCCGGGCATGTCGGCGCCGAACCAGATGGCCTCGGACATCAGCATGACGCCTGCAGTGGAAATGCCTGCAACCGTCAGCGCGATCAGAAGTCTTCGTTCGGTTGCGGCGCCCGGGTCCTCTGCCTGCCCCGGGTCTGCAGCCGCCGCGCCATAGCCGAGTTTGGTGATGGTCTCCGTGATCCTGATCGGCGCGAGGTTTCCGATCCATTCGATGCGCAGGCGTCCGGTCGACAAATTCAGCCGCGCGACATCCACGCCGGACAGCCGGATGAGCGCCTGTTCGATCTTCGAGATGCAGCCGCCACAGCTCGCGCCGCTGACCAGGATGTCGAGTGCGCGCCGGTCTCCCGCAACCGTCACGAAGGCGGATGGGTCCTGCTTCACGCCATCAACTGGCGGCGCAAGGCCGCTAGGGCAGCCTGCGGCGAGGGCGCTCATGACGCGATCTCCAACGTCTTGAACGCTTCGAACACCTGTTCGGACTCGCGAGGGCGAGTTGCGTTGATCTGGATGTCTGCGCGGCGCGCTCCTTCCGTGGGGAATGGGACGGCGTACTCGCCAGGAGCGCGCTCAACCAGGTTCAGCGTCCTGGCGCCGCGACCGGGGAGCACGGCTTCGACTTCCACGGACAGGCCCGACACGGCGCCAGACGCTGAATCGATCCGGACGAGCAACGTCGCGTCAGGTCCGCCGATGAGGCCGGCTTCGGCAGTCCAGCCCAGCTCCGCTTGCGCCGCGCGACGCGCGACCTGCTGGTTGAAGCCCAGGCCAAGCACGTAGGAGTTCTTGACCTGCTCGCCCGGAAACGTGTTGACCGCGCGGACGATGAAATAGCCGTCCACGGCGAACGTCACGATAAAGAAAGCGGCGAGCCACCAGAACACATCGATGCCGCGCAGGGGCTTGGTCGCCATGTCACTTCTCCGGGCCATCGAATTGGGTCGCGACGCTGGATGCGCCGGTCGCGTCAGACAGTTTGAAGCGGATGAGCGAGCCGCCCCCCGCGACGGAAGCAGCAGGCGCCGTGACGAGTACGCGGAACCGGTCGACGCCGTCAGGCACTGCCGTGACGCGTGTGGGGCCGGTGGCGTCGCCTTCGCCGATGATCTCGATCATGGCCGCGGGAAGGTTCTCGATCGCCAGATCCAGGGTGCGTATGCTGCGCTGCTTGTTGGCGATCTTGAGCGTGTAGGCGTTGCGAATGTCGCCGGATGCGAGTTCCACGAACGGCACGCCGCGATCCTTGATCACCAGGATGTCGATGTCCGAGCGCGTGAGAAGCCCGAAGACCATCACCGCGCCCGCCAGCGAAAAGACGGATGCGTAGACCAGGGTTCGCGGCCGGATCGGGCGGAATGGCAGTGCAGGCTTTTTCGAGCATCGCAGCGCCACGTTCTCGTCGGTGTCGTAGGCGATGAGGCCGGTTGGCCGACCGACCTTCTTCATCACGGCGTCGCAGGCGTCGATGCACAGGCCGCACTGGATGCATTCGAGCTGGGGGCCGTTGCGTATGTCGATGCCCATCGGGCAGACCACGACGCATTGCGTGCAGTCGATGCAATCGCCCCGGTCCTCCCAGGACTCGCCTTTCTTGTGCGGCGCCCGCGGTTCGCCACGCTCGTGGCGATAGGTGATTGCGAGCGTTTCCTTGTCGACCAGCGCGCCCTGGATGCGCGGCCACGGGCACATGTAGGTGCAGACCTGCTCGCGCATCGCGCCTGCCAGCGCATAGGTCGTCAGCGTCAAAAGCCCGGCGAACACATAGGCCGTCATCGGCGCATGGCCCGCGAAGAACGTCTGCGCCAGGCTCGGCGCGTCGTGCCAGTAGAGGATGAAGGCGCCGCCGGTGGCGAAGGACACCAGAATCCAGACGGCATGCTTGCCTGTCTTGCGCGAGGCCTTGTTGAGCGACAGCGGCGCCTTGTCGAGCTTCATGCGAGCGTTGCGATCGCCTTCGAAGAAGCGCTCGACGACCAGGAACAGGTCAGTCCAGACCGTCTGGGGACAGACATAGCCGCACCAGACACGGCCGAAGAGCGCCGTGACGAGGAAGAGCCCCACGGCGGCGAGTATCAGCAGGCCAGTGATGTAGTAGACTTCCTGCGGCCAGATCTCGATGCCGAAGAAGTAGAACCGTCCGCCGGCGAAATCGGCGAGGACCGCCTGATCCGGCATGCCCGGCCCGCGATCCCAGCGGATCCATGGCAGCAGGTAGTAGACGCCAAGGGTTGCGATCAGCAGCAGCCACTTGATCGACCGGATGCGGCCGAACACCAGCTTCGGGTAGATCTGCTTCCGCGGGACATAGAGCACGGGCGGTTCGTCACCGGTCGGTGGTGGTGGCGGCCCGCCACGGGCGCCACGCTCGGCGCGAAGGTCAATGAGCGTGGCTTTGCCCATCTACTCCCCGCCCCCGAGCGAGTGGACGTAGATGGCGAGCGCGCGGATCGTCGCGGCGTCGAGGCGCTTGCTCCATGCCGGCATCACGCCCTGGCGCGAGCCGTGCAGCGTTTTCCGAAGCGTTTCGCGATCGCCGCCATAGAGCCATTCGCGATCGACCAGGCTGGGCGCGCCCTTGGTCCGGTTTCCTCGCGCATCGACGCCGTGGCAGCTGGCGCAATTGTCCTGGAAGACGGACTGGGCGCGGTCTACGGCGGCAGCGTCGCCCCCGCGACCGGAGATGGCGGACACGAACTCGACGAGGTCGGCAAGTTGCGCCGGGGTCAGAAGTTCGTCGCGACCGAACGCCGGCATCTCTGAAAGGCGGGCGGCTGGATCATCCGAGCGGATGCCGTGACGGATCGTGGTCTCGATCTCCGCTAGCGAGCCGCCCCACAGCCAGATGTCGTCGGCGAGGCGGGGATAGCCCTTTGCGCCGCGGCCGCCTGCGCCGTGGCAGGTGGCGCAGTTGTCGCCGAAGGCGCTCTCGCCAAGGCCAAGCGCGAGCTGGCTGAGTTCGTGGTCCTGCAGGATGACGCTCGCATCGACGGCCGACAGGCGGCTGGCGAGGGCCGCACGGTCAACCGCGGTTGCCGAAATGTCGGCAGCGACTTCCGCGCGATCCGATTGCTCCCACACGCCGCGCGTATTGCCCTGCATTCCCGGCGGGGCCGGCCATGCCGGCATCAGCACCCAGTAGACGATCGCGATCGCGATCGTCCCGTAGAAGATGAACAGCCACCAGCGCGGGAGCGGGTTGTTCAGCTCCTTGATCCCGTCCCATTCGTGTCCCGTGGTTTCGACGCCGCTGTGGCTATCGACATCAGGCAAGCGGTCGGTCATCGCCGTTTTCCTTTTCGGTGATGGGGAGTTGGGCCGCCCGGCGGAAACCCTGGCCGTTGCGCGGCCAGAGCGCGTAGGCCAGCGCGCAGAAGAAGATTGCAGTGAAATACAGCGTCCCCCAGGTCTGGGCGAAGGAGGACCAGCTTTCGTAAGTCATGTCCCTACCTCCGGTTCGACAGGTCGCCGGCTTCGTAGGTCGAGAAATCGACCAGCGTGCCGAGCATCTGCAGGTAGGCGATCAGGGCATCGAGCTCGGTAGGTGCGCCGGTCTCGCCGTCGAAATTGCGGACAACAACAGTGCCCTTCCTCCCCGAGATCGCGTCATAAGGCTCGCGCAAGGCGTCGATGTCGTAGTCGCCGCCCGACTGCGCCATCATGTCGTTGACGGCGCTGTCGATCATCGCCTGTGAATAGGGCACGCCTTCGAGCCTGAGCGTCTGCATCTGGTTCTGGATAGTGGACAGGTCGAGCGGCCGGCCGGCGAGAAACGCGTAGGGCGGCATGATCGATTCCGGAACGAGCGCGCGCGGGTTGATCAGGTGATCGCGCTGCCATTCGTCAGAGTATTTGCCGCCGACACGCGCAAGGTCTGGCCCCGTACGCTTCGAGCCCCACTGGAAGGGGTGGTCGTACATGCTCTCAGCGGCGAGCGAGTAATGGCCGTAACGCTCAACCTCGTCACGCAGCGGGCGGATCATCTGCGAGTGGCAGACATTGCAGCCTTCGCGGATGTAGATGTTCTGGCCGGCCAGTTCGAGCGGCGTGTAGGGCCGCATGCCCTCCACCTTCTCGATCGTGTTCTTCAGGTAGAAGAGCGGAACAATCTCGATGAGGCCGCCGATGGCCACCACAACGAGAATGCCGATCAGCAGGATAAAGGTGTTTCTCTCGAACAGCTTGTGCTTCTTGAATAGCGTGTTCTGGCGCATCGCCATGCTGGCCCCCTACTCTGCTGCCTGAAGGACGGGCGTTGCACGCGACTTCCGCTGCTCTTCAGCGGGAACGTCGCCGCGTGCAGTCCGCACGAGGTTGTAGACCATGATCAGCGCGCCCAGCAGATAGAGCCCGCCGCCAAGCGAACGGATGATGTAGGAGATGTGCTTGGCGCTGACGGTTTCGACGAAGGAGTATTCGAGGAAGCCGAACTCGTTGTAGGCGCGCCACATCAGGCCTTCCATGATGCCTGACACCCACATCGAGGTGATGTAGAGCACGATGCCGATGGTCGCGATCCAGAAGTGCCACTCGACCAGCGCGTTGGAGTAGAGCCGCTCCCGCTTCCACACCCACTGCGTCAGGCAATAGAGCGCGCCGAAGGTCACGAAGCCGACCCAGCCCAGCGCGCCGGAGTGGACGTGGCCGATACCCCAGTCGGTGTAGTGCGACAGCGCGTTGACCTCGCGGATCGACATGGCAGGGCCTTCGAAGGTCGCCATGCCGTAGAAGGCGACGGAGACCACCAGCATGCGGACCACGGGATCTGTGCGCAGCTTGTCCCAGGCGCCCGACAACGTCATCAGGCCGTTGATCATGCCGCCCCAGCTGGGCATCCAGAGCATGATCGAGAACGTCATGCCGAGGGTCTGCGCCCACTGCGGAAGCGCGGTGTAGTGAAGGTGGTGCGGGCCGGCCCAGATGTAAATGAAGATCAGCGACCAGAAGTGGACGATCGACAGCCGGTATGACCACACGGGCCGGTCGATGCGCTTCGGGATGAAGTAGTACATGATCGCGAGGAAGCCTGCGGTGAGGAAGAAGCCGACAGCGTTGTGGCCGTACCACCACTGGATCAGCGCGCTCTGGACGCCGCTGAAGACCGAGTAGGATTTCACGCCAGCGAGGCTGGCCGGGATGGAGATGTTGTTGACGACGTGCAGCAGCGCGATGGTGACGATGAAGGCGAGATAGAACCAGTTCGCCACATAGATGTGCGGCTCCTTGCGGCGCAGGATGGTCGCGACGAATACCGCGAGGTAGGCGACCCACACGATGGTCAGCCAGATGTCGGCATACCATTCGGGCTCGGCGTATTCCTTCGACTGCGTGACGCCCATCAGATAGCCGGTTGCGGCGATCACGATAAAGAGCTGGTAGCCCCAGAGGACGAACCACGGCCACATGCCGCCGGCGAGTCGCGTGCGGCAGGTACGCTGCACCACATAGAACGATGTGGCGATGAGCGCATTGCCCCCGAAGGCAAAGATCACAGCGGATGTATGCAGCGGGCGCAGGCGGCCGAAATTGGTCCAGCCAAGATCGGGGAAGTAGAACAGGCTCGGAAAGGTCAGCTGCAGGGCGATGATCAGGCCGACGAGGAATCCGGCGATGCCCCAGAACATCGTCGCCGCGATGCCGGCCTTGATGATGCCTTCCTCATAGAAGGTCTTGTCGAAGCGCGGCTGCCGCTCTGAGATCTCATGCCAGCCCAGCAGTGCGGCGAGGCCTCCAGCAGCAGCGATCGCAAACATGAAGGAATGGGTGCGAAACGCCGGATCGACCGCGTTGGCGGCGCCGGCGAAGGATAGAATCAGGACGACGACAAGCACCAGGCCAACCGCAAATGTGCTGCCGTCGACTCGCTCGCGTGTGAATGCGGCCGCCATGATCCTGTCCTCTCATGCGGTGCGCTCTCCTTGCTGGAGGCGACGCGGGGGGACTTCTGTCAGAGCGGCGCCGGGTGTCGCTTGATCCATCGCAAACACGCCATCGAGGCGATCACGTACGAGAATGGATACGGTCGCCGTCCCCCAAACTCGTGCGACCGTGGGTGGAGGCGCCTGTGAAAAGTGTGGCTGTGTTCCTGTCCGGATTGGCAGCGACATGCACGGGCGCCTTCATTCGCGCATGCAACTCCGGCATCGATATCGAGCTTGCTTCAGCGTGGTGCGGCAAACCTTCTGATGCGGCGAGTTTCGGATCTCATGCGCACTGCGCAGGATGCGCGATTGCCTTCATTGGCCTGACGATCATGTGCCTTTCGGCCGCCGGGCTTGTTGGTCGCACCGATCTTGGGAACACAGCTTCCATGGTGATTCCCTGATGGCCTTCCGCTCTCGATCCGAAAGCGAGGTGTGGGACTACCTCCCCGACTTCGCATCCCAGCAATTGCCGCGCTACACGAGCTATCCGCCGGCCAATCGGTTCTCGGACGATGTCGATGGCGAAGCGGCGAGGACAGCGAGGACAGCGAGGACGCGCCTTGCACCGGGCGCCGCGATCTCGCTATATGTCCACATCCCTTTCTGCAAGAAGCTCTGCTGGTATTGCGGCTGCAACACCAGCGTTCCCACGGTTGCTGACCCGGTCGACACTTACATTGACGCATTGCGGGCCGAAATCGGGCTTGTGGCTCAGGACCTGCCGGCAGGCGCGCGCGTGACACGCATCCATTTCGGCGGAGGGTCGCCGGATATCCTGCTGCCTGCTCAGGTTGAACGGCTTTTCGGCGCGATCCGATCGAACTTCGAACTATCGCCGGTGGCGGATATTGCGGTGGAGCTCGACCCGCGCGGCGTTTCACCCGAGCTGGTGCAGGCGTTTGCGGATGCAGGCCTCTCGCGGGCGAGCCTCGGCGTGCAGGTGCTGGATCCCGAGGTCCAGGCTCGCATCAACCGGATCCAACCCAGGATGGTGATTGAAAGCGCGATCCGCATGCTTCGCGATGCGGGCGTCGAAGGCGTCAATATCGACATGATGTACGGCTTGCCCGGCCAGACGCTGGAGCATGTCGTCGAAACCGCCACGTTCGCCTCGACCCAGGACGCCGACAGGGTGGCCGTATTCGGCTATGCGCATGTTCCGTGGATGAAGAAGCACCAGAAGGGCATCCGGCCGGACGATCTCCCATCCGGAGAGGCGCGGTTCCAACAGGCTGAGGCGGCGGCGCGAACGCTGACCCGGGCCGGATACATGCCCATCGGCTTCGATCACTTCGCAACCCCCGGGGATTCACTCGCGACGGCAGAACAGCACGGACAGCTGCATCGCAACTTCCAAGGCTACACGGATGACGCGTGCGATGCACTCATCGGCCTTGGCGCGTCGGCGATCTCCTCCCTGCCCGGTCTGTTCTACCAGAACACGGCCGACACCAGCGCCTACCGGTCCACGCTGTCACGGGCCCAGTCTCCCGTCGTTCGCGGCCTCAAGCCATCGCAGAGCGACAGGCGGGTCGGCGGCGTCATCGAGCGAATCCTGTGCGACTTCGAGGCGACCCTCGATGCAGACCTGCGGATAGCTGCATGTTCGAGCCTTGCGCCATTCCTCCATGCCGGCCTTGTCAGGCTGCAGGGCAATCACCTGTCGATCACCGCCCGCGGCAGGCCGTATGTCCGCAATGTGGCCGCCTGCTTCGATCCGGATTTCGTGCAGAAGCCCACAACCCATAGCCTCGCGATCTGAGCCGCCGGGAACAATGGCGCGCAACATCTGCATCATCCAGGGCCATCCGCACGGGCAAGTCCCTCACCTTTGTCATGCGATTGCTGACGCCTATGCCGAGGGCGCCGCCTCAGCGGACGCAAGTGTCAGCCAGATCGACATCGGGACGCTGAACCTGTGGTTGCTGCGCGACCCCGCCGACTTCGACTCCTCGCCCCATGCGCCCATACTCAAGGCGCAGTCGCAGATCATGGCGGCGGACCATCTGGTCGTCATTTTCCCGCTCTGGCTGGGCACGATGCCGGCGGTGGTGAAGGCATTCTTCGAACAGACCTTCCGCCACAGTTTCGCGATTGCCCAGGATCAGCACGGCGGCTTCCCGAAGCAGAATCTCAGGGGCAAGACCGCCAGGATTGTCGTCACGATGGGAATGCCCGGCTTCGCCTATCGCTGGATGTTCGGCGCGCATGGCGTGCGATGTCTCGAGCGATCCATACTTGGCATGTCGGGAGTCCGCCCCGTCAGGCGGACCCTTGTCGGCGGCCTTGGCGCCATGACCCCGCAGAAGGCCGAGGAACTGCTGCGACAAATACGCTCCCTGGGGCACCGAATGGCCTGAGACCCCGCCTTGCAGGGGAAATGTCACGTTTCGTCACGGAGCCCGACACACTTCGGCAAACCAGCGCAAGGCTGCGCGATCATCGTCGGCGCATTGAGACCGGACAGGGAGTTTCTCGATGTGCATCGCAGGCGGACGAATCGACTCATTCACAACCCAGCCGGTTCGCCGGCCCGACGACCGGCGGAGCGCGAATGTCCGGCATGTCGGCACGCATGAGCATCTCTTCTACGAGGGCGATGATCGCACATGCATCTTCGTGGTCGAGAGCGGTTGGGTGAAGCTCTACCGCACGCTCATCGACGGCCAGCGCCAAATCGTGGGTTTCGCGAACGCTGGCTCCATCCTCGGTCTTGAGTCCGAGGATATCCACGTCAATGGCTGCGAGTCGATCACGCCCGTCACGGTACGCACCATCATGGCCAAATCACTGGCCGACATCTGCATGGTCGACACGAAGCTCGCACAACAACTCCTGCGCCAGGTCGGCCGCCAACTCGGGGCGGCTCAGGCGCAGCTGGCAGCGATCGGGGCGCAGTCTGCCGAACAGAAGCTGGCGACCTTCCTCCTGTCGGTCGCGGACCTCTGCGATGCGACGCATGGAGGCGCCTTCGACCTGCCGATGCGGCGGGGCGACATGGCGGAGTTTCTCGGCCTTCGCCTGGAGACCGTCTCGCGCAAGATGACGGAGTTCCAGCGCCGCGGCTGGATTGAAATGACGTCGCTGTACCATTGCCGCATCGTTCGGCGGAGCCTGCTGCAGGAACTGGCTCAAGGCGGCGCAAGCGACGACGGACTTTCCGTCCCGGCTTCGGTGATCTGTCGGAGCGACGCAGGACCCCTCGCGGCCTGAAGCACGATCACGGGTCGAGGGATTTGATGTAGGCGACGAGTGCGTCGGTCGTCCGGATGTCCAGGTCAAAGACAGGCATCTGGTCGTGACCGACGCGAATGCCTTCGATCAGGTGCTCGGCGAGCCGATCCGGGTCGTAGAGCCTTCGCAAGTCCTGGAAGTGCGGCGCACTGGAAAGCGGGCTCGTCGCGCCCGCATCGACAGCATGGCAGCCCGCACAGTTCGTCAACGCGATCTGCCGTCCTCCAGCGACGAGGCCCGCTGCGTCGTCGGCCACCCTGTCCCCTCCACCGTTGGGCGCGCAAGCCGTCAGCACCGCAAGCAACGGGAAGAACAACAACCGCCCAAGGACCATGTCGCACCGTTCAGTGTGAGAGAAGAAGCGGCATCTTCGTATTGTCGATCAGGGTCTTCGTGACGCCGCCCAGAACAAACTCCTGGAGGCGGGACCTGCCGTAAAGGCCAAGCACCACCATATCTGCCCCGACGAGATCGATCCTTTGCCGGATGATCTCTCCGGTTGAAACATCATCGTCGCGGTCGACGAACAGTTTTGGCTCACGGCAGCCGTGGATGGCCAGATGGCGGCGCAGCCATGCATCAAGCTCGGCCGGAGCCTCGCGTGATGCAATGATGAAATGGATTTCTTCGGCCTGCGCGAGAAATGGCATGGCGTCGCGAAGAGCGCGCGCCGCCTCGCGTGAATCGTTCCACGCCACGAGGACGCGCCGCCCGAACGATTCCGGGTAGCCAAGCGGCGGTAACACCAGCATGGGACCGCCCGCCGCCATTCCGATACTGGCGGCGGAGATGACGTGGTCGCCGCGGGTCGCGCTCATTTGGCGGGGCAGAATCGAAAGGTCATGACGACGCGCGCACGCCGCCAGGGTGAGGTCGTCATCGGCGTTCAGTTCGATCCAGTGTGTCGGGATGGGCGCCTCGCCAACCGCGGCCTCAAGACTTTTGCGGGCCTTGGCCGATTCCGTGGCGATCTCCTGTTCACGCTCCTTGAAATAGTCCTCGACGTTCACCGTCGGCACGACCAGCCCATCGCCGACGAGATAATACGGAACCCGCTCCGACTTGAGGAATACGCCCGTGAGCTCGGCCCCGAACCTTGCAGCTATGCTCACCGCGGCCCTGGCGCGCGCATTACCGGATACAGAGTTCTCCAGTTGAACCAGAACGCTCCTGTAAGTCATGGCGGCTCTCCATTGCAGGGGGCAACACTAGCGGGTCGGTTCTTCTCCGGTTTGACAGGTGTCAAGTATCAGCGTCGCTGTGCGAAAACGCGGGTTGCGCGGTGGAGACGCCGAGAACCGGCTGCGCGCACTTTCCATATCTGGCTCAACGACAGCTCGCAAGCGCGGCTGCCCTCCGGCCTCAACCGGATGGAACGTGGCGCAACCCGCCAGCGCGCTCAGTTCGGGCTGAGAGACGCGCTGGACGGGTATGCCGGATAGACCGGCCGCTTCGGTTCAACGGGCTTGCTTGACGCCAGGAGATCAAGGGCGATCCTCACGGCCTCCTCAAGTTGCGGGTCGCGGCCGGCGGCGACAGCCTTGGGATCCTGGTCGACCTCCACGTCGGGAGCGACGCCGTAGTTCTCGACTTCCCACTCTCCGCCCGGCGTGAAGAACCCGACATTGGGCGAGGTAACCTGCGCCCCGTCCATCAGCTGCGGCGTACCGCCAATGCCGACCAGACCGCCCCAGGTGCGCTTGCCGACGAGCGGCCCGAGCTTGTTGGTCTTGAACATCCAGGGCAACGCATCTCCGCCGGAGCCGGAGACTTCGTTGGCGATCATCACCTTGGGCCCGAGGATGGCCCCCGCCGGCGTCCGTTCGATCGCACCGTAGCGCGCAGACCAGAAGCTCTGCAGCCCGCGGCCCAGCACCTCGATGATGTAGTCGGCCATCTGGCCGCCGCCGTTGAAGCGTTCGTCAATCACGACGCCCTGCTTGTCGGTCTGGGCGAAGTAGTAGCGGTTGAACGCGGTGAATCCGCCATTGCCGGTGTCAGGCAGGTAGACATAGGCGAGCTTCCCGCCCGACATTTCGTCGACCTTCTTCCGGTTCGTCTCGATCCAGTCGAGGTTGCGCAGGCGCTGCTCGCTGTTGACCGGAACGACGGAGATGTCGCGGCTGGAATTGCCGCTGGCGAGTTTCAGAGTGATGAGCTTGCCCGCAGTACCTTCCAACGGCTGCTGGATGTCTGTCGATGCGTCCAGCGGCTTGCCGTTGATGGCGGTGATGCAGTCTCCCGGCTTCACATTGAGTCCCGGTTGGGAGAGAGGCGCTTTCACGTCCGGCGACCACGATCCCGGTGTGTAGACCTTCGCGATGCACCAGCGGTTGTTGCGAATGACATAGTCCGCGCCGAGCAACCCGCCTTCAACTCGCGGCGCCGAGGGGATCGCTCCGCCCGACCCGCGCAGGTGGCCGACCGAGAAGCCGGTCAGCATTTCCTGGAACACGTAGTTGAGGTCCGATCGCGACTGCACGGCTGCCGCATAGGGCGCGAGCTGCTTCTCGGCGGCGACAGTGTCGAGGCCGTGGAAGCCGGGATCATAGAAATAGGCGCGCTGGATTCGCCAGACTTCCCTGTACATCTGCGCCCATTCGGCCGCTGGATCGACGCGGACTTCGAGGCTGTCGAGCGAGAGGTTGGTGTCCTCCGGCTTCGGCGGGGCTGCGCCCATCGCCTTGGCCGGGACGATGCTGTAGCGCGTTCGCGCCGGCGGGCCGCCCGGGGCAGCATCCGGCGCGCGCTGCGTGCGCGAGCTGAGAAGGAGCTTCTCCCCGTCCGCCGTCACTTCGTAATCGACGACATTCTCGGCGACTTTCTCGATCTTGCGGTCTTCGAGCGTGAAGGTGTGGAGGGTGCCGTTCGGTCCCTGAGCATTGGGATCGTTGGCCGACATGTCCGCGAGCCAGAAGATCACGCCGGGCTTTCCGGTGTTGAGCTCGCTGTAGGGACCGGGAGGAACCGGCAGCGCGACGGTGCGCGCGGTGATCGCCGCCATGTCCAGGCCGGCAAGGTCGATCGCCACGGGCTTGGGCGCAGGGGGAGTCGAGGCCGTGCCTGGCTTATCGTTCGCGTCGGCCTTGGCCTTGCTTGCCTTGCCCGCAGGCGTGGCGTCCATGCCGTCCTTTGCGTCCTGACGCACTTCGGCGACGGACTTTTCTTCATCGCTTTCCGGCTCGATCGGGGACGGCGTGGTCGCCGTCAACGCCAGCGCGTAGATCGAGCGTGTGGGACGGTAGAGATTGCTGGACATATCGAGGCCGTGCATCACCGGCCCGGCATTGTTGCTCGCGAGGAAGTAGAGATATCTCCCGTTGCGGTCGAAGGCGGGATAGCGGGCGTCGCCCATGCTGTCCGTCACCTGCATCGCCGTGTTGCGCTCGGCCGAATAGAGCACGATGCCGTGCATGTGGTTCTTGAGCGAGCGCGTCCACGCCAGCCATTTCGAATCCGGCGACCACGCCATCGCATAGGTCTGGTCGGTGAAGCCGCCCCAGACGTTCGGCTCGCCCGCTTCGTTCACTTTTCCGGAAGCAAGGTCCAGCACATAGGTATTCAGGCGGTTGTCACGGAAAGCGATGCGCTTCGAATCCGGCGACCACAGCGGATCGAAATAGTAGGCGGTCTGATTGCCCAGTGAGAACTTCTTCGCAGCCCCTCCCGTCTGCGGCGCAACATGCAAGGCGTATGATCCGCTCTCATCCGAGAAATAGGCGACCGAATCGCCATTCGGGCTCCAGGCCGGCGTCCGCTCCATCACGCCGGGGGTGTTGGTGAGGTTGCGGACCGGGCCCTTCTTCAGCGGCGCGGTCAGGATTTCACCGTGCGCCTCCACAACTGCGCGGACGCCTGTGGGCGATACGCTGATCGCGCGGACCTGGTCGGAGACGTTCAGCATGCGCGGCCTGACATCCGGCATGTCACCCACGACCGTGACCGGTACGCGGGTTGGCTGCCCGCCGGGGGTCAGCGTGTAGATTTCGCCCAGCTTGTCGAACACCAGCGTCTGGCCGTCGCTGGAGAGCGAACGAATGTCGGCGCCTGTGTTGCGATGGACCTCCGACACGGCCTTGGTCGCGGGATCGTAGCTGAAGATCGAGATCGGACCGGCACGCGCCGAGAGGAAGTAGAGCTTGCCGCCTGCCCAGGCCGGCGAGATGTCGGCCGTGATGTCGTGCGGCACTTCGACGGAATCGAGGCCCGGCAGGCTGGTGATGCGGATCGTGCTGGCGAGACCGCCGCGGTAGTTTCCCCACGACACATAGTTCGTGAAGTTGAACAGGAAGGCGGGCGCAAGCGGGTTGTACGCGAAGTGCTTGCCATCGGGCGACATCATGCCCGCATGGGCCATGGGCAGGGGCAGCGCTGTTGCGAGGCCACCTGAGGTGGAGGTGCGGAAGATCTGGGTGTAGCGGCTGGCTGCCGTGCGGTTGGAGCGGAACAGCACCTCGCGCCCATCGCTGGACCAGCCGGTCGCAACATCGACGCCCGGATGGAAGGTGATCCGCGCCGGCACCCCGCCCGTGGCTGGGACGGTGAACACATCGGTGTTGCCATCGTACTCGCCGGTAAACGCGATGCTCTGCCCGTCCGGCGAAAACACAGGACCGCTTTCCGGCCCGAGGCCGGTGGTGACGCGCGTTGCTGTTCCGCCAGCGCGCGGCACTGTCCAGAGATCGCCGGCATATCCGAACGCGATCAGGTCGCGGCTGATGGCGGGCGATTGCAGGATGCGGGGTTGGGCGAGCGCTGCGGGCGCGGTTGCGAGGCTGGCCGCGATCAGCCCGATGGAAACCACAAGACGCATGAGAAGACTCCGCCGTTGACGGCCAAAGCCTCGCCCGATCCTGCAGGTTTCGCAAATGCTTCGTGAGTATTTCGTGTGGTCTTGAGAGAAACGCCAATGCGATGGCGCCTGCGCGAAACTCGCGTCATTGGCGTATGCAGGCCTAGACGCAGATCCTCGCTGGGAGCGCGCAGGCGCCCCGCTTCAACGTCCGCTTGCGTGACAGCCCATCATTCCTGACGCTGTGATTTTGTGCGGACGACAACTGTCGTGGGGATAATCGCGGCGCGCCCGAGGACATCGCGAGGCGACGCGTGTAAGTTCTCGGCGAGAGGCCGTCCCTGCGGGGGCTGGCGAAGGGGAGACCCGATGCGTCAGATCGTGACCACGCTGATATCCGCTGTCGCTCTGGCGGCGTGCGCCAGCCTTGAAGCTTCGACCCCGTCTCCACGCGGATCAGACCTGGTTGAAGAGAGGTCAATCTCGGATCTCCAGGCAGACCTGTCCGCCGGGCGCACGACATCAGAGGCTTTGGTTGCCGCCTATCTTGCGCGGATATCGGCGATGGATCGCGCTGGCCCTACCCTGCAGGCTGTCATCTCGCTCAGTCCGAACGCTGCCGCCGACGCACGCGCGCTTGACGCTGAACGCCGCGCGGGACGCGTGCGTGGCCCGCTGCATGGCATCCCTGTTCTGCTCAAGGACAATATCGAGACGCGGGATCTGCCGACCACTGCGGGTTCGCTTGCGCTGAGCGACAACCTGACCGGCCGCGATGCGCCGATGGCGGCGCGCCTGCGCGAGGCGGGCGCCATCCTGATCGGCAAGGCCAATCTTTCGGAGTGGGCGAACTATCGATCGACGCGTTCAATCAGCGGCTGGAGCGCAATGGGTGGCCTGGTTCGCAACCCTTACGCGCTGGATCGCAATGCGTGCGGATCCAGTTCCGGGTCGGGCGCTGCCGGGGCCGCGAGCTATGCGGCGGCGACCATCGGCACGGAAACCTCGGGCTCGATCGTCTGCCCTTCCAGCATGAACGGTCTCGTCGGTCTGAAGCCGACCGTGGGTCTCGTCTCGCGGACAGGCGTCGTTCCGATCTCGCATACAATGGACACGCCGGGGCCGATGACGCGCAGCGTGATGGATGCAGCCCTGGTGCTGACCGCCATCGTCGGCGCAGATCCCGCAGACAAGGCGACGGCGGACGCCGATCGGCGCAAGACGGACTACACAGCAGCGCTCAAGCCGGAAGCATTGAAAGGCCGACGTCTCGGCGTCCTGCGCATCGGACTTGGCGGCCACCCTGGAACCGACAAGTTGTTCGAACAGGCGCTTGTCGACCTGCGCGCCGCCGGCGCGGAGCTGGTGGACATCAAGCAACCGCCGGACCAGCAGGCGATCGGCGCGCATACTGGAATCATCATGCAGACCGAGTTCAAGGCCGGGATTGCAAGCTATCTCGCGACAGCGGCGCCTGCCGTGAAGGTCCGCACGCTCGCAGACCTGATCGCGTTCAACAAGGAGAGCGCTGCGCTAGAGATGCCGCTGTTCGGTCAGGAGATCTTCGAGCTGGCGGAGGCCAGGACCGGACTCGACGATCCGAAATACATCGAAGCGCTCGCCGCCGGAAAACGCCTTGCCAGCGAAGGCATCGACGGCGCGCTGGCGGCCGACAAGCTCGACGCCATCATCGCCATAACCGGCGGACCCTCAGCGTTCAGCGATCCGGCCGGCGTCGCGCGCGGCGCCGCCATCAATGTGGCGACCATCCTGCCGGCGCTGTCGGGCTATCCGCACCTCACCGTCCCGATGGGTCTCGCCAATGGCTTGCCCGTTGGCATCTCCTTCATCGGCCCGGCCTGGAGCGATGCGGAGCTGCTGGCCATGGGCTATGCCTATGAGCAGGCGACGATGCGCCGCGTGCCGCCGACCTATGTGCGGTCGCTGAGCCTGACGCCGGAAACTGCGCGGGCCCTGGCGCCGGCAC
>Ga0315902_10005186_pt1 | contig 18458 bp, 9 predicted proteins | sample LakEriMetagenome_9_FD_203523 | JGI IMG/M metagenome (GOLD analysis project Ga0315902, IMG submission 203523) | Freshwater fungal communities from buoy surface, Lake Erie, Ohio, United States - Buoy 12 MA117 | ecosystem: Environmental > Aquatic > Freshwater > Lake > Lake biofilm | place: USA... | reverse complement strand
CACTGCTTCCAAAGCCGCGACGGATTTGTCGCTTTGGAAGAAGGTGTTTGAACAATTGGAAAGCGGCGAAATGCCACCGGAGGAATCCAAGCAGCCGACCACCGCGGGGCGGCAGCAGGCGATGATCTGGATTAAGAACACCCTGAAGGCCGGGGGAAGCAGCGTGGACGAGTTCCGGATTCTGGACTCCGCCCACGGCAATTGGGTGGACCACGATGCGCTCTTCTCGGGCAAGGCCTTTGGCGAGTCAGGAACTCCCGGCAGGGTGTGGCGTCTAACGCCCGGGGGTTACTTGTCTATCATAATTCGGCTTAACAAGGAGTTGAATCTTGGGCTGAATGATGTCCGTTCCAGCAATGGCCTTTCGATCCGGGCGCCATGGGCATTGGCGCGCAAGTGGGATTTTCAGGATTACTCCACGGCCCTCCGGCTTACCGAGCCGGAACTCGATCATCATCTGAACAATTGCATCCAAATCGCAGAGAGCATGGTGCCGAGGATTGCCAAAGGCGGCAGCCCGCTCAAAAAGGTGCAGGCGCTACTGACGGCAGGCAAGGCCGCGACATCCGAACAGGTTGAGGCCGCGGTGATCGAGATGTTCGACTATGTCCTGCACTTGCAGCTCGAGCCCGAGGAATTGCGGAAGTACAGTCAGGCGCTCACGGCCGATCTGCAGTCGCGGGATGCAACCAAAGCCGTGACGCGATTTGCAGTGCAAGTGCTCCACCATTCGGAGATGTTGTTTCGCGAGGAGATGCCGCTTGGCACGGCGACGCGGTCGATCATGTCGCCCCATCAGTTGGCGCGGTCGATCGCTTTTGGGCTTACCGACAGTGAACCGGATCCGGCGCTCTGGCAGGCGGCCGCGGAGGGAGGGCTGACATCGGGCGCAGGCGTGCAGCGGCAGGTGGAGCGAATCCTGAACGATCCGCAGATTCCAAAGCCGCGGATATTGAAATTTTTCCAAGAATACTTCGGTTATCACCTGGCGGAGGACGTTTCCAAAGAAAAAGTGACGCTAGATAGAAAATTGGGGCAAAAGAATATCGAGGTTCCTACTCAGTTCCCGGGCGAAAATCTCGTGTATGACACAGACCGTCTCGTCGAATGGGTCTTGGCCTCGGACAAACAGGTGCTGCGGACACTGCTCACGACACAAAAAACCTTCGTACTCGCCCGGTTCTCCGATGATTTGAATCGAGCGGAGGCCAGGATCGAGGTCCAGAAGAGGAAGGACGCGGAAAGAGCAGCAAAGGAAAACAAGCCCTTCGACCCGGATGCTAAAGCTTACAAAGTAAGACGTGAACTACCCGGAGACGCCTGGCCCAGTTGGCTTCAGATTTATGGATTTGTGGCGAAGGATGTTACTTGGCACCCCTTGGTTTACAAAGGCATTGCCCCACCACCCTCTGGCGTCGCACTCGAGCCGGAGCAGTGGTACAAGAGCGAGCCGGTTGACTTCCCTCCCGGCCAGCGGATGGGAATTCTCACCCAGCCAAGCTGGTTGGTTGCGATGTCCAGCAACTTCGATAACCACGCCATACACCGAGGCCGCTGGATTCGGGAGCGAATGCTGGGAGGGCGGGTACCCGAGGTGCCCATCACCGTCAACGCGATGCTCCCCGAGGAACCGCACAATGGGCTGCGGGAACGAATGAGAGTGACCCGCGAGGAGTATTGCTGGAAGTGCCACAAGTCGATGGATCCGCTGGGGTTGGTGTTTGAGCAGTACGATCACATTGGCCGATTTAGGGTGAAGGAGATCGTCACTGACAAAGAAAAGACCGATGTCGAAAAACGGCGGGACCCAAACTCTCTCGATGTCTTGAAGATCGTGCCGTTCGACGCGACTGGCGCCATCACGGACAGCGGCGATCCGAAGCTGGATGGACCTGTGAACGGGCCGTTCGAGTTCATCGAGAAGGTGGCCGAATCAGAACGTGTCGAGCAGGTGTTCGTACGGCACGTCTTCCGCTTTTTCCTCGGCCGCAACGAGACGCTCGCCGACGGACCGGTGCTCGTGGCCGCGCACAAGGCTTATCGGAAAAGCGCCGGCAGTTTCAAAGCGCTGCTCGCGTCGCTCCTGACTTCAGATGCCTTCCTTTACCGAACCGCTCCCGTCCTTGCAAAGAATTCCCCGTGAATTCTTTCAACGGTCCGGCCGTTCGTGATGCCGAGACGAGCGCCCAACCCTCCACCTTCGGCGCGGAAATCGAAGGGCAATTTCGCGTGATAAACGAGAAGTCCGGGCCGATCCAGTGAAGCCTCCACTGGCGGCAAGTTAGTCCTTGGTGGCCGCCGCTGCGGCTGTTTCGATGCTGCCGTGCATGGCCAATCATGCGCGGTCCCCTCAGCCGACACAGCAGCACTCCCCGGCACCGAACCCCGCACTGGCCGTTTCGGGTGCGGCGGGTGCAAGGGCAGATTCGTGAAAAAGGAGCCCAAGAAAGATGAGGCTGACAGGTAACCTTTTCATGACCTCCTCCCCTTCCGCCTTGGCTGGAAATCTACCCTGGAGAGCGACCCGCTCGCGTGTCGCATCAGTCGGCATCCGGCGGGCTCGCGTGCCTCTTTTCCCTCACGTCAAAGGAGGGTTTGAAGCGATGCCGTTTTCCATTTTGCGTCCCTGCACCGACCACGATTCCCCACTGCCCCACGAATAACCCGAACTCCAAGCCATGAACCCATTTCATCACCTCAATGATCGTCGCTCATTCCTCAAAGGCGTCTCACTCGGCACCGGAGGGCTTCTGCTCGCCCCGCTCTTGCAGAAGATCGCCGCGGCCGCGGACGGCAATGTCACGCCGCCGAAACGCGTCGTCTTTATCGTCTTCGACAACGGCTTTCGCGAAATCGACGGCACGCTGCCCGAGGGTGTGCCGCTGGAGTCCGACAAGCTGCGGCAGATTCCGCTCCAGGGTTTGAAACTCCCGCTGGACATCGAGCCATTCGCGCCGTTCCAGGATCGGATGACAATCCTGCACGGCTTGAGGGGCAACAATGCGGTGGACCACGGCGGCTACTTCGCGGCCCTTGCGGGGATTCCGGGCAACAAGCACTCGGCTCTCGGTGTGTCGATAGATGCGGCCATCGCCCAGGCACTTCCCTCCGTGTTTCCGCTGCTGGGCCTGGGCATCGGCGGGGGCACGACCGCGTATTGCTCGTCGGCCTGGGCTGCCGGCAAGCCGATTGCGATGCAATGCCGGCCGGAAATGGCTTACGAATCGCTCTTCGGCAGCGTCGGCGCCACGCGAAACGATTTCGCGACCCGGAAGAACCTGCTCGATTTCGTCAGCGATGACGTGCAACGGGTCCGTGCCGAAATCGCGGGGCCGGAGCAGGAGTTGCTGGAAGCGCACCTCGAAGCGCTCGAGTCGCTCTCCAAACGCAACGGGCAGCTCTCCGACCAGTTCAAGACCGGAACGCTGAACAAGCACGCACCGAAGCTTCCGGAAAAGCTTGGGTTGTTCACGGAAATCGCGGCGGCGCAGGTGGACATCGCCACGGCGGCGCTCGTGGCCGGGCTGACGAACGTCGTGACGATCTCCTCCGGTCTCGGCGGCCTTATGGACAGATACTCGGGAATTTCGAGCCTCTCCGGACATGGGTGTGGACACGGCGATGTCGATAAGAATTTGCCGCAGAAGCGGCCATTCGAGGTGCTGTCGCACTACCACAATTACCTTGCCAAACAGGCGGCGCGGATGCTGACGAAGTTGCAACAGACCAAGGAAGGCGCCGGCACCATGCTCGACAACACACTGCTTGTGTTCATGAGCGATTCGGCCAACCAGCAGCACACACAGAAGAACGCGAATTGGCCGTTCGTTCTGGTGGGTAATCTTGGCGGCAAACTGAAGGCCGGGCAGTTCGTGTCGTATCCGGTGGGGGGCGGGGGTGGAACGTCTGGGAGTGCCGGTCTCGTGTTTGGCGCAGCGTACAACACAAGTCCCTATACCAACGCCCTGTACGCCACGCTGCTGCACGCGGTCGGCAAACCATGCGACGCGTTCAACCGGTCTTCCAGCTCGTCGGAAGCGAGGGACGTCCACGCTCCGCTGCCGGAGCTGCTCAACACATAAGGCGCCGCCGCCGAACACCAGCCCGCCGCACCAGCGAGGGAGTTCACGACGCTGTCCCTCGCTGGCGGGTCGGACTGGTGAACTTGGGAACCCCACCACCATGCAAACCACAATCATAACTCTCGGCTTGACGCTGTTGATGGTCTCGCCCGTCGCGGCTGCCCAGCCGGGGGGCGACGCGAAAGCGGTGCGCTCGTTTCTCGAAGCGCACTGCATCGACTGCCACGGCAAGAAAGACCCAGAAGGCAAGGTCTCGCTGTCGTCTCTGTCCGTCGAGTCGAAAGCTCCCAGGGACATCGAGACATGGAAGAAGGTTTACGAGCAACTGGATCATGGCCAAATGCCCCCGCCCGACGAGAAGCAGCCGCCTTCCGCGGATCGGCAGTTCGCGGTCGCTTCGATCAAGGCGAACCTGAAAGCGGCGGGGGTGAAGTTTGACGAACTCAAGGAATTGCTTCCGAGCCGAGGGAATTGGGTTGATCACAACGCGCTCTTCTCCGGCAAGGCGGTGGGCGAAGCCGGCACGCCCAGCCGCGTCTGGCGGCTGTCGCCCGAGAGCTACAGGCAGTTCTTCGCCCGGTTGGATGAACGCTATGCGCTCGAAATCTTCTCGCGTGGCCCGGAGTTCAAACCGCCATGGAATCTGACTCGGAAGTGGGATTTCACCGACTACTCCTCGCTTCATCGGATCAGCGGCGCGGAATACGAACATCATTTGGGTAACTGCACAACACTCGGCAGAAAAATCGTCGGGAAGATCAACCGGCTGCCATCGCTCAAAAACCTCGCAACGGCGCTGAACGCGGGCAAGGCGGCGACGCCCGGGCAGTTGGAAGCCGCAGTCGTCGAGACGTTCAATGAACTGCTGCGTTTGCCTCTCGACCCTGCCACGTTGAAGGCGAAGAGCGAAAACCTCGGGAAGCTTCTCGAGTCGCTGGACGCTCCATTGGCCGGGGAGCAGCTTCTGCTTTCGGTGCTGAGCCACCCCGAGGTGCTGTATCGGATTGAGCGACCGAATGGAGATGCGAAACGCGGCCCGATGGCGCCGCGGCATACGGCACGGGCGATCTCCTTCACGCTGACCGACCGGGAACCGGATGCGCTGCTTTGGCAGGCGGCGATGGATGGGAAACTTGCGACCCGCGAAGAGGTGCGTCAGCAGGTCGAACGCATTCTGACCGACCCGGCCGTTCCCAAGCCGCGATTACTCGGCTTCTTCCAAGAATACTTCGGCTACACGACCGCACCCGATATCGCGAAGTGCACGGCAACCGTGAATGAGTACCAGTTGTCGCACAATGGCGGCTGCGAGTTCCAGAATGGCTACGCCAGCCGATTCGTCCGTGACACAGATCGGCTCGTCGAGTGGGTCTTGGAATCCGACAAGGAGGTGCTGCGGACTCTGTTGACGACGCGCAAGTCGTTCTGGAGTGGCTATGGTCCGGCGTATTACCACAAGCGGCTTCCTGCCATTTACGCCGACACAAAACGTGACATGACGGCTAAGGCGGCCAAGGAAGGCAAGCCCGTGGATGAAACCAAACTCGAAGAGGAGAAATTGAGAAAACGCGATGAATTTTTGCGTGGGTTATTTCAAGGTGGCGCCGAAGTCGGAATGCAACGGGACATCTATGGCCTACAGAGGTTGGAATCCGAAAAACACTGGGCCTTTGTTCGGCAGCCAGTCCTCTATTCAAAGCCCCGCACTCCCTCGCCCGACATTAACGACTGGCTCGCCGGCAAACCGTACGACGTCCATCCCGAAGAGCGGATCGGCATTCTCACGCAGGCCAGTTGGCTGGTTTCGATGTCGTCAAACTTCGACAACCACGCGATCCATCGCGGCCGCTGGATTCGCGAACGGCTGCTCGGCGGCCGCATTCTGGAGGTGCCAATCACCGTCAACGCGATGCTCCCCAACGAACCGCATCGAGGCCTGCGCGACCGGATGCGCGTGACCCGCGAGGAATACTGCTGGAAATGCCACAAGACGGTGGACCCGTTGGGTCTGCCTTTCGAGCAGTACGACCATTTCGGCCGGTATCGGACGATGGAGATCGTCGTGGACAAGGAGAAAACCGACAGGGGTCGCGCCAAGAACCCGTTGAATCCGCGGACGATGACGACGATTCCCATCGACACGACCGGTGCCATCAGGGAAAGCGGCGATCCGAAGATCGACGGCGAAGTGAAGGGGCCATTCGACTTGATCGAAAAGTTGGCCCAGTCGGAACGTGTCGAGCAGGTGTTCGTGCGGCATGTGTTCCGCTATTTCGTCGGACGCAACGAGACGCTGGCCGACGGGCCAACGCTCGTCGCCGCGCACAAGGCCTACCGCGACAGCAACGGCAGCTTCAAGGCGCTGCTGGTGTCGCTATTGTCGTCAGAACCGTTTCTAATTCGCAGCCAACCCAAGTAAACGATGACAGCGAACCAACTCAACCGCCGAACCGTACGCCAGGGTTTCGCGCTCCGTGCCGTCCGGCTTTTCTTTCTAAGTTTCGCCGCGTTGCTGGCATTGCATTTCACCCTCCACGCTCAAGAGCAGAAAGTGCCGCCGAAGCACTTCACGAACAGCATCGGGATGAAGTTCGCGTGGATTCCCCCAGGCAGCTTCGTGATGGGCAGTCCGCAGGCGGAAAAACAACGCAATGACTCCGAAACCCAGCACAAGGTCACGCTGACCAAGGGTTTTTACATGGGCGTCCACCTCGTAACCCAGGAACAATGGCAGGAAGTGATGGGTAAAAATCCCAGCCAGTTGACCGGCGACAAGAACTTGCCGGTGGACACCGTTGCCTGGGGCGATTGCCAGGCCTTCATCAAGAAGTTGCAGGAGAAGGAAGCAGACAAGAAGGCGTATCGCTTGCCAACCGAAGCCGAATGGGAGTACGCCTGTCGCGCGGGCACGACAACGCCGTTTCATTTCGGTGACACCATTTCGACGGTTCAGGCGAATTACGATGGCAACTTCGCCTACGGCGCCGGCAAAAAGGGAATCTGCCGGGGGAAGACGACGCCGGTGGACGCATTCCCCGCCAATGCGTGGGGTTTGCACGATATGCACGGCAATCTCTGGCAATGGTGCCAGGATTGGTATGGGGACTATCCAAAAGCCGATGTGACTGACCCGAAGGGGCCGGAAAAAGCTGATACGCGCGTGATTCGTGGCGGAACGTGGTATTTCGGTCCCTCGCTTTGCCGCTCGGCCCGCCGCGACGGATTTTCGGCTAACAACCGCGACAGGTACTACGGTTTCCGTCTTTGCTTCTTTCCGGAGACAAACCAATGAATCTCCTTCCTAACTCTCTGAAAATGGTCACCCCCCGACCAACTCGACCACCGCAGCGCACTCAAGGGCCTCTCGCGTGGCGCCGGCGGCAGCTTCAAGGCGCTGCTGGTCTCGCTCCTGTCCTCCGAGTCCTTCCTCTTCCGCACGATTCCCGTCCTTGCAAAGAATTCCCCATGAATACTTCCGCGTGGCGGCACCGGCTGGCGCTGCTACGAGGCTCGCATGCGCATTCCACTCCCCGACGCCAGTCCGCCCTGACGGTTTCCGGTGCGGAGGGCGCGAAAGCAGATTCCTTCTAATTCAATGCCACCCGGAAGATTGATTCACCCGGCTCTCCCTAGATAGAAATCCAAATCCGCATTTTCATCCATGACTCATATCTCCACACCCGCTGACACCCGCCCGCATTCTGACCGCTTCCGGGGCGGCGGGCACGAATGCAATTTCCTGGCAGCCATGCTGAAAACGATCGTCGGGATGTGTCTGCTCGTATGCGCTGCGGCCGGGGGAGCCCGGGCCGCGGATGAGCCCGCCGAGACGCTGACCAAGTTGACGGTGGAGCGCGCGCGGGAACTGGCCGCGAACAAGGGGGATCTTCGGCTCCCTAAAGTTGCCAGCCTCTCCCCGGAGGCGGCCGCGGAACTTGCCAAGCTCAATGGCCGGCTCTTTCTCGACGGCCTGACGGAGCTTCCTCTCGAAGTGGCCCGGGCACTGGTTCCCTTCAAGGGCAACATGAGCCTGGGTGGATTAACGTCGCTCCCCGAGGAATTGGCAGCCGTCCTCGGATCGCGAGCAATCGGCAACACGCACTTGGATGGATTAACAACGATAGATCCGGCCTCAGCCAGGAAATTCGACTCGCATCGACATTCGCTGTATTTCAACGGTGTCAAGTCGATGTCCGACGAGACCGCTGCAGCCTTTGAATCCTATCGTGGATCTTCTCTGGTTTTGGCGAACCTGTCCGACATCTCTGACAAGGGGGTGATCTCGTTGGCAAGGCACAACAAGGGGAATGTGCTCGTGCTCGGCATCACCACGCTCTCGCCCGAAGCGGCAGCCGTCCTCGCGCAGCGCAAAGGGAAAATCAAGCTTCGCAGCCTGACTTCCCTCTCCGATGAGGCGGCCAAGAACCTGGTTCAAACCGACGCCGAACTGACTCTTACCAAACTCACCGAGATTTCGGCGGAGGCAGCCGAACTCTTGCGTTCCAAAAAGGTCGATCTGCCGAAGAAGTTTCGCCAATGAGAACCATCGTCGCAGGCTCCTTCCCTTCCGCCTTGGCTGGAAATCTACCCTGGAGAGCGACCCGATCGGGTGTCGCATCTGCCGGCATCCGGCGGGCTCGCGTGCATCTCTCCCGTCACGTCGAAATGGGATTTGAAGTGATGCCGTTATTCATTTAGCTTCCCTGCCCCGGCCACGATTTCCCACTGCCCCACGAATAAACCCAACTCCAAATCATGAACCCATTCCATCACCTCAATGACCGTCGCTCATTCCTCAAGGGCGTCTCACTCGGCACCGGAGGGCTTCTGCTCGCCCCGCTCTTGCAGAAGATCGCCGCAGCCGCGGACGGCAATGTCACGCCGCCGAAACGGGTGATCTTCATTGTGTTCGACAATGGCTTTCGCGAAATTGACGGCACGCTGCCCGAGGGTGTTCCGCTGGAATCCAACGAGCTTCGGCAGATCCCCCTCAAGGGTTTGAAGCTCCCGCTGGACATCGAGCCATTCGCGCCATTCCAGGACCGGATGACGATCCTGCACGGCTTGAGGGGCAACAATGCGGTGGACCACGGCGGCTTCTTCACGGCGCTCTCGGGGATTCCGGGCAACAAGCACTCGGCGCTCGGTGTCTCGATTGATGCGGCGATCGCGCAGGCCCTTCCCTCGGTGTTTCCGCTGCTCGCGCTGGGCGTTTCCTCCAACGGGCCCACGACCGCCTATTGTTCGTCGGCGTGGGGTCCGGGAAAGCCGATTGCGATGCAGTGCCGGCCGGAGATGGCTTACGAATCGCTCTTCGGCAGCGTGGGCGCGACGCGGGACGATTTCGCGACCCGGAAAAACCTGTTGGATTTCCTCGGCAATGACGTGCGGCGGGTGCGGGCCGAAATCGCGGGACCGGAGCGGGAATTGCTGGAAGCCCACGTCGAGGCGCTCGAGTCGCTCTCCAAGCGCAACGGGCAGCTCTCCGACCAGTTCCAGAACGGAACGCTGAACAAGAACGCCCCGAAACTTTCGGATAAGATGGGAACGGTTGCGGAAATCGCGGCGGCCCAGTGCGACATCGCCGCGGCGGCGCTCGTCGCGGGGTTGACGAACGTGGTGACGATCTCGTCGGGCCTGGGCGCCCTCATGGGGAGCTACACCGGTCTCCCCGGCCTCGGACCAGTGGATGGTCACGGGGCCGGCCACGGTGGCATCTACGGATTGAAGCGGCCCTTCGAGCCGCTGTCGCACTACCACAACTACCTCGCGAAGCAGGCGGCGCGGATGCTCACGAAGTTGCAGGAGACGAAGGAAGGCACCGGCACGATGCTGGACAACACCCTGCTCGTGTTCATGAGCGATTCGGCCAACCAGCAGCATTCGTGGAAGGGGGCTAACTGGCCGGTCGTGCTCGTGGGCAATCTCGGTGGCAAGCTGAAGTCGGGGCAGTTCCTGTCGTACCCGGTCCGAGCCCAAGCCGCGGGTGGGGATGGCGGCAACCAGACCTTCGGAACGGCGCACGCCACGAATCCCTATACCAACGCCCTGTACGCCACGCTGCTGCACGCGATCGGCAAACCTTGCGACGCGTTCAACCGGCCCGCCGCCTCGCTGGAGCCCGCGCTATACGGCCCGCTCGGCGAACTGCTCAAGACGTAGTCGATCTTGAATGGCCAGAGCTACGGACGGGCAACTCTTTCCGTTCTGCGAACGGCCTGGTGTTTACGAACCGATCACGGAACACGCTTATCCAGATACCGGCTCATTGAGGCTGCCGGGAACCCAACCCCAACCATGAAGACGACACTCGCAACTCTCATTCTGACACTCTCGATGTTCTCGGCGGCGACGGCTGCCGGGCCGGGCGCTGACGGGAAATCCGTAATCGCGTTCGTTGACGCGCATTGTATGCGCTGCCACGGCAAGGAGGATCCGGAAGGGGATCTTTCCCTGCACACCCTTTCCCCGGATCCGAAATCCCCAAAGGAGATCGAAATCTGGAAGAAGATTTTCGAGCAGCTCGACAGCGGCCAGATGCCGCCGCGGAAGGCCAAACAGCCGTCCCCGGTGGTTCGGCGGCACGCGATCGCGTCGGTCAAATCAACCTTGAAGGCCGGCGGCGTGAAGTTCGACGAACTCAAGGAACTCTCCCCGAGCCGGGGCAACTGGGTCGATCACGACGAACTCTTCTCCGGCAAGGCCGAGGGTGAAGCCGGCACGCCCAGCCGTGTCTGGCGGGTGTCGCCCGAGAGTTACAAGCAGTTCTTTACCCGTCTCGACCGCCAATTCGGCGAGCAACTCAGATTGGAAGGTATCATTCCGCCGTGGTCGTTGCCCAGGAAGTGGGACTTCACCGACTACTCATCGCTCCATCGGCTCAGTGGCGCGGAATATGAACATCACCTGCGGAACTGCTCGATGGTCGCGAAGAAGCTCGTCGCCGGCGCAATGCGGTCGCAGCTCAAGAAACTGGCAGGGGCGCTGGGCGCGGGGAAGTCCGCGACGCCCGAACAACTGGAAGCGGCGGTGGCCGAAACGTTCGAAGTGCTGCTGCGCCTGCCGCTCGACCCCGCCATGTTGAAGTCGCAGGGCGACAATCTGGCGAAGCTTCTCCAGTCCCTGGACGGCCCCTTGGCCGGGGAGCAATTCCTGATCTCCGTGCTCAGCCATCCCGAGGTGTTGTATCGGATCGAGAGACCGGATGGGGACGTGAAACGGGGCCTGATGCCGCAGCGACATCTGGCGCGGGCGATCTCGTTCACGCTGACCGACCGGGAGCCGGATGCGGTGCTGTGGCAGGCGGCGGTCGAGGGGAAGCTCACGTCGGGCGCTGAAGTACGGAAGCAGGTCGAACGCATTCTGACCGACCCGGCCATTCCCAAGCCGCGAGAGTTGGGCTTCTTCCAGGAATACTTCGGCTACACGACTGCCCCCGATGTCGCCAAGTGCACGGCCACCGTCCGCGAATTGCAGTCGGAGATCGGCTGTGGTTTTCAGATGGGATTCGCGGGCGAGTTTGTCCGCGACACCGACCGGCTGGTCGAATGGGTTTTGGAATCCGACAAGGATGTGCTGCGGACCCTGTTGACGACGCGAAAGTCATTCATGCGGGGGAATTCTCCGAAGGAGTATCACAAGCGAGTGGCCGCCCTGGTCGAACAGAAGCAGCGGAACGCCGAGCGGGCGGCAAAAGAAGGCAAGCCGTTCGATGAAACAGATTTCAAAAAAAATCTGGAAAAACTGCTCGATGGGGCCAAAGGGCAATTTCAAGGAGGCAACTACGGCATCCTGCTGGCCATCTATGGTATTACATCGCCCGACCCCAAGCGCTGGGACAGTTTTGTGAAAAACCAGCACGAACGGCCTATCCTCATTGCGAAGCCCCGAACTCCTGCGCTCGACTTCGACGAGTGGCTCGCCGGCAAACCCTATGATGCGCATCCCGAGGAGCGGATGGGCATTCTGACGCAGGCCAGTTGGCTGGTTTCGATGTCGTCAAACTTCGATAACCACGCGATTCATCGCGGCCGTTGGATCCGCGAACGACTGCTCGGCGGCCGCATCCTGGAGGTGCCAATCACCGTCAACGCAATGCTCCCGAACGAGCCGCACCATGGACTGCGCGACCGGATGCGGGTCACCCGCGAGGAATATTGCTGGAAATGCCACAAGACGGTGGACCCGTTGGGTCTGCCTTTTGAACAATTCGATCATATCGGCCGGTACAGGACTGCGGAGATCGTCGTGGACAAGGAAAAGACCGACAAGGATATGGCCAAGAACGCCCAAAGTCGCCGGACGATGACGACCAATTCATTCGACACGACGGGCGCCATCACGGAAAGCGGCGATCCGAAGCTGGACGGACCGGTGAATGGACCATTCGAGTTGATCGAGAAGCTGGCCAAATCGGAGCGCGTCGAGCAGGTGTTCGTGCGGCATGTCTTCCGCTATTTTCTCGGCCGCAACGAAACGCTCGCCGACGGACCGACGCTTGTGGCCGCGCACAAGGCCTATCGGGACAGCGGCGGCAGCTTAAAGGCCCTGCTGGTCTCGCTCCTGTCCTCCGAGTCCTTCCTCTTCCGCACGGTTCCCGTCGCGGCGTCCAAATCATAAATTGCTCCCGATGCCTTTTCCATATAGCTTTCCTGCGCCGACCACGATTTCCAACCAATCCATGCCCATCGTCGGGCACGGAAGTGAATTGCGGTAATCACAAAAACGAGCTAAGGGGAACGAATCAGCCTGATTGTCTGTTCATTGATCCAATCGCGACCGAATCTTGATTTCAAAAATCTGTCACCCGGACCGGCATCCTCGGCCCGCAACATCCTTTCCCAGCCTCTCACTCCCTGTGAATCCCTCACGTCCCGCCGCCAGTTCGCGTTCTGACAGGCCACGTTGCAGCGGTTGCAGGAGCTGATTTTTTGCAGTTAAAGACCCTCCCATGCGCCACAAAAAAGCGAAATCGTTCTGCATGTCCCCTCGTTGGTTTCTGTTCCGGATGCATCTGGTGCCACTCGCGATCGGGCTGGCGGTCGTCCAACCGTGCCCGGCCGAACAGCCGGCGGATCGGGCGGCCGCATACTCACGCCACGTCAAGCCGTTGATCGAAGCCCACTGCGTCCGCTGCCACGGCGCGGACGATCCTGAGGGGGGAATTTCGCTCCACAACCTGCGGGCCGCGGGAGCCGCGCCGACGGAACTGACAACTTGGAAGAAGGTCTTCGAGCGGCTGGAGGACGGCACGATGCCTCCGAAGAACAAGAAACAACCGTTGCCCGGGGACCGGCAGGTGGCGGCGGCTTGGATCAAAGCTGCTCTCAAGGCGGGCGGCGTGGCATTTGACGAATACCGGTTGCTGCGTCCTGAGCGCGGCAACTGGGTTGACCACGATGCACTGTTCTCCGGCAAGCAGATCGGCGAGGCATCAACGCCCGGCCGCATCTGGCGGCTCTCGCCACGTGGCTACGGCACGCTCATGCGGCGGATTGCCGAACAATGCCGGGCGCGGGTGCCGGGGGGCGCGAGGGGGGCACCACTGCTCGACTTCGATCACGCTAACGATCTCGATTCTCCCTGGGAACTGCCATCGCAGTGGAATTTCGCCGACTATTCGACCGCCCATCGCGTGGGCGAGGCGGAAATCGAATTCCACATGCGATTGTGCCAGAAGATTGTGGATACGTGCGACTGGAATCGCGCATCGCCGGCGCTCGGCGCCGTGGTCGCCGCCGGCAAGGCTGCGACCCCCGCGCAGGTGAAAGCGGCAGCGGCCGAGATATTCGACAAGATTCTCCAAGTTCCGGCCGATCCCGAGGACCTGCAGCGGTATTCGGATTTCCTCTCGGCCCAGTTGCTGGACTACGAGCCTCGCGAGGCCGCCGGCCGGTTTCTGCTCGCGGCCCTCTGCCGTCCCGAGGTGATGTACCGCATCGAGGAGGCGGCTGGCGGCATCGGCCGGGCGATGATGTCCCCCCGGCAGTTGGCCAGAACACTCGCATACACGCTCACCGATCGGGAACCCGATCCGAAGCTGGCGGCAGCGGCCGCCGAAGGCCATCTTGCATCGCCTGACGACGTCCGGGCGCAGGTGGAACGGATCCTCAGCGACCCAGCCATTCCGAAGCCGAGGCCCGTCGCTTTTTTCCGCGAGTACTTCGGTTACGGCGTCGCGGCGACGTTGTTCAAGTGCGTTGCGACCGTCGAGGAGAACAAGGTCAAGACACACCACGGATTATACAGCAACACAGCGCCCAACCTGGTATGGGATCTCGACGCGCTTGTGAGGTCTGTGGTCGATGACGACACGCAGGTGCTGAAGACACTTCTCACGACCAACCAGTGGTTTGTCGGCTACGGGCAGTACGCTGGATACTTTGCGCAACGTGAGCGGATACTCGCCCGGAAGGCGCGTGATGCGGAGACGGCCGCGAGCCAGGGCAAACCCTTCGATGGGAACGCGAAGGCGTATCAGATCGCCCCGCCGGCACCCTTGCCTGAGTTTCTGTTGCAACCCTATGGTTTGTCGGTTGGACCCGACTTGACAAAGGCTGTGCGGGCAGAGCGCTACGACATGCCTGCGGGGCAGCGGATGGGCATCCTGACGCACCCCGCGTGGCTGGTCGCCCAGTCGTCGAACTTCGACAACCATGCGATCCACCGGGGCCGCTGGATTCGCGAGAAGCTGCTAGGCGGGAAAATCCCGGATGTGCCGATTGGCGTTGATGCCAAGCTCCCGGATGAACCTCAAACGCCGCTGAGGGCAAGGATGACGAAGACCCGTGAGGATTACTGCTGGAAGTGTCACCGACTCATGGATCCGCTCGGACTTACCTTTGAGCAGTTCGACCATTTCGGGAGGTATCGGGAGGAGGAACTGGTAGTTGACAAAGAGAAAACCGATACCGACAGGGCCAAGAACCCAAACGCCAAACGCACCATGAAGAACGTGCCGCTCGACACCACCGGGGCGATCGGGGAGAGCGGCGATTCGAAACTCGATGGGCCGGTGAAAGGACCGTTTGAGCTGATATCGAGGCTGGCGGAATCGGAACGGGTCGAGCAGGTGTTCGTCCGGCACGTGTTCCGCTACTTTTTGGGCCGTAACGAGACGCTGGCTGACGGTTCCACGCTCATCGCGGCGCACAAGGCCTACCGCGACAATCACGGCAGCATGAAGGCCCTGCTCGCCTCGCTGCTGTCATCCCAGGCATTTCTCGAGCGTTCCAGCGCCCCCGCGCCGGCAGCCGGATCGCCGGGGGTCGCTGCGCCGCACGGTGCCCGTGCCTCATCGAAGTGAACCCGGCTTTTCCCATGCCAAACCCTTTCCAGTGTCTGTGCGCCAGTGGCCGCGAAAGCGAGTTTGCCGAAAATCAGTCCACGCAAAAAGCCCGTCTGATACCCCGCCGATCCCTGCCGCCGAACTCCTCCGTTCCATTTTCCCCTACGGTCTGCCGCACCGATCGGTAATCCTCACAGCCAATCCTCCTCTAATATCGAACCCAAATCATGAAACATTACCAATTCCTCGATGACCGTCGCTCATTCCTCAAGGGCATTTCGCTCGGAGCCGCCGGCTTGGTGTTCTCGCCTCTTCTGCAGAAGGTGGCCGCGCAAGCCGCGGGCACCTATGTGCCGCCGAAACGGGTGATCTGTTTTACATTCGACAATGGATGGGACGCAGGCGGGTCAATCCCTGAGGCCATAGCCCCGAATACGGCGACGACGAAGCAGGTTTCGCTCGCCGGGCTGAAGCTGCCGGCCGATCTGGAGCCTTTCGCACCGTTCCAGGACCGGTTGACGATCGTGGAGGGCTTGCAGGGAAGGCACTGCGCGTTCGGCCATGGCAGCGGCTACGCAGCGCTCTCCGGGATTCCCGGCAGCAACCAGACGCCGATGGGTGAAACGATTGACTCGGCGATCTCGAAGATCAATCCGTCGGTCATCCCGCTTTTGGTCTTGGGCATCACGGCGGGCAAGGATCAGACCACAGCCTATGGAATCTCGGCATCGGGCCCCGGATTGCCGCTCCCGGTGCATTGCAGGCCGGAAGTTGCATACGAGTCACTCTTCGGGCGGATCGGTGCCACGCGAAACGATTTTCTTGCCCGGAAAAACCTGCTCGACTTCATCACTGGCGACGTGCGACGGCTGCGAACGCGGATTGCCGGTCCTGAGAAGGACCAACTCGAATACCACCTCGGTGCGCTGGAGGCGCTCTCCAAGCGGGACGGCCAGCTCTCGGAGCGCTTCTCCAAGGGGCAACTCGCAAAGCACGCGCCGAAGATGCCAGAGACCCGTCCGGAGAAAATGACCGAGATTGTCGCGGCGCAGTGCGACATTGCGGCCGCGGCGCTCATTTCGGGCCTGACGAACACGGTGACGATCTCGTCGGGTGTCGGCTGGATCAACACGCTCTATACCGGCATCTCCAAGGCTCCAACCCATCAGACAGGCCACTTTCAGACGGATCCAGAGCTAAATTTGACGGGCTTGGAGGTGCTGTCCCGTTATCGCAGTTATCTCGCCAGTCAGGCGGCGAAAATCCTGGCAAAGCTGCAGGCTACGCCCGAGGGGAAAGGCACCATGCTCGACAACACGGTGCTCGTATTCACCAGCGACTGTGCGGAGACGCAGCATACGAACGGTGCCCACTGGCCCTTCGTGCTGGTCGGCAACCTCGGCGGCAGACTCAAATCCGGGAATTACCTCTCGTACCCCTTGAACGCCGGTGACGCAGGTCTCAAGCCGCTGGGGACGATTCCTGTACGGTCCGTGCACGGAACGGCGGGAAAGGCCAACCCGACAATCAACGCCCTTTACTGCACGCTGCTGCATGCGGCGGGAAAGCCGCGGGACACGTTCAACAGCACCGGAATCGCCGCCCCGTGCGGCCCGCTCCCAGAATTGCTGGCGTAGTCCGGATCGCTCTCACGGGAGGGGCACCTGTGCGGGCGCCGACCGGCGCAACCGCTATAAGGAGACTGGGAATAAGGGCTGAAAAAGCAGGATGGCGTGGTTGGGGGAGCGCACGCCGCTCTGCATCCCATTCGTCCCGTTAATGCTTCAATTTCCCCGGCCCATCGATCACCGCCCCTCACTCCCCGGCGCCTGCCCGAGTTCTGACCGTCCACGATGCGGCGGAATCGAAAGCGATTTCCTGCTGTCTCTCCGTCGATTATCGAGCGGGCCGGAAGCGGATACAGGTTGGCGAGGGAACTGCGACTGTGCGGTCCGTGTATCTGAGCTTGCCGGTCGCTTGATCGATGGCGAAGACCGCGACGCCGGCCGAATATTGGCCGGCCGCGAGCAGGAATTTACCGCCCGGGGCAATCGCGAAGTTGCGCGGTTCCCTGCCCCGGATCGGCTCGGCGCCGAGGAAGGCAAGTTTGCCCGTTGCCTCGTCCAACTGGTACATCGCAATCGAATCGTGCCCGCGGTTCGATGCATAGGCGAACTTTCCGGATGGATGGATGGCTATCTCAGCCGTGGCGCTCTTGCTCCGATCCTTGAAGTCTTCGGGCAGCGTGGAGATCGTCTGGATCTCCGTGAGCGCGCCCGCCTGGGCGTCGAAAGAAAATCCCGTCACAGTTGAGTCTTTCTGGTTGACCGAATAGCCGAACTTTCCGTTGGGGTGCATCGCGAAGTGCCGCGGACCTGCGCCGGCCTTGAGAACGGTCGAGCCGTGCAATCCGAGCGTGGCCTTCTCCGTGTCGAGCGCATGCACGAATACCGTGTTGAAGTTCAAGTCGCAGGCGATCGCAAACTTACCGTCGGCCGCCGGATAGATCGAATGGGGCATGGACTTCTGACGATTGCCGCCCTTGGGGTGTTCGAGCGCGCCGCCCGGACTGCCCTTCACGGCGGGCTTGAGACTCCCGTCCTCGGCGATGCCGAGGCAGGTCACGCCACCCCCGGCGGCGAGCAACACCTTGCCGGCGGGGTCCACTGACAACTGGCACGCCCAGACCTGCTGCCGGTTTTTCGGAGCGAGGATTCCCGTTGATTCGTCGATTGCAAACGCCTCGATCTTGCCGACAAACTCGGCAGCGGCGTAAAGCACGGGGAGCGTGGGATGGAGCGCAATGAACGACGGCGTGGTCGCTTTCCCGGCCAACTTCGCCTCGGACAGCTCCCCGGTCTCGTCATTGAACCGCGATACATAGATGCCATCCGATTTCGTCCCCTCCCCCGTGTAAGTGCCAAACCAGACCAGATGCTCGGCCGCCGGAGCAACGGCCGTTCCTAGTACCTAGTTAAACAAGTTCGCGTATTTACTGGCGAGAGTTTTCGCCGTGAAATTGACCTTGGTCCATTCAAAGGGAGCGGCGTCCTCGTTGTAAGCCGAGATGAAGGCGTCGATCTGCTCGA
>Ga0315902_10005184_pt1 | contig 18465 bp, 9 predicted proteins | sample LakEriMetagenome_9_FD_203523 | JGI IMG/M metagenome (GOLD analysis project Ga0315902, IMG submission 203523) | Freshwater fungal communities from buoy surface, Lake Erie, Ohio, United States - Buoy 12 MA117 | ecosystem: Environmental > Aquatic > Freshwater > Lake > Lake biofilm | place: USA... | reverse complement strand
AGCCGTTCGTTCCGGGATTGAAGTTCCTGCAGCTGGGCAGTCAGTTTGCGTTGTTGTTTCTCCTTTTGTTCCAATTCGCGCAGCAAATCTGCATAGCGCTGCTGCGTAACACAGCCCGTGCCGCTGAGCAGCAGGAGGATGGTTGCGGGAATGAGCCTGTGGCGCATGGATAAAGGAGTACAAATGGCAGGCCAGAAATCCGGGTTCATGTAGAAGGCTTTTTCCTGGGGTTCTGATGGATCCGTCTGTGTTATACTACGCAAACGTGGGCGGGCGCCTTTTATGATATGGGATCCGCTGCAGCGGATCCGGAGGTATCATCGTCCGAATCGATTGGCTGGTTCCTCTTGCCGTCGGCGCTGCATGTTGCTCCGCTGGTATGAAAATCTGGTAAGGGAAAATAGGGATTAGCTGCGGCAGATCCCGAAGAGGGGGGCGTTCAAACCAGCAGGCTGCCACCTCCTGGCGTCGGTGGCAGTTTTTCTTTTTGTGCTCCGTTTGCTTGCAACCCCTTCGGGGATTGCAGACGCGCGTCGCACAAAAACAAAAGCGCCCGGCTTTAGCCGGGCGCCTGCTGGTTTGCGGAGAGGGAGGGATTCGAACCCCCGGAGGTTTAACCCTCAACGGTTTTCAAGACCGCCGCAATCGACCACTCTGCCACCTCTCCCTAAATCGGGCTGCAAAGCTAAGAATTTTATTTCAGTCAGCACAAGACTTGTTTATCGATATAAATGTCGGATGACAACTTTTTGCAATTCACGCCATAACATGAGCCGGGTCACAGCTTCCGGCCAGCTTTCACTCTCCGCTGCCGCCTGACGCACCAAAGCTTCGCTGACGTCGATCCGGTACAACAAGGCCGAAATGCGCTCGCCCCGCCGGTCGATCTGCTCCCGTACCCACGGCAATACCTGCGCGTACAAGGTGTGATAGGTTTCTTCCGCCTGCTCCGGCAAGGCCAATTCCAATCCGTACATCGCACAGTCTTTCTGCAATTGCAAGGCACAATCGCGCAACAAATCAGAACGGTCGAAATACGGCCGCAAATCCTGCTCGTTCAGTCCGGGTATCTGCGCGTTCATTTCACTTGTCCAACTTGTTCCATCAGCTTCGTTACCAAGGCATCCGCATTGTTCTCGCTGATATTCAGGGGAACTTCTCCGTCCGGGCATTTGATCTTCCCCTTGAAAACAATCCGTTCTCCTTCACGGCTGTAGCGCCCAAAAAGCTGACATGCCTGTTCGAAACGCTTCACCTCAAAAAACGCAATCGGTGCCGTGATGCCCCGCGAACTGAGTTCAAACAGGCGCCGGTCGAGCAGTTCGCCAATCTTCAAAACGTCTTCAAAGGCCGCTTCATCCTGCACGAGACTCTGTATGAAAACGGGCTTTACCTGCGCCAGGGGAATGCGCCTGCGCACCTGTTCATCGATCAGGGCGATATCGATGCTTCCACCACGTGGCAGAAGCATTTGCGGCTCTTGCAGTCCGCCGATGCCGCGGGCCAGCTCCGGAACGCGGTCCCGCGCATATTGGAACCAATTCGCCACGTCCAGCAAACCTGCGTCTTTCAGGGAAGCACCGGCCATGCCCTGCAAGAGGGCATAGGTGAGTAACCCTTGTCCGTAGCGGCTGGCTTCGTAACTCACCGCATCGGCTGCGCATCCGCTGAGAATGAATGTGCCGGTGCGGTCGCGCATGCGGTCGAAGGCGCGGATCTGCACCGGGGCGATTTCGCGCTTGCCTGCCAGGTTATCCACCGCCTTGCCCGAACCGCAGGCATCTATGATCAATACCTGTTTCAAAGCCGCTACCTTATTCAACATGCGGCTAAGTTCTCCGGTTCCAAGGCTTACCCGCTGCCGGAGCTGTTGATCCGTATATGCGGCTGCATCGGCGCTGAAAGCCTCGGGCAGCAGGTAGCAGAATTCGCCGTCTTCCCCGCCGGTATTGATGCCGTGGCCGCTGAGATAAATGAATACGATGTCTTCCGGTTTCGCCAGGGCCGCAATGCTGTCAAAGGCCAGCTGCAGGTTCTCACGGCTGCCGGGGCGCGGTCCGGGTTGGGTGAACAACCGCACCTGGGTATTCGCTGCGCCGAAAAGTTTGTTGGCGCCTTCGGCAATGCCGGCTGCGATGGCCGTAGCATCCGGTACACTGTAGCGGAGGTTGATATCGCTGTTGCGGTAGGCGCCGGTGCCGCAAACGATGCCGAAGAACCGCGGTGCCTTGGTGTTCGTGCCAGTGTTCAACGGTGCGGTGTAGCGCGTTACGGCACCGCGGCTTTCCACTAAACCATCGACCGTCCAGGTTTTGACAAGAATTTCGTTTTCCTGTCCCGGGAGTAGGAAAGGATGCTTTCGAAGGTCAATCTGCAAGGTGGCGCTGTCGGCTTGCGCATTGAAGCCGGCTCCGCGTGCATCGGCACTGATTTCCTTGCCGTTGATATACACGGCCACACGACCGATACCGCCGTCATTCTTGCGGAGACGAACGGGCAATAGTCCATTTTTCGCCTCGCCGAATTGCAGGTCGGGATGCAGGGCAATGCGATCAAAGCCTTGCACATCGCGCAGCTTCTGCCGTTGCACCACCTGATGCCAAAGCCCGGGTTCCCAAAAGCGTGTTTTGAGGCGGGCAAATTCAAGGATGCGTTCCCCGCGGATCCAGAACATGTTTTCCATGGCGCCCTGGGTGGCGTCGAAAAGACCGCTGCTGTGCAGACTGATCCAATCGCGGCCGGCCAGGGGAAGCAGCCGCAGCAGCAGATGGGCGTCGGATGCGTCGTGCAGGGCAAGAAACTGATCCATGCCGGCGAGCAAAAGGTATTGGCCGTCGCGGAACAATAGGGCCGACATGAGTCCGCCGTTGTGCCGACCAGTTATTGCAGGTTCGCCGCTTTTCCAGTTCCAGAGCCCATAGTTGCCATCGGCATCGGCGCTCACCAGGCGTTGACCCGAGACTTCGAGGTTGATGCTGTTGCCGGGATGCAATGTTTGCTTCGCCAGGAAACCGCGCCGCAGCGAGAAAACATGGGCCATTCCGTCGGCCGTAACACAGGCCAGGGTATCGCCGCCCAACATGCGCAAATGCTGAATGGGTGATGAGCGTTGCAGTAACTCCTTGGCTTTTCTGAAACTGCGCCAGGAAGCTGAGGCAATGCGTCCGTCGGCTGAAGCGAATACCGGTCCGTTGGCGTGCAAGGCCACAGCACGGAGGCCACCAGTGTTGCGGTAGCGCCCCAGCAATTTGCCGTCCGATAGCCGGTGCAGATCGCAGCGGCCATCCGGATTCCAGACCAGGAGTTTGTCGCTTTCCGGATGGCTCAACAATTGGAATCGCTGGCCTGAAAAGCGTTCTGCCGTGAGCAGTCTTTTCTCTAGTTGGGTTGAAGTCTGCTGCTCAATGCGGTACAAGGAACCGTCGGCCAGCACGGCGTAAGCAGATTGCGGTTTAGTACCTGCACATACGCTTACAACAGGAGACTTGAATTGGAGCTGCCATTCGGGTTTCCCATGATCGGCATTCCAGAGTACGAGTTTTCCGTCCCTGCCGCCGGAAATCAGGTTTTTCCCGCTCTTGTCGCTCGCAATGCTCAGTACGGTGCCGGTATGGCCTATGAGTTGTTGAACCAGCCTGCCGTTGTCCGGATCCCAGATGCGGATGCGGTGATCGGTGGAAACGGTGTATACCCAGCCGCTGGCGTGGAGGCTGCCGCTCAGCATGCTCAACGGAGCGGGTTCGCTTTCGCGGAATGCGATGCGGCCTTGTGCATCGAGTGCAGTGAATCTTCCGCCCAGCAAGGCCAGCAAACTGCCGTTGCTTGTGGGAATGAAGTGTTCGGCCTGCTCGGTGCTGCTGTTGTAAAACCGTTGCTCCTTGGTTTGTAACAGTTGGTAAATGCTGCCATCGTTCCGGCTATACCAAATGGCTTCGTTGGAGGGCTGCAGGGTGGCATGCAGCAGACGGGCATGAGCAGATTCGGAAAGGAGTGTGGTCTTGCCGTCGGGACTTACAGCACAAATGGCACCCGCGCTGAAACAGATCCAGTTGCCTCCATTGCGCCTGAAGGCAAACATAGGAGTGAAGCGACGGCGTTCGGCTTCGGAAACCGGGAGTTGGATGAGCGACGCTTCGTCTTCATACTGTCCGTTCCGGTAGGGGAGGATGGCAGTCCGGGCATCGCGTGTGCACAGGAAAAGTGTGCCATCGGCTGCGACTTCCAACAGTGCTGTTTGGGCCGGCAAATTTCCGCTGTGTTGCAGTTGTAATTGCTGTTTGTCAATTGTCCAGACTTTCCAGCCATCCTGGGCGGAAGCCGAGAAAATGCGTCCGTCGGGCAGGGCATGCAAGGCGAGCAATGCACCTTGATGCGCTTGCAGGTTTTGCAGGCGTTTGCCGTTGGCGGTATCCCAGGAAATGATCAGGCCGCTTTCGTCGCTGCTAAGCAGGATTTTTTGAAAGGGAAGCACCCGTGTTACCGGACTCCGATGGGCTTCCAGGCTGTGGCGCAGCGGCTGCAGATGGTTGCGGCAAGACCAGATTTTCAGTGTGCCGTCGCTTGACCAGGACAGGAGCCTGTCGTTGGAAAGGAATTGCAGTCCGCTTATGGCAGCCTGATGGCCATTGAAGCGCTGCAAGGCTTTACCCGTTTCGGTTTCCCGCAACAGGATGCTGTGATCAGGCGAACCGCTGGCAGCTTTTGTGCCATCGTCGGATACAGCCAGTCGCGTAGGCGCGATGGCATGGCTGAGGGGAATGCCCAGGCGCAGCTCCTGAGCCGGCAACAGCCCGGCGCAGCCCATGCAAATCCACATCAACAAGCCTCGGATCATTCTTTCAAATGTATTGGAATCAAAGTAGAGATGGAAATCTAACGTCAGCCCTCGTGGCCGACCTCACATAGCAATCCTTTACATCGCCTCGACCGTGGTGGCCGACCTCCGGCTTTCTAAATCCAATCTTCCATTTCTGGAAAAGACATCTGGAATGTGCCTTCTCTGCGGTCTTTGCGTGATTTTCCCTTTGCGGTCTCTGCGTGAACTTTAGCATGGGATGGTTTCACGCAAAGCGCGCAAAGAAGGCCTGGCAATAGCGAGCCGCATGGTGAGGGTACAATCCAAATACTTCGATTGAATTCATCCAACACACAAAGTGCGCAGAGACATCCGGAATCTGTCCTCTCTGCGGTCTTTGCGAGAACCTTTTCACGGGATTATTTCACGCAAAGACAACCTTCATTTCGTTTTACCGCCCCGATTTTCGCATTCCTGGATTTCATGGACCCGGCCTTCCCGGGCCGAATTTCCTAGCTCCACGGTGAAAACGCGAACCCGACCCGGCCTTCCCGGGTCGCATATTGACATGTGTCATCTGTACAACAACCCAAGGCACGGAAGATTTTTATTTCTTAATGGAAGAACTCCATTCTGTAGCGATCATACCGATTTAACCCCTATCAGGCTTAGATTCATCATGTTACAAATCGCCGCATAACGCAATCGTAACAAAAAAATGACATAACCAATTTAAACCATGTTAAACATATGCCCACTGCGGCATTCGCAGCCAAATTCAGCAGAAAATATTCGGGCAAACCAAGCTTTTCGATTAACGATAACTTTCAAAAGTGAAACATAGTCCTATCTTCGTTATGCCGTTTGCGCATCAACCAACAAGATTGCCCGGGATGTTTTGAGGGATTTTGTACAAGCAGCACTAACCTCAAATCAACTTTAAAAACAAAAACATGAAAAACTTCATGAAAACACAACGAAACCCACACAGTAGTGCATTGGCGCGCTTCTTGCCGGGGTGGGTACAGATCCTTGCTTTGCTAATTTTTAGCTTTGTGCAATCCGTTTCAGCTCAAATTCTTGGCTATCCGAACAACACACACGGAACTAAGACGGTCACCAGCGACGAAACATGGTGCTCAGACCGCGCCAGGGTGACGAGTGCAACATCCAGCGGCTCCAACTATGATCTCACCCTTACCGATTTCGATGGCAGCTTCACCCAAGACGATTGGCTCATGATCATACAAATGTATGGCACCGGTATTGGAAACTACAGCATGGTCAATGTAGTTACCTCTGGCACCACTTCAGGCCCTACTGCCAATTTAACCGTGAATTTACCCTTGTCGAACTCCTGGCCTACGCTCAATTTTGCTTCTACCGATCGCGTACAGGTGGTTAAAATCAGCCGGTTTTGGAATCTTACGGTAACGGGTGGACGTGTAACCTGCCCTGCATATGATGTAAATTCGGGAACCGGTGGTATCTTAGCTGTTATGGTCGGCAATCAATTCACCATGAGCGGCGGATATTTCGATGTTAGCGCGAAGGGCTTTTACCCGCACTTTCCGAGTGGAGGTTTGGGCACAGGTGGCGCAGGCGCATCGGGCGGAACAAGCGTCACACCCCCGGGTGCAACGGCGGGTTCAAACTCGGCCAGCGTGGATGTGAATCAAGAACCTGCATACAATGTGGCGTTTACTCCGAACTCCGGCTCAGCTGCATTGTATAGTGAAACCAATGGCGCATTGTGGGCTAATACGACTACTACCACACTAAATACCAGCTTTAACGGGCAAAATGGTGGGCAACCGAATGATGCAGGTTCACCGGGCAGTGCCACATCTGGTGAGGTGAACTATAATTCAGTTACTACTTCCAGTTACCCGGGCACCTTGATTTTGGGTGGCAGCGGAGTAGCAGGCGCCAATGGCGGTGCCGGAGGCGGAGGCGGTGGAAAAGGAGGAACCGGTGGCTCTACTAATAGTACATCACCGGTTCCGCTTGCTTCACCCTTAGCCGGCTCCAATGGCAATACCGGCGAAAACGGTGGAATTGCCGGGGCCGGTGGTGCAGGCGGTGGTATATTGTATCTAAAAGTGTACAACTCTGACCTAACGGGCATCCCCAATAACCAGAAGCGCTTTGTAGCCGTCGGTGGCCAGGGTGCCAACGGCGGCAATGGCGGCGATGGCGGCATGGGCGGGGCCGGCGGTTTAGGGGCGGAAGGTAATTGCGTAGGTTCGCCTGGTATCATTACTACACCAGGCGGGGTTGGCGGTTATGGCGATGGCGGTAAGGGTGGCAATGGCGGCGATGCAGGTAGCGGCGGTCTTGGCGGCACCATTTGGATACTCAAAGGGGTCGGCACCCATACCACTGCATTTTCTTCATTCGCCGACAACCTCGGTGGACAGGGTGGACGTGGCGGAGCCCCCGGTTACAAGTCGATGCACACCAATACACGACGACCCAGAAATTATGCCTCCGGTGGCCTTTCTAACTTACCCTGCAATTCACTCGGTGTGTTCGACCATGCACCGGCCATTAACTATTGCCCTCCGGTGTCTTGCGATTGCGATGAGGTTTTTGATTACCTCGGCAGCATGGCAGGCAGTGTTAGCTATAGCGCGAGCGGCGGGTTCGGGAACATCAGCCCTGCAGGGGGCGGAGGCGGAGCACCCGTGGTTTGGGATTTCACCAACCATGTATTGTACTATGAAGTAAGCAATACATGTGGCGGAAATACCCGTTTCGAATGCAGAATGAAAAAGCAGGCTACTTTTGGGGAGTTTATGGATAAGGTGTTTGCTATTGCTGACCTGGAAACTTACGGCGGTATGTCATTGAACCCGGGTATAGACGCCGTAGCTGTGAGCGGGGGCAATACCCAGTTACTGGCACCCGGTGGCCATCTGATGTTGGAATACTTCCCATTACAGGATAAACTCTATGATTTTGATGCCATCGCCCAACCGTATGTAGATGTAGATGTTTGCCCCTTTGATTATGAAGTCGAAGCCGGAAACAGTGGAGGTGGCGGCGGTCAGACCGTACCTGAAGATGATATACTGATAGAGCGCACTCCCGATGGTAATTACGGTGCCGATGCCGGTGCAACACCAACCAATGGCGATTTTGAAGAGCAAGGTTCTGTTTCAGCCCCTGCGCCACTGGAAGGCCAAAAAGACCAGTTGCCTGAAATACGTACCCTTGTTAAACCAAATGGATTGAACATAGAATACGCAGGACAAAAGCCGGTACAATACGAACTCTATGGCATCAACGGACAACTGCTGGGTCGCTACGAATCGCACACTTCCATGCAGATTCCGCTTACGGCTCCGGGAATGTATTTATTGAAAATACAAAGCGAGAACCGTTTAGCAGTGCGTAAGTTGTATATACCCTAAGCACTATGCCATCGTTTCACACCAGCATTAAAAGCACAGGCCTCCTCATGGGCCTGTGCTTTTGGCTTATGCCTCAACTGATACAGGCCCAACAATTTATCAATGGCAAATTGAAGTATAGGTCTGAATACATATCCAAACAGGATTTGGAATATTTTATGCCAAATGAAAATAGAACATATCCAACGGTTAAATTTTTTACTCAAGAAGTGTGTCCAAGGAGGTTTATAGATGCAATAAAACGAGAAAGCGGGTTTGATATCGAAACAGACCCTGTATATGTAGGCGAACAGAGGTTTATTGATAATAGTCGAATGGGTAATTATAAAAGTGGCATGTTCCCAGGTATGGATACTATTGCATCTGATGGGAATGTCAGATATTCACATATATACTTAGCACACAGACGGACTTATGATGCCAGAAATAAAAACTACTTGCACCGGGACTCCCTGCAGGCCATCGCCTACATGCATCCGTCTTTGGATACCTTGTTTTCTGAAGGTTGGAGTTTTGAATTAAACAATAAGTTGATAAAGGATAGTAACTATCGTCTGAATTTTCTTTTGAGTCAAAATTACATGCCAAATGAAAATTTACCTAACTGGGTTCTTTACAATTTTTCCAATAATCCGGCCTTCAATACCCCTATTACACTAAATTTTGCAATCACCGTTTCGATATCCGGTTCGCCGCAGCGGCATGGCGATACGATATATTCTATATCCAGAAAAGATTTGGTTCATCTGGTGGAGTTTGAAGGGGGTAAGGAACAATGGACGATTTTCAATACTCTGAATGCGAATTACGCCTGGTGGAAGATGGTTATTCCATTTAAGGCTACCGATACAGCCAAATATATTGTCTTCACGGCCCATGTAACCAATATTGATTCACCGGCAGTGTATAATCATTTTACAAATATAATTTGGGGTCCAACCCGAGATCAATTAAAATCAATAAAGAGTCCAAGAGATGTTAGCGCTTATCTTTATGCCAGAACCGATCATTTAGGTCCCATCATGCTGACCGATTTATCATTGGCCTGTCCGGGTGTACACATACAAGGCGATACCTTGTTGTGTGCAAACAACAAAGCGCCACAATTGCATGCTACGGGCATACACCCCAGCGATCGCTTCTTGTGGTCAACCGGCGATACCACGGCATCCATACCTATACATGCGCCGGGTGTGTATTGGGTAGCGCGCGACCGCATGGGTTGCATGGGTTATGATACCGTAAGGGTGGAGCTGTACGCAGGGTTCAAGCCCGCCGGCAGCAGCGATACCCTGGCATGTCAGGGTGAGGGTATTACGTTGGGCGCTAACCGCACACAGCCTGGTTTATCGTATAGTTGGAGTACCGGTGATACCGGCTGCTGCCTGTACGGTACCGGCGCCGGGGTATATGTGCGCAGGCAAGGTGCCGGCCCTTGCCAGTCGTTCGATACCTTCCGGGTGCAATACCATGCCAAGCCAATAGCAGTTAACCCGCACGTGTACACCCCCTGTGAAGACAGTATTTTTGATATCAACAGCCGTATTACACCAGCGGCCTGGTTCAACCGGTATGGTGATTTATTGGGTGAAACCAACACTTTGTACCACCGCAGCAATCAAGCGGAGCCGCTCTACCTGCGCACCCAAACCCCGCATTGTACCTATTACGATACCTTGCAAATCCGCCCGATATTCTGCGGGCAGCCTAAACCCATTTGGGTGCCCAATGCCTTCACCCCTGAGGGCAATAACCTGAACGAGCTGTTCACCTTCACTGCAGCGGGCTGGGAGCTGGAAGATATGCAGGTATACAACCGCTGGGGTGAATTATTATACCGTGGCAACAGCGGCTGGGATGGGCTGAATCGCGGCAAACCCGCACCTGAAGGCGTATACATCTACTACCTCAAGCTATACCATCCGGCCACCAATACCCGCACCTACCGCAACGGCAGTTTTCATTTGCTGCGGTGAGGCTGAAGATGGAATGACGGCCCTGGTGGCCGATTTCCTGTTCTATGCATCTTCGACTTGCAGCTCGTGGAAAGATGACTTCCCTTCTCTCTCAAAGTGCGCAAAGACAACTTGCCTGTGGCGAGCTGCTTCCTGGTTTCTAAATCCACACACATCGGATTGATGCGGTATTCAACACGCAAAGCGCGCAAAGACATCCGGAACCTGTCTTCTCTGCGGTCTTTGCGTGATTTCCCCTTTGCGGTCTTTGCGAGGACTTTTCATGGGATTGTTTCACGTAAAGCGCGCAAAGACAGCCTGGTAATAGCGAGCCGCATCATGAGGTCAAAATCCAAATACTTCGACTGAATTCATTCAACACGCAAAGGGCGCGAAGACATTCGAAATCTGCCATCTCTGCGGTCTTTGCGTGTTTTCTTCTTTGCGGTCTCTGCGTGAACTTTTCATGGGATTATTTCACGCAAAGCGCGCAAAGACAGCCTGATCATAGCCCTATGATGCATACGCGAACCCCGCCCCTGATTTCCCGGGTTGCGTGTCCGATCCTTTCCGATTCCCAGCGCTGAAACGCCCGCCCTTGTGGCCGACTTCCATGCGGATGGGTGCTGCGGGAGATCGACCACAAGGGTCGACCTTACATCGTCAGCGACTTGTTTGAAGCCCGCTTGCGTTCGTTTTCGTCGAGCAGGATCTTGCGGAGACGGATGTTCTGGGGCGTTACTTCCACGTATTCGTCCTCCTCGATATACTCCATCGCCTCTTCCAGGGTGAATTCGATCGGCGGAGCGAGAACGGCATTGTCGTCTTTGCCCGCAGCGCGGAAGTTGGTGAGCTGCTTGGCTGCTACCACGTTCACCACCAAATCGCCGGGTTTGATCTGTTCACCGATGATTTGTCCGGTATACACTTCCTCACCCGGATGGATGAAGAACTGACCGCGGTCTTTCAGCTTGTCCATGGAATAGGCTGTAGCTGCGCCTTTTTCCTTGCTGATGAGCACCCCGTTGATGCGACCGGGCATGGCACCTTTCCAGGGTGCGTATTCCTTGAAGCGATGCGCCATGATGGCTTCGCCCTGTGTGGCAGTGAGCATTTGGTTGCGGAGGCCCATTAGACCGCGCGAAGGAATTTCGAATTCGATGCGCACGAAATCGCCCTTGGGCATCATACTCAGCATCTCGCCCTTGCGCTGGCTCACGGCTTCAATCACTTTGCCGCTGTGGTGCTCCGGAACGTCAACCGTCAGCACTTCGATCGGTTCGTGTGTTACGCCGTCGATTTCTTTTACGAGTACGCGCGGCTGACCAAGCTGGAGTTCATAGCCTTCGCGGCGCATGGTTTCCACCAATACACCGAGGTGCAGGATACCGCGGCCGAAAACCATAAATGCATCGGCACTGTCGGTAGGCTTCAGGCGCATGGCGAGGTTCTTTTCGGTTTCCTTTTCCAGGCGGTCGCGCAGGTGACGGCTGGTTACGAATTTGCCTTCCTTGCCGAAGAAGGGAGAGTTGTTGATGGTGAACACCATGCTCATGGTCGGCTCATCGATGTTGATGGGCGGCATGGCTTCCGGATTTTCGATATCCGAAACGGTATCTCCGATATCAAAGTTCTCCAGACCGGTGATGGCGCAGATATCGCCGGCCATCACTTCAGTCACCTTGCGGCGGCCGAGGCCTTCGAAGGCAAACAGTTCGCGGATGCGGTGCTTCTGCACGCTGCCGTCGCGTTTGATCAGGCTCACGGGCATATTTTCCTTCAACATGCCGCGGGTAACACGACCGATGGCAATACGTCCGGTATAGCTGCTGTAGTCGAGGCTGGTAATCTGCACCTGGGGCGCACCTTCGAGTGCAACCGGTGGCGGAATTTCCTTGAGGATGGTGTCGAGGAGATGGCTAACGTCTTCAGTAGGCGTTTTCCAGTCAGGTCCGTACCAGCCTTGCTTGCCGCTGCCGTAAATAGTCGGGAAATCGAGTTGCTCTTCGTTGGCACCGAGGTTGAAGAAAAGGTCGAATACATCGTCGTGCGTCTTGTCGGGATCGCAGTTCGGTTTGTCTACCTTGTTGATCACCACCACGGCTTTCTTGCCGAGTTGCAGGGCTTTCTGGAGTACAAAGCGCGTCTGGGGCATGGGGCCTTCGAAGGCATCCACCAGCAGCAATACGCCGTCGGCCATATTGAGCACGCGCTCCACTTCACCGCCGAAGTCGGCGTGACCGGGCGTGTCGATGATATTGACCTTGGTATCTTTCCACTGAATGCTGACATTCTTGGCGAGGATGGTGATACCGCGCTCGCGTTCGAGGTCGTTATTGTCAAGGATCAGCTCGCCTGCTTCCTGGTTGTCGCGGAAAATGCGCGAATGGAGAAGCATTTTATCAACCAGAGTGGTCTTGCCATGGTCAACGTGGGCAATGATGGCGATGTTGCGTAAGTTCATCGGGTAGGTAAAAAAGTCCGCGAAATTAGCCTTTTAAATCCGCATTCCCTGTAATGACAAGGTTAAATCGGGAAAATACATTTAGGCAAGGCCTGTAGCCTATCTTTGCACGAACGCATATTTTGACCTTCGACGAATTCGACTTTACCCATGAGCTGCTCGACGGGCTCGACGCCATGGGATTCCAAACGCCAACACCGATACAGCAGCAGGCCATCCCTCTGATCATGGATCGCAGCGACCTGATTGCCTGTGCCCAAACCGGGACGGGTAAAACCGCAGCCTTCGTTCTTCCTGTGCTCGACGATCTGGTGCTGTACCCGAGCGATAAAACGACTACGCTCATTCTGGTTCCGACGCGCGAACTGGCTTTGCAGATCGATCAGTCACTGCAGGGTTTTTCCTACTACACACCCGTGAGCTCCACGCCGGTATACGGCGGTAGCGATGGCATGGCTTTCGAACGCGAGAAGCGTGCGTTGAAGGAAGGTGCCAATGTGATCATCGCCACACCAGGCCGGCTCTTGGCACATCTGAACCTCGGCTATGTGGATTTTTCCCACCTGCGCTATCTCATCCTCGACGAAGCCGACCGCATGCTCAACATGGGCTTCATCTTCGATATCTACCGCATCGTTTCGTTCCTGCCCAAGGAGCGTCAGACCTTGATGTTCTCTGCCACCATGTCGCCCAAAATCCGCGAACTGGCCAAGCAACTGCTCGACAAGCCTGCTGAAATCAGCATCGCCGTTTCCAAACCTGCCGCCGGCGTAACCCAGAGTATTTACAAGGTGGAAGACAGCAGCAAGAACCGCCTGGTGCAGCGCATCATGAAAGAGAAGCAGCCGGCCAGTGTGATCATCTTCACCGGAACCAAGAAGAAAGCCAAGGAGCTGGAACGCGAACTGCGGGTGTTGGGTCTGAAAGTCGGCGCCATCCATTCAGATTTGGAACAGACCGAGCGCGAAGAGATGCTGCGGCAGTTCCGCAACCGCAAAATGCCGGTGCTGGTGGCCACGGATATCCTTTCCCGCGGCATCGATATCGAAGACATCCAGATGGTGATCAATTACGATGTGCCCGGCGACGCGGAAGACTATATCCACCGGATTGGTCGCACAGCCAGGGCCGAATCTACCGGCGAAGCCATCACCCTGGTTAACGGACCCGACCGGCGCAAGCTGCAGCGCATCGAACAACTCATCGGTGCACCGATCAATGAACTCAGTTTACCCGAAGGCATTGAACCCGGTGTTACAGAGAAGAAACCCGGCCGCGACCGGCGCGGACCTGGAGGGAAACACACTGGCAGACAAGGCAATAGCCGGAAACCCCAGGGGTAATATCCCGGGATTCGTCAAGGCGGTTTTTGTTGTATTTTTAAGTTGCTGTAGACGGCTTGCTACGTATCGGCTTACCGAACCATAATTTTCGTAAATTAAAAAATCGTTTCGTAAAACTAATTTTGTTATTCGGTGAACAAACTTCGTATATTTGCCCCATGCTATGGATCCCCATCCTCATGCTGGCTCTTCAGGTTTCCCCATCTCTAAGTGCCGCGGCAACAGTGCAACAGGTTTCAACCGAGACCCGCACGTCAGCCTCGGTTCAAGCGATGGACAAGAGCAGTAAGGCAGCCGTTCTCTCCACCCATGCGGTGGCAGCAATGGCCGTAGGAAACCTGGAACATCCGTATCAACAGGCATCTGCCGACGACAATGCATTCTGGAGCCATCTCGGAATCAGCAGCTGGATCAGCATGGGCATTGCAGCCGCTTTGCTGATTTACGGCATTTTGCACCGCCTGTTCTTTCCTCACAGCTACACGGCATCGGGCCGCCGACGCAACCCTTCGCGGGTGTGAAGTTGCAGGATACGCAACTGCTCTTTTCTTACCATTGCATCTTTCCGTAAGGCCCACAAAGGGTCTGTATGCGCACGCGGTGCCTTTTCGGGATTGAATAAGGGCAAGGGATAATCCAATCCCGGAGTAAATCCGTACAACTGTGTTTCCATTTCCTGAACTTGCCAGGGGCGATGCACCAGGTCGAGGGGTAAATTCTTCAGTTCAGGCACCCAGGTCAGGATGAACTTCGCCTCCGGGTCGTGGCTGAGTGCATTCTTTACCGGATTGTACACCCGCAAGGTGTGGATGCCCGTGGTGCCAGCCTGCATCTGAAACTGCGGATAATGGATGCCGGGTTCGTAATCCAGAAACAAGCGGGCAAGGTGATAGGCGCCGGTACGCCAGTCGTAGCCCATATGATGGCATAAGACCGAAACCAGCATCGCACGCATCCTGAAATTGATCCAGCCCGTAGCCTGCAGGCAGCGCATCGAAGCATCGACCAGCGGTATGCCGGTGCGGCCATCCATCCAGGCTTGCAGCGCTTCCGGATCGCGGTTGCGTTCCAGGCCGGCATAGCCTGCATTGATGTGTTCGGTTTCGTAACGGCATTCGGCCTCGAACTTCTGGATGAAGTGACAACGCCATTTGAGCCTTTCCAGAAAGCTCTTCCAGGGTTGTGCCTGCTTTCTTTCCTTCATCCGGCTGCGGGTGAACTGATATACCTGCCGGCTCGACAGGTTGCCCCAGGCGAGGTATGGCGAAAGGCGGCTGCAGGCACGGCGGCTTTCCTGGGGTTTGGAGATGGCACGGCGGTAATCGCGGCCCCTTCCTTCAAAGAAATCGTGGAGATAGCGCCAGGCCAGTTGCTCGCCTCCGGGTTGCATGCCTTCCGTGGCGCGCAGCCAGGCATCCTGCTGTGTTTTTTGCAGGAGCAGTTGTGTAGGAAGGGGAAGCGGCGGAGTCGGGCGGTAGCCGTTGGCAATGCGCGGTGCATGCATGGTGGCAAACCAGGCAGCATCCCAGCCTTCGCGGTTGCGGATGCCGCGGTGGATGCCGTCGCGCTGGTATTCCTTCCAGGCGATGCCCTTATCCCGAAACCAGCGCTGCATCCTTTTGTCGCGGTCCCACGTGATGCGTGTGCCCGACTCGGCGTAGCTGTGCACCGCGACGATCTTGTACATCGCATCCAGGGCGCTGAAAACTTCCTCCGCTTCGGCATGGAAAACAGCCACTTCCTGCCGGATGCCTTGCCAGCGCCGGTTCATGGCGGCAATCGATTGCAAACAGAATCCGTGGTGCCGCTCAGCCGCGTCGGGATGGGCGAGGAGGGAAGGCTCAAAAATCCAGATGGCAAGCCAGGGCAGGCCGCCGGATTCCGCAGCTGCCAATGCCGCGTGGTCTTCCGTGCGCAGGTCGCGCTTCAGCCAAACCAGTTGGATCTCCTGCCTTTCAGACGACATACCAGGGCATAACAGCCAAATACGGCCGCCGGTTCATTCGTGGCAGTTCAGGAAAATCAAGGTTTGAAGAGCGCCCGCAGTTTCGGCTCGGCCTGTTTCCACCAACCGCTGAACGATGGGGTATAACCGCTTACGCCCGGGCACATCCAGTCGCGCGCTTCCTCTTTGCCCCTGAAATGCCGGTTCACGGGATGTTCCTTGAAATGGATGGGCGCAACGCCGGTGATGGCTTGCAGTTCGCTGAATTCGCCGCAGAACACCTGCAAATCGGGTATGTTCTTGCCCAACTCAGCGGCGAACTTCAGGCAGCGCCGGCTTACCGGATATGCCTGTAAATGCGAAGGTTCGAGCAACAGAATCCGGTTCGCTTTTTCATCCGCATGCCAACGCGGGTCGAGGTTGTAATAGGTGTATACCATGACCGGTAACTCAGGATTGATAAGCGGTAGCGGTGTTAGCGCGAGCTGCGTGTCGAGCGCCGGAATGCCATGCGGCCTGAGCACTTCAGGTATGGAAAGATCGGCCAGGCTTTCATAATCCGTATCCAGGAAAGTGCCGCGCTGATGCGTACCGGTGTAGCGGTTGATGTTTTCCTGGTTGGCTACGTAGGTCTTGTTGGAAAAGCTTCCGGCCACCCATTGCCAGCTGAGGGCATTGCTGGCCCAATCGCCGTCGAGCAGGTGGTAATACATCCAGCGGGCCGACTGTTTCCAGTGGGCATGGGCGATGTTGCACGCCAATGCAGCCGTATACATGCGCTGGTGGTTGTGCATGTAACCGTCTTTGAGGAGGCTTTCGATGCCCTGGTCGATGCCTTCGATTCCCGTTTCGCCCTGTTGGATGGCGATGGGCATGCCGTGATGGCGCACTCCGGGTTGCGGATGCCGGATGTCTTCATCGATGCCTTTGCCGAAATGCTGCCATACGCGCTGGAAATACTCGCGCCAGCCAAGTTCCTGTACCAGCTTTTCCACCTGGTTCCATGACAGGCCACGCGCCAGCAGCGAATCCAACACGTCTTTGGTGCTGATCACGCCGCGGGAGAGGTAGGGCGACAAACGCGTCACTTTGCCATCCACAAAATTGCGGCTGCGGGCATAGGCTTCGGGTTGCACGCCCTGCATACGCTCCACGATTTCTGCCCAACGCGTGGGAAAGGTGTTGCGTGCCATCAGCGCCGCCGCCGGTTCACCAGCCATAGCCTTGTCGCGGTTGCCCTTTTCTGTCTGATGCCAGCGCAATTTGTCTTGCATAACCTGCGAATAACGCCCAAACCGGTTTATTGGTTTTCCAGTCCGTAAAGATCTTCCAACACTTCCAGCGCCTGCGCTGCCGTGTGTACCGGCTCCAGGCAAAGCTGGTCGCGGCAGAGGTAGATCGTTTCCGAAGCCTGGCCTTTTGTTTCCAGAACAGGTACCAGTGAGCCGTCGCTGCTCCAGGCCAATACCATGGATGTGGGCAATTGCTTCCGCAGTGCACCTATCGTTGTTCCGGCTTGTGGGCCACACACTTCGAGCTGCACGGCGCCAAAGGCTTCCATCAGCGCCGTATTGGCCCAGCAGGTGTACCAGCCGGGGAATTTCTCCATCTGTCCGCGCACCGCGTCGAGCATCCGGTAACCCTTGGCAATCCGCCCGGCATCGGTGAACACATAGCCGAGCTTGACCATGGCCTGGGCGATGATGGCGTTGGGAGAGGAGATGACGTCGTCGTTGAGGTCGGTTTTGCGCACGATGAGCGGCTCGTCTTCGCTGCTGCTCACGAAGAAGATGCCGCGTTTTTCGTCGTAGAAATACTTTTCGACGTATTCCAGCAGGCGCAGGGCTTCGTGGTAGAAGCGGTTCTGTCCGCTGGTTTCGCTGAGGCGGATGAGGCCCTGGATGACGGCCGCGTAATCTTCCAGGAAGGCATTGATCTGTCCTTGTCCTTCTTTCCAGATGCGGAAGAGGCCTTCGCCGTTGCGGCAGCCGTTGAGGATGAAATCGGCGAGTTGCACCGCGCGGTCTGTCCAGGCGCTTTCCTTGAGGTAAAAGCCTGCATCGGCCAGGGCGCTGAGCATGAGGCCATTCCAGGAAGTAATGACCTTGTCGTCGAGGCCGGGTTTGGTGCGGCTGCTCCGGACTGCGGCCAGTTTGCTGCGGCAGCGTTCCAGTTGGGCAAACCAGGCGTCGGCCGGCATGTCCATTTCCTTCACCCACTCAGCCGGAGCCAGACGGAAGTGCAGGATATTGTATCCGTGTTCCCAATTGCCTTCGGGTTTACAATGCCAGACGCGGCAGGCGAAATCGTAATCTTCGCCCAGCGCTTCCCGCATTTCCGCGTCGGTCCACACATAGTAGCGGCCTTCCATGCCTTCGCTGTCGGCATCGAGGGCCGACATGAAGGCACCTTCGGGCAGAGCCAGTTCATCGAAACAGAACTGCAGGGTTTCGCGCACCACTTTTTCGTAGACCCAGGCGCCGCTCAGGCCGAACGCACGGCTGTAAAGGCTGATCAGCTGGGCGTTGTCGTACAGCATCTTCTCGA
>Ga0315902_10005181_pt1 | contig 18468 bp, 26 predicted proteins | sample LakEriMetagenome_9_FD_203523 | JGI IMG/M metagenome (GOLD analysis project Ga0315902, IMG submission 203523) | Freshwater fungal communities from buoy surface, Lake Erie, Ohio, United States - Buoy 12 MA117 | ecosystem: Environmental > Aquatic > Freshwater > Lake > Lake biofilm | place: USA... | reverse complement strand
ATATCTGTAACACTTGTGATGTGTTTGTGTATCGCTGTAACATTCATCTTTGGCGTTATATTATTAGTATACCACTCTATTTCTTCGTTGTCTATATCAAATGCATACACATGGGATGCTCCACGTTGTATTAAATACTCGGGAGTAGTTGGCCAACTTTGATCTCTAAATTCCACCTTTTCCCATCGACCACAACCTAAGTCTAATGCGATTTGATTATCACACTCAACAAATTCCCAGTGTTCAGAAGGATTTTCTGTGGATACGTCTTTTGTTATCATATACTCCTTACCAAATAAAATTGTTTTTATAAAACTCTACAATACTAACTAGTTCATCATCAAATACCATCTGAGGAGCCCACCCCAAACTTCTTAACTTTGAGTCATCTAGAGCGTATCTCATATCCATTCCAGGTCGAGTTGTAGTCAAGTCTAAGTATGGATATGGGTCATCTTCTCCCTTATATAACTTAATTATCTTTTTACAAGTTGTCAAGTTGTCTTGTTCAAATCCACCACAAATATTGTATATTTCGTCCTTTATACCAGATTCTACTATAGTGATAATAGCATTTGCGGTATCTTGTGCATGTAACCAATTACGAGTTGGAGTTCCATTATTGTGTAAAGGAATTTTCTTACCTACTCGTAAACTTTTACATGCTTTTGGAATAAGTTTTTCTACGTACTGACCTGCCCCGTAGTTATTTGTCGGACGAACGATTACATAAGGAATCTTATATGTACGAGCCCACGCCAAGATTAACATATCCGCCGCTGCTTTCGTGGCGGAATATGGATTTGAGGGTTTAAGTAAATCCGTCTCAGTATGCGCACCTACGTCGATATCACCGTACACTTCATCCGTGGAGAAATGTAACATAGTAGGAACATCCTTGCCTTCTGACCGATAATTTCTGATAAGTTCCAATAGGCGGTGAACACCATTGATGTTTGAATGAATAAAATCTTCACTACTAACTATGGAGTTGCCTACGTGAGTTTCTGCTGCGGTATTGATAACATAATCGCATTCATATAAAAACTTAATATCGTTAATATCTTTTTGCTCGAATATAAAATTTTCGTATTTAGAGAACTCTTCCAGAAGTTCTGGTCGAGACGCGTATGTTAGTTTATCTATACCACGTACATACCATCCTTTTTGTAAACAAGTTCTGGTTACATACGCTCCGATAAATCCTAAACATCCCGTTACATATACTATTTTTTGACTCATAACTCAAACCCCTCTTTTTGTAAGTACTCATCTATTTTCTTTAATAAAACTCTTGGTTTACCTTGACCGTGTGTATGTCCTATAAAATGCGAAATTTTAGATTTCAAACACACCGTCCATCCATCTAGTTCATCCTGTGGATTCAATTCTCCATATACAGGATGGCGTCCCCAACTTGGAGCTACAAAATATTCGTTGGGGTCTAAAATATGTGGAGGGTTCCTAGACAAGACAGTGTTCATTAAGCTGAAGAATGATTGTTGTTGTGTATCTAATTTAAATCGTTCATCTCCCCAAATCTCTGTTCCATCTTCTCTAAATGGACTTCGCATATCAAACAAAGACAACATGTGTTCGAATCTATCCACACTTAAAAACTGGTCGTAAATGGCTAAGTCTATACCTTGAAATCCTGCATTAAATCCAAATAGATGTGGGTTTCTATTACGATATATGTTAACGAACTCCCCACCATATATTTCTACCAGTTTATTAAAGAGAACTTTATCACAAGCAGAATTCATAGGTTCACTTATAAGAACAGGAACTTTATTTAGTATTAAATTAAGAACCAATGAAAAGTCATCATTTAATAGTACGTCATCATCGTATATGAGATAGTAATCAAATAATTTTACTCTACGTAGATAGTGACCCATGAATATATGATAACTTGGAGGCCCCCATGCTTCAAACTTAGACGTATCGGATTGTCCATAATAATTTTTTACATAGTCTCTAAAAAACTGTCTATCGTAAGAAACTAGATTATGGATGTGTTTATCTATAAGATTAGACCAATGGTCGTCGTCTTGTCTTTCTTTTATATTGTTGTCGGTATCCCATAAGATGTGAAATTCTACGTCTATGTTGGGGTCAATCTTATGTATTTTTGTTTGTATCTGATATAATGCAAAGAATGATTGTTTGTTTCTGCATCGCATCATGTTTGAAATAACCACTTTAGACATCTGACATATCCTTTTTATATTGTACTGTTAGGTTTCCTAACTTGTATTGTCCCTCTTCCTCTATTGATTGTAACACATATGGAAGGGTTTGTAAATACTCAAAATCTTGACGATCTAATTTAGTACCATCAAGCGAAACCTTTATATAATTATTTGGTTCATTTATGAGAGATATAAATGCCTGTAGTTCTGGAGAACAATTTTTACATTCTATTTCAGCTAGAATTCTTTTATATGGTATACCATTACCAAGTGTGTAAAGTCTTGCATATTCCCACGCAGTTTTCCATTTTTTAATGAATAACACAGAAGTGGTTCGCATAGAGTTATCACTTTCAGTAGTTCCTCGTGATGTCAAACTTCCCATATGATACACTAGACTGTTTAAAACCTGAACGAATTTAAACCCGGCTATATGTAGCCGTAACATTAGGTCTGCATCTTCGTAAAAATATGGTTGAAAGTATTCATCAAATCCACCTACACTATCAAGTGAACTCTTAAATCCTGCCATAAAAAACCCACCAAACGGAGAATCAACAACAGGATTTGTTATTTGTTTTACGTGTTCTTCGCAAAACGAATTGAAAATTTCAAGATTAAAAGTTTCAATACTTCTTCCAAAATCTTTGATGGGTTTTAACAATGTGTCGGGGTCGTTATATATAGGAGGTTCAACGGTGGTGAAATTACAAAATTGGTTCTCTGATATGTGTGGTATGATATTCTCTAAAAAGTTACTCGCCACAAACGTATCATCGTGGACAAACACAAAACATTGTTTCGTGGAATGTTTTAATGCTAAGTTGTATCCGGCACTAACATACACCCTGTTGGGTGAGTGTACTTCTATAAGTTCTCTATCATTCAAATTTAAGTTCACACTAGGTACGCCATCATAAACAATTACTATTTCATTGTCTGGATACCATCGTCTTATAGATTGGTATGCTCCTCTGAGTCTGTTTACATCGTTTACCTTTGTTACTATTAAAAAACTAAAATCATTTAAAGTAAGCATAACATTTCTCGACAAAAGTGTGTAACTGTTGTAGGGTTCTTTCTTCTACTAAATCTAAATGGTTAAAAAACTCATTTCTAATACTTTTAGCTCTGGGTAAGTCATTCACACCATACGCGATGTATTTATTTAATTCAAATCCGTTAAAAAATTCTTCGTCTGTTCTTCCCATAGGTACCACAACGGTATCAGTATTACACATCAGAGCTTGTATGTGCATATATGTGCAACTGTCATAACAATAGAACGTATTGGTGGTATTAAATAATTTAGCTAGATTGATTAAGTCCCCTGCGGCACGATAGGGTATAAATATACTATCGGTTGGGTGTATGTAATCATCGGGAGTAACTATGTCCTTGGCCTTTCTTAGTGTCCAACAACTTCCTTGACGAGTTTGATTATAATCATAGAATATATCTCTATGTTGTTCGCCAACGTATAATAAGTTCTCAGAATCCTTTTGTTTGTATTTATCGGTAATATATGCCGGGACATACCAAAACCAAAGGTCATTATCATCCCAAGTTTTTATATGGTCTTCGCTAGGAAACCCAATCATCCACCTAACAACGTTAGGAGCATTAAGATAGTTACCAAACCAACTTTCGGGATAAACAACAATCACATCATCTAAATTGTCCAATATTTCCTGAGTTACCATCTTTGTATTGTATCCTTCATATACAGAGAAGGACCAATCAAAGTTTAATGGTATTAAATATGCGTCATATCCGTTTTCATTTAGTAGGTGACAGAGTTTGTGAAGAACTTTAAGTCCTCCAATCCCCATATCAAACCCATGAGTACTGATTAAGAACTTTTTCATTTATTTAAGCGTATTACGTGTTTCGTCAATATACCAGTGTACATTTGATGAATATTTTTCTTCACCGATACAATGCATTACATCCGCCGTATGCGGAAGTTCTATTATTCTAAGTTTATCAAGTGCATGCGCCATTGAAGCAGGAGCAGTTAATGTTGATATGAACATAAAACATGAATTAATTGCAGTAAACCAATCATCTATTAAACTAACTTTAACGAATGGTAAAGAGTCCTTGTACGGAAACTCTTGATAATCTTTTTCCGAAGAAGATACGAATATAATGTTGTCTTTATACTCATTTATTATATGCTGATATGGGAAACTCTGATTAAATCTCACAGGATTAAACCGTCTATGAATTAAAACTTTATTAATAAATCTTTCATCGACTTTATTGTGTTGTATCCATGCATACTCTTTCCCTATTGGAAACTTAAACGTGTTACTGTGTAGTTCAGTCCAACATGCCTTGTACAACCACGGTGACCGTATATAATCACCTAGGTCAATATACCCTTCATCCAAAAGTTTTTTATTATAGAGTTTTAGTGGAGAATTGAACATACTCCCAAACTCATAATCATCAAGAATAGAAACTGAATGGACGTAATCTTGTTTTAGCATCAAATCACTAATTTCTTTGTGAGCAGTTTCTATACCTAACTCCCACCCGATATCATACAGATAAATGTGTGCTTTAGTATTATTTAATTTAGTTAGGTTTTTTACGGTGTACATAGCTTGGAAAAAATCACCAAGTTTACCACCCATTAAAAAATTACTAATCATATTAAAGTGTACTGATAAATTTGTTTAGTATACTTTCAATGTAATCGGTTTTGTTTTTATCGATTACGGGACTAGTACCTAGAAAGAAAGTATCTGTTGTGACTTTTCGAGCAATAGGGAATTTTTCTATTATGTCATTTACATCGTACATTCCATCATACGCGGGTTGTAACATGATGTTACCCGCGAAATAAGGTCTAGTCTGAATCATATGAGATTCAAAAAACTGACATATATCTGACCGTTTAAAAGGTGCATCATCTCTGACCGTAACAGGAAATGCGAACCAATCTGGGTCAGATTTAGGTTGAGCGGTATGTAGGTGGAAATACTGCTCGTACTTAGAAAACGCGTCATATAAATTTTTATAGTTTTCTCTACGTCTCTTTCCAATTTCTTCCAACTTATCTATTTGTGCTAGTCCTATAGCTGCTTGTAACTCAATTGGTTTTAAGTTGTATCCTATTTCCTCATAAACATATTTGTGGTCAAATAGATAATCAGGTAAAGACTTTAACCAGTTATTAAACCTGCACCCACAGGAACCTTTCTCCAACAAATTTTGTTTTCCAATACAATAACATCCCCGGCCCCACTCACGGAACGAACGGATGATACGTTCTGTTTCTTCGTCCTTCACCGCGACAAATCCACCTTCACCCGTGGTAATGTGATGTGCGGGATAGAAGGAACAACTAGCGAGTTCACCAAACGACCCTAACTTCTTTCCGTCATAGGTCGAACCCAAGGCATCACAACAATCTTCAAGAAGAATAAGATTATACTTCTGTACAATCTCCATCAAACGGTCCATGTTTGGCGGATTACCTAGTACGTGAGCAAAGGTAATAATCTTAGCATCAGGATGTTCTTGACATACACGTTCAACCGCATCTAAGTCTAAATTCAACGTATCCAATTCAATATCTACAAAGATAGGTTGAAACCCAACCTGTAATATAGGATTTATAGTAGTCGGAAATCCCGCGATAGGTGTAATAACCTTTGTACCCTTTGGTAAATTCTTTCCTCGTTTTGAGGTCAGTGCTAATAACATTAGTAAGTTGGCAGACGAACCACTGTTAACAAATAGTCCAAATTCCTTACCCAGTAACTTAGGAAACTTGACTTCGAACTTATTAGCCTCAGCACCCAAAACCAACCACCCACTGAGTAATGTCTTTACCGCTCGTACATACTCATCGGACGAAAAATATGGGCCAGCATATTGTACCCAATCCTTACCAGCTTCCCATGTTTTTTGGGACTCTTTTTTGTTTATATATTCTTCAACTAACTTTAAAATTTCTTCCATTATTAGATTACCATTTTTCAATTGGACACTTTGACGTTACAAACGCTACTTTTACTTTCATAAAACATCCACACTCTAAACATCTATCATTCTGTAATCGAGGACAGGATAAGCATGTGGACCACCGTTGTTCTCGTATGGTGTCATCTACCAAAGTAGAATTACCTTGTATAGCATTATTTAATATCTTACCCCCGTCACTCATCAGGTTTTTAGCCATCTGCATGACCGAGGGAAATGCTTCTTTATCCACACATTCTACATCTTGGGGGCATATATCATTTTCGTTCATACACTACTCCGCTAGTTTAGCTATTCCTAGATAATTTTTGTTATCCAATAATTCTACAAATTGATTTTTTAATGTATTAGAAGAGAGTTCTATATTACTATCTACAAAAGAAAAAACCTCATTTGGTAATTCTATGGTAACTTGATATACAGAACCAATATTACTTAATGTAAATGATCTATAAGGTCTTTCTATGGTAACTATGGACTTCAATAAGTCATACGCGTCTTGTTGTGAAAGCTCTGGTAGTAATACCTCTTCATTATTTACATCTACTGTTACTGGATAATTTAGACCAAACAAAAATTCTACGATTTGTTCTTCGCTTACACCGTCTGCATTATACCCATGTAACTGTGGAGACTTTGCACGCTCAGAAGTTACATACGGGTCTACAACCAAAATGGAATAGTTACCAGACGAACCGTCAGATTTAGTATAAGAAAACTTTACGAACATACCTGGTGTTATTTCGTTAACACTTATGCTCTTTTCTGTGGTACTAAATGTCATTGTTCTACCTTAGTAAGTTTTGGTAACTCTATTTTTTTAAGTTTGGGTAAAACCAATGGTAAGGTCTTAGGAAATTCGGGTACATATTGGTTTAACAAATCCCACGTTCTTTTTTGTATAGATTTATATGAAAACTTTTTACTATTCTCTTTTCCGAGCTTATGTGCTTTCTTACGGAAATTTTCATAGTCCATAAACACCGCAGCGAGTGCATTGGCCGATTGTTGTAAATCAGGGGAGAACCAAGAAGATTCCTTGATTAATACACCATCCCAAACAGAACTGGCGTGTATTTGTTTTAATTCACCTCCGACCAAAACAGAATCTTCTACATTTAGAAAGTCCATGTGACCACTCCAACCTGAAGCGATAACTGGTTTTCCACTGATGGTTGCCTCTAGTAACGGACGGCCGAATCCTTCTCCTTTCGTAAAACTAACGTGTGCCTTTACTTTAGGATGATTATACAAAGAATTCATTTCCATGTCAGTTAATTCTCCGTGTAAAACATATACGTTTGGCATAGTTTGCCCCTCGGATAGTGTCACGGTATCGCGTATTAGTTTAATCTTTCTGGTAACTTCTAATCTATCCAGAATTGAGAAACTACCTCCACTTGTTTTTAAAATAAGCGCTGGAGCGGGTCTATCAGTTATTTGTTTGAATGTTTCCAAGAATATTTTAACTAATAACCCAACATTCTTTCTATCTTCTCCCATATCTCCGCGTAGCCAGTGACCAACGAACAGATAACAGAACTTTTCTGGTATGTCTGCAAATACGTCTTTGATTGATGGTAATATGTCTGCCTCGTATTCTAACTTTTTAAAGATATGTTGGTCTATACAGTTATGAAGTACTTCTATTGGTTTTTCTATTTCTAATGTGCCGATGTTTTCTCCATTTGGACCCTGCTTACCAAATTTCGAAGAAAGTAAAACATTCCTAGAATGTTCAGAGATGGTGAACACAACATCCATCTTATTACATGATTCAATCCACTGCGGTGCAGCAATAGTAGTTTCTATACCAGCAGTTATTCCAATATTATACTTTCCAATAGTCTCAAACTCTGTTGGAATCGTTATTGTAACAAATAATTCTGGTTGTGACTGTAAGGGGTTATGTAATATTCTATCTAATATCATCTTGTCTCTTGGGTTTTCTGCGTCAAGAGCATTCATTGGGGTTTCTCCCCAATTTACTGATATTACTTTTACATCGTATTTATCGTATTCTATAAAATGACGAATGATATCTCTACTCATGTCTCCGTATCCTGAGCGGGTAGCACAGGGTGCACGAATCACACATACTGGTTTTCTTTCAATATTCATATTATTAGTTCTCCATCATGTCATCTATTAAACTTTGTAAATTATGTTTTGGTAGCCAACCCAATACGGTTCGTGCTTTTGTAGAGTCACCCTTCAGATGATGAACATCTTCAGGACGTTGATACTTTTCAACACTTACAACGTAATCTTTCCAATCAAGACCCTTTTTAGTAAATGCCATCGTTAAGAAGTCAGTTATAGAATAAGTTGTTCCAGTTGAAAGTACATAATCATCTGGTGTGTCTTGTTGTAACATTAACCACATACCATAAACATAATCTTCCGCGTGCCCCCAATCTCTACGAGCATCCAAGTTACCGAGTTCTAACTTTTGAGAAAAGTCACCGTTTCTTACATAATTTACTATTTTCTTAGTAACAAAGTTATCACCACGTTTAGGCGATTCATGGTTAAAAAGAATACCAGAACACGCGAATAAATTATATTGTTTACGATAGATACTAACCATCTGGTGAGCGAATAGCTTAGAAACTCCGTAAGGGCTTACAGGACGCATTTGTGTATTTTCTCTTTGGAACCCATCTTCATCAACTACGTTACCAAACATTTCCGAAGTGGATGCTTGGTAGAACTTTGATGTTGGTGCGTATTTACGTAGTGATTCCATTATGTTTAATGCACCCATAGCATTGACTAACCCAGTATATCCAGGTACATCAAAACTAACTTTTACATGAGATTGTGCAGCTAAGTTATACGTTTCATCGGGTTTAACTTTATGAACAATTGTGTCCACCGAGGTGGCGTCAGTTAGGTCGCCGTATTCAAACGTAATAGAACCTGATAGTTGTCCTACCAATCCTAGTTCTGATTGATGATTACTATGACGCCGGATTACTCCGTGGACATCATAACCTTTTTCAATTAATAACTTTGATAGATAATACCCATCTTGTCCCGTGATACCGAAAATTAATGCTTTCTTACTCATTATGCCCTCACTAGTTCAAATTTCTTTCGTGGTGTCCATGTACTCAATGTATGGTCTATCCCTTCGATAAACAACTCACACATACGTTCTGCTGTAAACTGCCCGTGTGTTAACCCGTACTGGCGTCCTAATTCACCACGGCGTTTCCGTTCTTCTCGACCTAATAGATAAACTTCCATAATACGGTCAGCTGCATCTTCAAACTTTACACGGTCATCAAAGATGTATGGTGTCAATGGTGAACCCTGAATAGAGCGGTTGGATGGGAAGATGGGGAATGACCAGTCACCATGCTTCTTATAACGACCATCGTGATTACTACCCCAATCATAATTGAAATGAACATCGGGGTCAAGATAGTTTCCTTCGTCATCCATAAATCCACATTGGTCTTGAAGACCGCCGGTGACGTTAACAATGATAGGAGTTCCTGCCATAATACTTTCTGCAGTACCTAATCCAAATCCTTCATTACTAGAAAGATTGATGGTAACGTCAGCGATATTATACAAATGGTTCAGATATTCATACTCTGTACGATTTGGTGAAAACACTATATATTGTTCTACGTCTGGTGTAACGTCACGAATAACCGCAGGTAAATCTGTACCATTGTCATCGACTGGTTGTGTGTGTAATACAAATCGACAACGTTCACGCTTTTCAGCTGGAAGCTTTTTCATAAACTCAGAGAAAGCTAATATAATATCTGATGTTTGTTTACGACGAATATTTCTACTGTTGTATAATAATACAAAGTCTACTTCTGCACCATTGAACAGACGTTGTTTAGTTTCTAACATCTTTTCATCGGTGGGGGATAACGGATGATACCGTTTAGTGTTTATTCCATGCGGAACATACTTTAGATACCTAGGTTCATCCGCACCTAATACTTGTTTGTTCAAGTTGTATGTTTGTTTACTGATGGAGAACAATGAATCGCAAGACATATAGTATGGTTTATTATACTTGGGATATGGTAAATCATCCCAAATATTATAATACATAATTGGTATCTGTTGACGGATTTCGTGTTCCATTTGATATAACCAAATCCAGTATCGTGGGTCTGTAAAATGTAAAATGGCATCTGGTTTATCATTTTCTAAGATGTGTCTAATCAATCTACTATCCCCATACCCATTATACGGATAAACAAAGACTGACGCATCATCTATTCCTATTTCTGCAGAAACCGCTTGGGATAAATCAATTATCTTTCCGGCCTCTGGATGGTTTATACCCGCACCAACGTGAACCCAATTATATTTATGAGCAGTGCCTTCTATGATTTCACGAGTCATAACACCTACACCCGATGTTACCCGAAGGTCGTCTGCAAGGAATAGGATTTTTTTACGTTCATTTTTTGGAATGTAGTCTTTTTTCATAATATTATGATGCTATGAGTGTACCAGGACTTGTTGTAGTTCCTGTTTGTGCAACAGCTGTACCAGCGGTACTTACTATTTGACCAGGAGCGACCGCGACCGCGGTTTGTAAATATAACTGCACTGCCGTGGCAATTGCAGTAGCGAGTTGTTGTTGTGAAGCCAATACAGCGGGGTTTGCTGATGCTACTGGATCAATTGTACTTAATTGTGTGAGTATTAAACCTGCGAGTGTTGCTGACATAAACTTCTCCTATAAAATAATACTACCACTCACACTAGAAGAAATATAATGTATCCACATACGTTCTGTCAAGGTGCTGGCTATATGCCCGTTCTTGATACAGAATTCTCTGATAGATTTATTTATTTCTTTACTAACCTGAATGGTAGTATATTGTTGTTTCTTTCTTTTCATAGTAACCTTTCTATAACCGTCTATAGAATAAGTAGTAGGTCACACCGCCAAAAGTTCATTTATATCCAAAATTCTATAATTTTCTCCGACAATCTTTTTATGCATATGACCAGAGTATATATTTGGTTTACCCAGGTCGACCCATATATTTTCTATTATTTGTTGATTTGGGTCAGTCCAATCTAATCCAACACCAAAACGGAGTTTATTTTTTGGGTCGAAGTGTTTTTCTATCACACTATTAGGAGGACAATGGGTAATCAATAAATCTATTTTCTTTCCATTGGCATTTGTAATTAAACAGTTAATTTCGTCTGAGTTGATATTTTCTTTTTCATCCCAATGCCAGCCATACATTTCTCTCATACCTTTATCAATACTAGCTGCACCACCCATAAATGCTACAGTACGTTCGTCCAAGTCCATAACTGTCCCTCTTGGTATATACCATAGGTTTGCGCCATCCCACAATTGAGTAACGGTTGTATACTGTGTCCAACGAGTGCAATCATCGTGGTTGCCATCAATAAAGTACACTGGAACCTGCGAGTATTCCGTGGTCATATAAAAACTTTTTTCATTTCCTGGAAATAGTCCAAAGTCACCAACTTGAATTAGTGCGGTTGCACCAACTTCATGTGCATAACCAAGAGCTTTTTCAAGTATGGTCCAGTTACCATGGATGTCACCTAACAATAAAATCATAATTACACTCTGTTGTACTTGTCCTTTAATCTTACTAAATCATTTAAATGGTTCGTAGACACTTCCAATACGACCATATCCGTCACTGCTTCTAAACTGTGAATCTGTCGTGGGGGTAAATGATATTGTACTCCCTCAGTAAAGGCTACAGATGATGACAATTGAGGGTCACCGTCCTCGTCCATTGTATATAAATGAAGGAATCCCTTACCACTAAAGACGTACATCGTTTCGTCTTTCTTATTATGATACTGCACGCTCAGTCGTTCACCTTCTTTTACGTGTAGTATTTTCCCTACGTAATTCGCCGTATGGGCATATTTAGTTTCCTTTCCCCACGGTTTCGTAAATGTTTCAATCATTATTATTCACCATTTTTTTAAGTTTCTTTGCTTCCGTCTTAGTATATGAATCAACTGACCAGTTATTATCGCTACAGTTAATTAATGTCCGCATGACTTCCAGTACGGTTTCCTTATCGTTCACATTGAATTCAATCGGACCCCACTCATCAGTATCAATCAGTATGAGCATCTTTCCATTGAAGTCCAGACGTAGAGAATCTACACGTTCCAATTTCTTTTTTCGTGGCATACTGTCTCCTTATTTACAAATAACTCTATGACCCTTACACTTATGAACCACATATAGACGCAGTGTGTGACCGCAGTGTGGACATATACAATAACTTGGACCCATAATCCAACGGGTCAAAAATACTGCAAATAATATTATTCCTATTGCGACAAAGACATCCATCTTATCCCCCAAGGAATGTTACAGAAATCCAAATGCCTAAATAACTTCCAACCACGGACCCCAGAGCATATCCTATCCATTGGTGGAGGTGGTCTTGTCCGTGTGCAATCCGACGAATCACAAAGAAGTTCATTGAAGCAATCATAAAATCTGTGAGAGCAGATGCGTGATAGTTAGCATCCGCCACTGCTCTATAATTAATACACCATAATCCATACATGAATATCTGTATAAAGAATAGTACAGATGCTTCCTTCAACTTTGTAATCATATCATAATCTCAAATAGTTCGTACAGTGCTTCCACTTTCGTTGGAGTATACTTTTCCAATAATACGAGTTCCTTTCTAGCAAAGTTCTTATCGTGGTCGTCGTACCCAATCGCATGAACCAACTCATGTACCAGAGTCAAGATGTCTCGTTGGGTGGGAGCAAGTTCAAGAATCTCCCCATCACACCAACTATACTTTTGTAATCCTTTCCCAAATCGGATAAGTGGCATCTGCTTCTTAATCTTCTCCGCCTTCCAAATCTTCTTCGCGTACTTTACAAGATAGTCCAATGACCGCTGTTTGGTGATATACGCAAAACGGCGGTCATAGTACATATCAGTTTCCAGTTGATACACTCGACGGGTATCAATCATTTGCTTATAACGTTTCTTCACAGATACATCTCCTTGACATAATCCCATACGATGATGTTCATTGCGGCACTCACATTGAACGACCTGAGAACACCACGTTGCGGAATGGACATCTTATAGAAATGTGGATTTTCTGCAACGGCAGTGGGTAATCCGTGACTTTCTGAACCAAAGATAAACAACGGATTTTCCAGTTCTTCCTTGTACAATAGACGAGCCTTGTGTGACCCAATCTCTGTACCACCGTGTTCACACAGTACGACACTATTCCACTTCAACAGATATTCCAACCGTTCGTTGATGGATTCGTCAGCGTGCATCGGGTCATCAAAGTTATATTGGACGATATTAATGTATTTCTCAGCCCCAACAGTGGACCGCTTATCGAATTTCTTTCGTCCAAAGATATAAAAGTTTTCTGCACCCAAAAGACACGCCGAACGAATCATCATTCCGATATTCAGTTCCCCCGTGATATTGATACATCCCACGGAAAACCGTCGTTGCTCACTCATCGTGATAGCAATATTCTGTTCAAGTGTATTGTTCTTGTACTCGTCTCGCACATTGTAATGGTTACTAGCCGTCTCTGCGATAATCTTACTGTAGTTGACCATTGGGTTTTCCATCGGTTCCTCTTAAAAAAGAATACGTTCTGCGGTATACCTAAATATACACACAGAACGTATAAAAGTCAAGGGGTTCTATTAATTACTTATTTTTTGTTATACGGTTTTTAATATTACTTGCCATAGCCATATTACCACTCATATAAGCTAATAAAGCATATTTCTTTTGTTTTTTACTTACAGCTTCGTTTTTACCAGCGTTTTGTTTCATAATAACTTTATATACTGTATGAGGTCTTCCATCTCTTGTTACGGTGTAACGAATTACTTCTGTTACAGTATATGCTGATGAAGGAGTAATTACTTCGTGTTGGGTATCCATTCCCATTTCTTCTTCCCAACGAGTTGTCGCAATACCTCGGATTGGTGTATCTCCTGCTTGTAATTCAACGATTACAGATACATCTGGAGAACTAACAGCGTCAGGACCATATCCTAATGCTACTTGTGGATTTGGCGCCCATCCACACGGTGGTAGCTCTACAGTACCACCAACTTCTAGTTGACTAAGAAATCTATTAGCCGATTCTTGACTGTCAAACGCAATTCCTCTGTGAAGAACGGGAGCTTCGACGGTGATACCAGATTCCTGTATGTGTCTGTCTAAACGATCAAATACACGTTGCCTTTCTTGTTCATCATAACTCCATACACCAATTCCATCTTCTCCACCGTGTTTCCAACCATTAATCATATCGTTTAATTCATCAACATCTTCTAATTTAAAAGTACTGGTAAGTCCCGTTTCCGCATCTCGTTGTGCAATTTCTTCTTCTGTTTCTGTGAACTCTGGTAGTTGTGATATGAATTCTTCATATGTAACCGATCCACCATCAGTTTCTCCCTTGACGGGTACGACTCGTTTATCCCAGCCTAAGTACTGACCAGTTCTAGAACCAAGCCTTTCCTCTGGTTCTTTTGTATCTGGTTTTCGTTGAGCGGTATTTTGTGTGGATTTAACGGGAACTAACTTACCATTATCGGTTCTATGGGTTACCACACCATCTTTACCCCAATTACCAAATCCCATACTTGTAAGTCCTTGGGATTTCGCTTGTTTGGCAACGTCACTATCTTCTAAAATTAAATCAACTAGACGAATTATCATTTAAAATACGGTTAAAGTCCATATAATAAATAGTTTATATATTTGTTACACACCGTATTTACACAAGTCCTTACGTTCACGGAACACACAATACTTACACGCACTTTTACTTGCCTTGTGCTTAATCGTGTCTGTCTTATAGTTTCCTTCACTATCGAAACAATCATTCAAGAATGCTTCAAAGTCAGTCCATGCTTTGTTGACAGACGGCTTCCCATGCGGAGGTTCAAACGGACTGACACGGGGAATCGGATACGGAGAATTCTCAGAGATGATACGCTTGAGAATCACATACTCCACCCGAACCTGCATCGGGTCAACCCCGAACAATTCAGAGATAAATTTCTTGTAGAGAAGGAGCTGACTAATCTTTGTCTTATCCGACTTCTGTGATTGTGTCCATCCCGCACGACTAGTCTTTAAATCGTACAGAGTAATCAGACCCGTCTTTTCATTCTTGGTCACGATATCTACGAATCCGACATACTTGACGCCGGGACGAACCTCTACGTCAATCGGATATTCAATTCCGACCAACTTGACATTCTGCGTAGGAAAGAGCTTCTTCTGATGCTTCTGGACATAGGAAAGAATCTCAGTCCCTTGGTGGTAAAATTCCTCAAGCGTCTTACGGTCAGATGGGAAAACCTTCTGCCCATCCACCTCCTTGATTCCTGCCTTGAAATGTTCGTGGAACTTACTCTTTAGGTTTTCATCAAGGTCAAGACTATTTGCCATAGTCTCACTCTTATTCATAAGAATATCAAGCCATTCTTGAATGACTTCGTGCATCGCGGTGCCGAAGATGGTATGAATGGACCCCTCGTCAAGTCGGTGGCCATCCACATACTTCAACTTCCACGACTCGGGGCAGTTAGCCCACGTTGTATACTGACTATACGATACTTTATTCATAGATAACCTTTAAGTTAATAGACATCTTAAATATACTCAAATACGCTACAAAAGTCAAGACCCCTTTCGGGGTCTATTATAAGGTATTATTAATTTTCTACGGGAACCCATTCACCCCTATGTTCTTCGCATAGAGTCTGAAACCAACCTCCCTTCTTTACCAGACCGGCATCTGCCCCACATTCGTAGCATACCCTACAACTTTCCTCACCTACGGCTCTAATAACTTCTTCTATTTCACGAACATAATAATCAGTATATATACGAAGACCACCCCACTTTTCCTTTACCTGAATAATTCCTAATGGAATTCCCAGTCCTTCCTTTGCGGTATACACTTTACGAACGAGTCGTTCCCAACCCTTTCCTACGCACGCAACCGCATCTTCTTCTGTGAGGTATTTAACTAGAGGTTTCATTATTATTCTCTTCTGGTGAGGCTTTGGAGGTAATCCATTCTATAAATTCGTTTTCTAACATATTTCTACGTTCAATCATTTCTTGCTCTGATCGTATATTTTCTAAAGTTTCACTGATAACGTAATTACCCGACTGTAAGGTTAATTGTAAAATATTGGGTGCCCATTGACTTAGTATGTATTCACTACCTCGTTCAGTTTTCCCTATTTGTCGTCCCATTGGTCGTATCATTATAAGATTGTGTTGAAGGTAATCCGCTGTATTCACACGTATCGTCCTTCTTTGCGAAGATACGTTCCCAATTATTCTTATAGGTCTTAATATCCACACTCAATGGCCGTGGGGTATCGCCTTTTCCGTTACTCATATTTTCCACCCCAATCATCGATTTCACCGATATTGATAAATGGTTTCATTTCACCGTAGTAATGAACAGTTAATCGTGCTTCCTTCATCATTTGAATACTACGTTCACGGTGACCATCCCATATCTGACCCTTTGCACCTTGGTCACGTTCGCAAAAAATAACCTTGATACCTGAATTAATAATAGCACGTGTACAGTCCACACACGGAATATCACAGGTTAAGAATAATGTACAACGGTCGGTAGATACACCGATACGAGCAGCGTTAATAATTGCGTTTCGTTCGGCGTGTTCCATCCAGTAATACTTCTCTGGACGTTCTTGGCGTTCTTCATGAAAATCCTCAATACCACGAGGAAACGAATTGTATCCAGTAGAACGAATTTCATTATGAGTTCCAACAATCACCGCACCAATCTGTGTGGTCTTGTCCTTAGACTTTAACTTCACCGTATGAGCGATTTGTCTAAAATATTCTGCCCAACTTAATTTAACCATAGTAACCATTCTCTCTGTTGTCATATTTTTGCTTTTTTAATAACCTTCGGGTCAACTCCATACTTTTCACACAACTCACGTAGTCCAGACTTATTGTCTCTATAGTAGATTTCCAAATAGGAAATTGCTTCTATTTCAGATACACAATAATGTTTCGCAACCAAGGTAACTAACCACTCCTCATACTTGGTTTCTTTTGCTGCCTTTACATATTTATTATACTGTTTACCACGAGGAATCGTGGTCACAAAAAATAAATAGTGTGCTTCGTTTGGAAGTGAATACTTTTGAATCTCGTTCACCAACGGAAGTTGATGAATGTTCATACTCAAAAACCTGTTGACCATATAAGCACTATATGTCCGTTTTTCTCCATCATCTAGTGTAGAAAAATAGTTTTTCTTTTGCGACTGATAGATTTCGTTTATATGGTCAAACAGAGTTTTCGCCATATCAATCCTCTAATACAAGCTTGGGCTTAGTAGGTTCTGGTTGTGCAGTTTCAGTACGTGTCTGTTCTGTCGGCTCTTCTGCAGTCTTTACTGGACGGAACATCTTGTTCACATAACCACACGCAACACAAGAGAATGTTGGAATCGGAACGATTCCTTCCTTACCGTTTGGTGAAACGAGGGCGGATACCTTCTTCATCAAAAGAACTTCTTGAAAGGTCAGGTTACCACAATTCTCACAAACAATATCCTGTGCGAGTGAGAGGTCAGGCATTTGCTGTTGTCCGCGCATCTGGCGTGGGTCCGGCGGAATAAACTTACTTGTCATAATTTCCTCTTAACTGATTAAAATGTTATACATTGTTGCCATAAAATTGATTTCCTTATCTACTACGAATGCATCCCGATACTGACCTTCTGCGATTGCAAGAATCGTCTGAGGAATACGACTCGGGGCATAATCCTGTACCTTGTCGTACAATAAGCGATACAACTCGGTAAAATCACGAATACCTGCGTCAACCACAATCTGACGAATATCATTCACCTTCGCAGGTCCAGACTGATTGCCCATCAAGGTATCCATAATCTTCAACTTACTATCACCAGCGATAACTTCACTTACATTCACCGTCAACTTCCCATCGCGGGTCTGTTGCTGAGCGGTTCCGATAATCCGACGAATATCGGGATAGTATGCGTTGACCAACGTAGCGATTGCCTGCTTCTCAAACGTCACACCTTCTTGATTCAAGATGTTGGTGAGGTGAACCGCAACTTCCTTCTTGGAAGGTGGGGTCAATGCAGAAGTCTGACACCGACTGACGATAGGTGGAATAATACGTTCAAAGTAATTACAAGTCAAGATGAATCTGGTTCTCTGACTGAACACT
>Ga0315902_10005180_pt1 | contig 18470 bp, 21 predicted proteins | sample LakEriMetagenome_9_FD_203523 | JGI IMG/M metagenome (GOLD analysis project Ga0315902, IMG submission 203523) | Freshwater fungal communities from buoy surface, Lake Erie, Ohio, United States - Buoy 12 MA117 | ecosystem: Environmental > Aquatic > Freshwater > Lake > Lake biofilm | place: USA... | reverse complement strand
ACTCAAAGGGTGTGATTGACACTAGCCGTGGTACATGCTTTGCACCCAATGCCGAATCACAGTACGTGCATGCGGCTGTTCGTCGTGCAACACACGAGCAAGCCAAGCACGACCCCAAGATGACACGCGATTGGATTCTGGCTCATACAGGATCAATGCGTGATGCGGCAAACAAAGCAGACAAAAGTAATCAACGACTTTTGTTCCGTCCTAACGTTGTGGATGAGACTGACGTATCTTCACGCCACGTGATCCGTCACCTGAATGAACAACGTAAAGTAAACGACAAGCCACCAATTATTGCTAACTCATACGGCAAGACAAATGAGTTGCATGACCCTGAGAATGGTTACCATGTGACGCACTCGAACGTTGGCCCAAAGGTCAAGAAGGGTCAAGAGATCAGCGAGAATATTGCTCGTGATAAAGCCCGTGTTCGCAACACCATAATGGCGTCTGATAACAAAGGTGACTTTAAAAACGAACAGGGTCACAAGACACCGCCCAAGGGTTCGTACATGGTTACCGACGTCAAGCGTGGTTCTGAGATGTCTAAGAACATGGAGAAGCACATCACTCACGCCAAGTATTGGACGACTGGACGTGAACAGTATGAGTTGACACCGCAAGAGAAAGAAGAAGGCGCAGAAGGACATTTTGGTGGCAACGGCAAGCCTTCAAGCGAAGACGAGGCTCACTATGGTCATAAAACCATTGATGGAAAGCGTTATGACTACCAGAAGCAACACATCTTGCACCCACGATTGGTGAATGTTCCTATTCGTAAAAAGAACAAAAAGACTGGTGAAATGGAAACTAAGGATCACATGATCCCTACAGATTCACGTTTCAAAGACACTGAGTTCTTGCCCAAAAATAAATTTAAAACTAAAAATGGCAAAGACGCTGGTCACATCTTGATGACCACGCCTACTGAGTCCACAAGTAACATTGGTCACGAGACTTCATTCACTCACAATGTAAGCCCCAAGCACATTGAGCATGCAATTAAGAACAATGGCGAGTACGAAATTGACAAACCAGAAGATCAAATTAAAGCTTCTGACAAAGAGTACCGCGCACCACAATCAATTAAGTTTTATGCTGAAGGTGGTCAAGTTGGTGAGCGCCATGAAGGTTTTAGCGACGACGACTTCCATGCATTCCCTGAGCAAAACGTTGTTGCACAACGTCATTTAGCGATGCGTGGACATGATCATGAGCCAAGTGCAAAGCATGGTTTGTCGGATCACAAACGTAAAGTTACAATGAACAAAGACATGGACACCATGTTGTTAGAACTGACACGTAACAAGAAAGCCAAATGATGGACGAACTTGACCCTACACAAGATCCCACGATCACTGAGAATGAAGATGGCAGTGCAGATGTAGATCTGCCTGAGGATCTGTCCGACATTGAGGAAATGCCTGATGGATCGGCGGTTGTCACGATGCCAGAGGACGGCCCTGAAGAGAACCCAGACTTCTACGCAAACATGGCGGAGTCTCACGATGAGTATGAGCTTGGCAAACTGGCGATGCGTTACATCGATTTGCTCAAGACTGACAAGTCAGCGCGTGAACAACGTGATAAGCAGTACGAAGAGGGTATCAAGCGCACAGGCATGGGGAATGACGCCCCCGGTGGTGCCACCTTCATGGGGGCATCCAAGGTTGTACACCCTGCGATGGCTGAGGGGTGTGTGGACTTCGCGGCTAAAGCGATCAAAGAGATGTTCCCCCCAGATGGCCCCGTCCGCACCAAAGTCATGGGCAAGATGGATGACATCAAAGCTGAGAAGGCAGAGCGTAAGCGCGACTACCTAAATTGGCAGATCACTGAGCAGATTGAAGAATTCCGCGACGAGCAAGAGCAGATGCTGACGCAGTTGCCATTGGGTGGTTCACAGTACTTCAAGATCTGGTTTGACGAGCAGAAGAAGCGTCCTTGCGTGGAGTTTGTTCCTATTGACAGGATCATCCTACCGTTCGCCGCGAGTAACTTCTACACGGCACAGAGAGCGGCTGAGGTGCATGAGATCACCAAGTGGGAATTCAACCGTCGCGTCGCTAGCGGTATGTACCGCAACATCGATTTGATCTCTTCCACGATGGAACCTGAGATCACAAGGGCGCAAAAAGCGACCAATAAAATTGAAGGTAAACAATTTGAAGATAACGACGACGGTTTGCGTAACGTCTACCACATCTACACTTACTTAGAGTTAGAAGACGACAAGTACACCAAGGGTGAGATGGCTCCCTACATCTTGATGATTGACGAGTTGGACAACGAAGTCATTGGTTTGTACCGTAACTGGGAAGAGCAAGACGAGACGATGACCAAGCTCGATTGGATCGTGGAGTTCAAGTTCATTCCTTGGCGTGGTGCTTATGCTATCGGTCTGCCACACCTCATAGGAGGCTTGTCAGCGGCTCTCACAGGCTCGCTACGCGCTTTGTTGGACTCTGCCCACATCAACAACGCGGCTACCATGCTCAAGCTCAAGGGAGCGAAGATGTCTGGTCAGTCCCAACAGGTGGATGTGACGCAGATTGTGGAGATCGAGGGTGCGCCCGGTGTCCAAGACATTCGCCAGATTGCCATGCCTATGCCATTCAACCCACCCTCAGAGGTCTTATTTAGGCTTCTAGGATGGCTTGACACGGCGGCGAAGGGGGTAGTGTCCACCTCAGAGGAAAAAATCGCTGACGTCAACGCTAATGCCCCTGTAGGCACTACTCAAGCATTGATTGAGCAAGGCGCGGCGGTGTTCTCCTCAATCCACGCACGTTTGCATCAGTCGCAAGCTCGTGTGTTGAAGATTTTGTGTCGCCTGAACCGTTGGCACTTTGACGAGATGCGTAAGTCTGACGTGGTTGCAGATTTAGAAATCAGTCGCGAAGACTTCCAAAAGAACACGGACGTGATCCCTGTCTCTGATCCCCACATCTTCTCTGAGACTCAGCGTATGGCTCAGATGCAAGCGGTGTTGTCATTGGCGGATAAGCACCCACAACAGTTCAACATGGACAAAGTGTTGGCGCGTTCATTGAAGCAGATGAAGATCCCCAACATCAATGAGTTGATGAAGGATGTCCCAGCGCCTGAACAACGTACTTCTGCGGATGAGAACGCGGCTATGCTAATCGGTCAACCTGCCTATGCGTACATGCAACAGGATCACATCGCTCACATTCAAGATCACTTGCAGTTTGCGATGAACCCATTCTTGGGTCAGTCACCATTTGCAGATCCAAACTATCTGAACAATTTGATCGAGCACATCAAGCAACACATGACGTTGTGGTACTTGAATCGCAGTAATGGTTATGTCGCGCAGTCTCGTGGTGGTAAGCCTGTGGACAACTACGACGATCCATTGTTGACAGGTACGATTGACCAACTTTACACGGCTGTTGGTGCTCACGTAACGATGGATACGAAGGAAGTGTTTGAGCAGTTTGCTCCAGCCTTCCAAGCGTTGATTCAACAAGCTCAACAACGCCAACAGTCACAGAAGCAAATGTTGCCTCCAGACGCGCAAGTCGTCAAAGACACAAACATGGCGGAGACTCAGCGCAAGGCGCAAGACGACCAAGCTCGTTTGCAGTTGGATACGCAGAAATTGCAGATGGATATGCAGAAGCACCTCGAAGACAACAAGACAAAAATTGCCATCGAGAATGCCAAGCTGACACATCAAGTAATTACGGATATTGCAACGGCGCAATTACCCGAAACCGCGCCTACAATGGGCGCACCAATGGCAGAGATGCCACCACAAGGTATACCAGAAGGTATGCCACAACCTCAAGGAGTTCCAAATGTCAACATCTGATCAAGAGCAAAAGAGCGTGTTGGTTCCCCAACACAAGCGTTTGGCTATGGGCGAGAAGCTCACAGGTCAAAGCATGCAACCTAAGGGTGGCGACAAGCCCAAGGGTGGTTTGGCTCAAGCTAAGAAAAAATGATTGAACAGTTGATCCATGTGATCAAGATTCGACAAGCAGAATTGGCGCAATCCCTTGCCTTGGGGAATGCGTTCAACTGGGAGTCATACCAGCGCATGGTCGGTGAGTATCAGGGGTTGAAGTACACCCTTGACTCACTCGACAACTTGTTGCGCGAAGACGAAGGTAGAGAAGATTAACCCCAATCCTTGGGGCTAAAGGCCGCGCTGAAAAGTGCTTTAACGATGCACCTGAAATATGGTGATTTTTAGGAGTGAGTATGAGTGATAAAGATCCGATCCCGACACTTTCGGGGAGTCAAGGCGTACCTGACGAGCAGGAGCTAAAGTGGGCGTTCCCCGACGTGAGTCCGGGGCAGAAGCCGTTTGGTGGAAGGGTTGTAGTCCAACTACGCCGCATCAAAAAGACAACCGCTAGCAAGATCATTTTGGTTTCCGAAACCAAAGAGACTGAGAAGTGGCAAAACATGATTGGACGAGTGGTGGAGATAGGCCCATTAGCCTTCAAGAACCGCGAGACTATGGAATCATGGCCTGAAGGTAGTTGGGCAAGCGTAGGCGACTACGTCCGAGTACCTAAATGGGGCGGTGACCGTTGGGAACGTGCAGTCCCTAACGAAGAGGATAACGAAGATCCTGTCCTTTTTATGACCATCAACGACCATGAATTGATTGCGAAAGTCACTGACGATCCGCTTTCATTCAAGGCTTACGTTTAATCGGAGAATTTCATGAGTACAGATAAAAAAGAATCAGCCGATTTGAACATTGAAGAGTCAAAAGACGGCTCCGCAGTGATTGATTTGCCTGAGGACATGATTGCCACTGGCGATGATGATCAAGAAAACCCAAACAAAGTCGATTTGAATGACAAACGTGACGGTGGAGAGGTTTCTGCGGAAGAGGAAGACCATCCAGACGACACAGATGCAGTCAGAGCGGCAAAGAGAGCGCGTCGTAGGTCTAAAAAAGACCTGATTCGCAAGACAAACGAGGAAAAAGACGCTCGTTTGAACCAACTCCAACGTGAAAACGAGGAATTTAAGCGTCGTTTGTCTAATGTGGAGCGTGAGACTAAGAACAGTCAGATCGCACGTATTGACAAGCACCTTGAAGACCAAAAAGTTCGCCTTGAATACGCCAAGATGAAGATGTCAGAGGCTGTTCAGGCGGGTGATGGCGATGCGATGGTAGAAGCGCAGACGATGTTCAACGAAGCACAGTCTGCGGTAGGTGAATTTGCTCGTGCAAAGCAAACCGCAGAGCGTGAAGCACAACAAGGTCGCAGTGATATACCTGTGGTTGATCCTACAGTGCAACGGAACGCGGCTGACTGGATGCGTCGCAATAGTTGGTACCGTCCAGACACCTCAGACCGCGATTCTCAGATCGCTAAAAAGGTCGATGAACTGCTAGTTACAGAAGGAATGAACCCTTCTGATCCAGATTATTGGGATGAATTAGATAATCGCTTGCAAAAAGCGCTACCACACCGCTACAATGACAACACAGACAGTAATTCCGCTGTTAGAAAACCGAGGAACGTTGTGGGTAGTTCAGGTCGTGAAGCTTCAGCCGCATATGGTGGTAACAACCGCACACAATTCGTGCTCTCTCCCGAACGGGTGAAGGCTATGAAGGAAGTGGGCGCTTGGGACAATCCAACGCGCAAGAAAGCAATGATCGAAAACTTCATTAAATATGACCGTGCAAACGGCACTCGTTAACTAATACTTGGAAACCTATCATGACTGAATCACGTCTCAAAAAATCTCTCAACGCTGGTGGACGCAAGGATCGCGGAAGCGAGGATGCAATTCGCACAGCACCTGAGGATAAGTTCATTTCTACGCAGGAACGTCGCAAGATGTGGAGCGAGGAGTGGACGCAATCAGCCTTGCCAAAACTACCCAATATGGATGGGTGGCACCTTTGCTGGCTTTCGACAACCAACAGCTACGACTCCATCGATAAGCGGATTCGCCTAGGGTACGTTCCAGTTAAATCTGAAGAGTTACCGGGCTACGAAGACTATCGCGTGAAGGCGGGAGAACATGTTGGGTATATCTCTTGTAACGAAATGTTACTGTTCAAGTTACCTATGGATGTATTCCAAGAGATCATGCTTCATCATCATTACGACCAACCTCGTGAAGAAGCTGAGAAACTGCGTGTTCAATTGGAAAGCTTGCAAGGTCAACGTGACAGCAACGGTAAGCGACTTGTGGATGTCGAGGGCGAAGGTCTTGGTAATTTTGATCAACAGCCAAGCAAAACACCCGTATTTTCGGGTTAACCCAAGGAGTTTAATATGAGTTCTACCTCTGCTCCGTTCGGCTTGCGCCCCGCGTTCCACCCTTCTGGTCTGGATCGCGCTCAGGCGTTGGCAAACGGTATCGTCTCTGGCTATGCCACTGACATCTTAAAAGGCGCACCTGTGCGCTACAACAGCACTGCTGGTACATCCGTAGCCGCTGGTACTATCACCAATGCCGCCGCATCTGGCGTTTGGTCTGGTGCTTTCGCTGGCGTCGAGTTTACCGACACTACTGGTCGTCGTCGCGTGAGCAACTACTGGCCTGCTAGCACAACCTTTCAAACAGGTTCATGCGTGGCTTATTTCTACAACGATCAAAACATCGTTTATGAAATTCAAACCGACGCAACCATTGCCCAAACATCTTTGGGTGGTGAGTACAACTTCTCTGCAAACACTGGCTTCACAGTTACTTCTGGCTCTAACGTTACTGGTCTGTCTTCGACAGGTCTGGGCGTGTCTACAGCCGTAGCTAATGGTGCTCAAGGTCAAATGCGTGTCGTTGATATTGCTCCTTATGTGGACAATAATTGGGGTGATAACTTCGTTATTGTTCGTGTTGTTAACGCTTCGTCTCAGTACTTCGGTTCTGTGACAGCAATTGTTTAAGGAGGACTAAAAAATGGCCGCTCCAATGCGCAGTACCGACTTTCGGTCTATTGTTGAACCCATTCTGAATGAGTGCTTTGATGGTGTATACGATCAACGTGCCGACGAATGGAGCCGTGTTTTCCGTGAGGAAGACGGCATCCCACGTAACTACCACGAAGAACCCGTCTTGTACGGTTTCGGTGCGGCTCCACAGTTGCCTGACGGCACCCCTGTGACGTACCAACAAGGTGGTGTGTTATTCCTGAAACGCTACGTGTACAAAGTGTACGGTTTGGCATTTGCTTTGACCAAAGTTTTGGTTGAAGACGGTGACCACATCCGTATCGGTCAAGTATACGCACGTCACTTGGCACAGTCTTTGGTGGAAACCAAAGAGTTGTTGTCTGCTAACGTGTTGAACCTCGCCTTCACTGGTGGTGCTTCAGCAGGTGGTGACGGTGTGTCTTTGGTCAACACTGCTCACCCAATCGTGAACGGTACATTCAGCAACCAATTGGCTACATCTGCCAACTTGTCCCAGACTTCTTTGGAACAAATGTTGATCCAGATCCGTCAAGCTGTTGACAACAACGGCAAGAAGATTCGTTTGGTTCCACGTCAATTGATCGTGGCTCCCGGCAACATCTTCCAAGCTGAAGTTCTCTTGAAGTCCGTCTTGCGTACAGGTAACGCAAACAACGACATCAACCCTGTCAAGTCCATCGGTTTGTTGGACGAAGGCGCGGCGGTTCTGTCACGTTTGTCTAGCCCTACAGCATGGTGGGTTCAGACTGACGCTCCTGAGGGCATGAAGCTCTTGATGCGTCGTCGTCTTGAGAAGACTATGGAAGGTGACTTCGAAACTGACTCTATGCGCTACAAAGCGACAGAGCGTTACGACGTTGGCTTCACAGATCCACGCGCCGTATACGGCACGGCTGGCGTCTAAACCCAAGTGGGGGGTTCGCCCCCTGCGTTTTAAGGAGAAAAGACAATGGCACAAACCTATTTTGGTTCTACCCTGCGAGCAGGTTCTGGCACATTGACTGACACCACAGACGGCGGTTTCGTCGTCATGATGCAGACATCTACCATTACCACCGTATCAGCAGGTACGGCTGTAAGTGTTACTGAAACTCTTCCCGCATACTCACAAATCATCAACATTTTTGTTGATCAAATTGTGGATGAAGTTGTGGGCGGTGGTTCAGCAACATCTATCGCGGCAACAGTGGGAACAGCGGCGGCAGGTACTCAGTACATCTCTTCTACCAACGTTATCGCTGGTGGTCGCGTAGCCCCTACACTCACTACAGCCCAACTCTTGGCAATGTCTGACATCGGTACCAATACCAGTGTCGTATTGACAATTGCTCCTAACGGCACGATCAGCACAACTCAAGGCGTTTATCGTCTGACAGTTGTGTATGCTCAGAAAGTCTAAGGAGCACAATCATGGGTCAATTTAAACCTATGGTCAAAATGATGACCACTGAGCCTTCAGTTATTCTGAAGCTCAAAAAAGGTGGCAAAGTAGAGCATAAGATGGACGGTGGGTACATGCCCATGCAGTCAACTATGCCTGCTCAAGCTATGCCTGTTGGAAGAGGCCCAGCAGGTCTTGGTCGGGATACTGCTTTTGCACCAGCGCCTATGAAGCCTTCAATGGCTGAACGTCGTAAAGCGATGATGGCAAAGCCTGCTAGGAAGCCTGCTATGAGTCCTACCCTAATGAAAAAAGGTGGTAAGGCTGATAAGCATGAGGACGCCGCTCAAGATCGCGCAATGATCAAGAAGGCTATGGCTGGTAAGAAGTTCGCAACTGGTGGCGTTGTCAACGGTCAAGGTGGCTTCAAAGATGGTGGCATCATCAAGTCAACCAAGGGCGAGACGAAGATGGTCACAGCTAAAGTTGACAAGTCACCCGCCAAAACTGGCGACGTGAAGTTGGGCAATGGCGGTGGTTATGCTACTGGTGGCGTTGCTAAGGCTAATGGCGGTGGCTACAAGATGGGTGGTTCAGCAAAAAAAGCCTACGCGACGGGGGGAACTGTTGATACAGGCAAACCCGTCGCGATGCCCAAAAGAGCTGTCTCAAAGCCTGTAGCTAACAGCATGCAGTCTGGCACCTTTGCCAAGGGTGGTAAGGTCGAAAAAGCGGAGAAACCAAACCTTCGCTTGATTAAAACCTACACTGGCCCTAAAGGACATGTAGCGAAAGTTTACAAGGATCGTGACTGGCAGGAGTACAGAACCAAGTTCTATACACCTGATGGTAAGTATCTAACTGAAGGCGACTCACACACCGATGACGCTGAAGATGCTCACTCAACAGCCAAGAACCAAGTAGAAAACTCTCGCTACAAGCATGGTGGCACAGCAAAGGGCTACAACAGTGGAAGCACCGTAGACGCATCAAAAGGCGCATACGATAAATCCATTGGCCCTAGCGAGGAAGATATGGACATGGCGAAAGCTATCCGTAATATTCCTAGCAAGCTGTTTCAAGGCGCTAAGAGCATGATGGGCATAGGCACACCAGCTCCCAAGCCTGCTGGTAGTGTCACAAAGACTGAGAAATCAGTTACTGTGACTCCTGCTGGCAAAAAGCGTGGTGGTGGTTGTTAAGTAAGGTGGGGGCTTCGGCTCCCACTTTTTATCGGAGAATTAAATGTCAACATTGACGAATGTATTTTCAGAGCATAGAGATTCAACAGGTGTAATTTACGCTGGCGCGACAAATCTCGCTGGGTATCAGTTATTGACTGGCGGTACTGCAGGTGAAATTGTATTTCGCGACGGTGGTGCATCTGGCACGGTTCGCTTGAGAGTCAATATTTCTGCTACGCCAACTAACCCGTTCTCGACGCTGTTGCCCGGTAACGGCATCCGCTTCACAACAAATATTCATGTTACGTTGCCGACTGCGTCGGCTGTGACTATTTTCTGTGGCTAATCATGCCAAGCAAGTCACCAGCCCAACATCGTTTGATGCAAGCCGCCGCCCATACTAAGGGTGGCTTTGGTGGCGTACCTCAAAAAGTTGGTAAAGAGTTTGTGCAAGCAGACAAAGGAAAAGCCATGAAAAAAGCTAACGGTGGCTCTACAAGCCCTTACGACTACGACAGCGACGTTGACTACTACCAAGCAATTGGTCGCCTCAAAGACGAGGATAGTGAGTCACAAGAAGCTCCTCGCATTAGCTCTGCGGTTTTAAACAAGCAGAAGACTATGCGCAGAAAGAATGCGGCGTCTAGTGCAATGTCTATGGCGGCTAAACGTGCTGGTGACAAAGACGCTGACAAAAAAGTTCAGGATCGTTGGTTTCGTCGTGATCAATCTGAAAAATTGAAGTTCAAAGCTAAAACATCAAAAGCACCTGTTGCTGAGTCTGCTCGTAAAGAGTGGTCTGAAAAGATTGGCAAAGGTAAACCCGCTCCATTCAAAACAGGTGGCAAGGTTAAGTCCTGCTGGTAAACCATGAAACAAGGTCTATATGCAAACATTCATGCAAAACGTGAAAGAATCGCTAAAGGGTCTGGCGAGAAAATGCGCCGAGTTGGTAGCGAAGGTGCGCCAACGGCTAAAGCCTTCAAGCAATCCGCCCGAACAGCCAAAATGAGTCACGGTGGCAAGATGACAAAGTCTTGTTGGTAATCATGGCAAAGAACCCTTCACTAGCTATTGGTCGTGGTGAGAAGCTCCCTGCAAAGCAAGGGGCTGGTTTGACCGCTAAAGGTCGTGCCAAGTACAACCGTGAGACAGGATCAAATTTAAAAGCTCCACAACCGCAAGGTGGTGCTCGTAGAGACTCGTTCTGTGCGAGGATGGGGCCAGTCGCTGAGAAGAGCGAAAAAGGCAGTAGATCAAGAGCATCAATGCAACGGTGGAATTGCCCCGGTTGGTAAGGAATAAAAAATGGCATACAGCGGTACAGTCGGTCAAACAGTCGTCACGGTTCAAAACCTGATTGACAACGGAGCACGTCGGTGCGGTAAGCTGGCTGAAGAGTTGACCTCTGAGCAGGTTCTGAGCGCAAAACAATCGTTGTTTTTTGTTCTGAGTAACCTCATCAACCAAGGTATCCAATATTTCGCCATCAAGAAGCAGGTATACGGGCTTCAGCCGAATCAATACGAGTACTCGCTACCTGTGGGTGGGAACGACGTTTTAAACGCTCTATACCGCTGGATGACGCAACCTACGGGTACATACACGTCCTCTGCTGGTGGAGTTGTTGCCAATGTTGCAGATCAAGATACAGCAACGTTTTGCCAACAGACTTCCGCAAACGGAAACATCGTAGTTAACTACGGTGCTAACCAAGCGCAGTACATTGGTTCTATTGGCATCATGCCCTATGTGGCAGGTGGTGGAAGCGCAACGTGGAATTATTCGTTCCAAGCGTCTTCTGACAATGTTACATGGACAACTTTGTACACTGGTACGAGCGTAGCGGTGACGGATGGACAGTGGATCTGGCAAGACATTGACCCCGGCGCTCAGACTCAGTACTACCGTATCGTCGCTTCTGGCGGTACAACTTTGGCTTTGCGTGAGTGGTATCTTGGTGTTAACTCCACTGAGATCACGATGGCTCGCTTGAATCGCGACGACTACACAAACCTACCAAACAAGAATTTCACAGCGAACCAACCGTTTCAGTTCTGGTTGAATCGCACAATCCCTCAGGCGACGATCACTTTGTGGCCTACCCCACAGAGCGCGTTCTATCAAATGACGGTTTGGTATTCAGCCCAAGTAGAGGATGTTGGTGCTTTGAGCGGTCAATTGGCTATTCCTGATCGTTGGTTATTGGCAATTCAAAACATGCTTGCCCACCAAATGAGCATGGAGTTGCCTGCAGTTGACTTGGCGCGTATTACTTACCTTGAAGGTCAGGCTGAGAAGTGCTTTATCTTGGCGGAGCAAGAAGAGCGTGACAAGTCACCGATTTACTTTGCGCCGAATATTGGCGTGTATACGAGGTAAGTCATGCCACGCTTCCTGAACACCGAAGGCAACGCATCAATAGGGATTTTCGTGTGTGATCGTTGCAAGATGAAACGCGCCATCATCGAGGCTAGACCTGACCCCAATTCACCGGGTCTAAAAGTCTGCCAACAAGGGTGCGCTGACAACAAAGATCCGTACCGCTTACCTGCTCGTAAAACCGAGAGAATTACATTGCAATATCCACGTCCTGATGTATCATTGGACAATCTCAGTGGTGGTGACATTCCGTATGGCGGATACGTCACAGAACCTTGACTTGGAGTTGATTAAGGAACGATATGGCGGCTTCAGGCTTTACACCAATTCAACTGTACTACAGTGCAACATCCACCAATGTACCCACGTCTGGAAACTTGGCGTATGGTGAGCTTGCGATCAATATTACTGATGGCAAAATGTACTTCAAAAACAGCAGTAATGTTGTTACAAAGATTGCGGACGCCGCGACCGCAACGGGTAGCGTATCTGGTGGTACTGCAGGTGCTATTGTTTATCAAAGCGCACCTAGCACATCAGCATTTTTGAACATTGGTTCAAATGGATTTTTAGTCACCTCCAATGGTACTGTTCCTGTTTATACGAACCCAGCATCAATTACTGTTGGTTCAGCAAATACAGCAACACACGTTGCGGGTGGTGTGGCAAACCAAATTGTGTACCAAGCTGGTGCTGGTGATACTGAATTTGCCGTTGCGCCAACAGTTGCAGGATCTGTTCTGGGATGGTCTGGTACAACGTTTACTTGGGTCACTGCTCCTGCTTCAGTATCTGCAACAAACCTTGCGGGTGGTACGGCGGGTGTAGTCCCATTCCAAAACGGTGTTGGAACTACAGCATTTACAGCCGTAGGAACTGCTGGATATTTGCTGACTTCAGCGAATACGGGTACGCCTACATGGACTAATCCAGCATCGTTGTCTGTTTCTGTCGCGACGACGGCGGGTACATCAACCAATCTTGCTGGCGGTTCTGCATCACAAATTCCGTATCAAACAGGATCTGGAGCAACCGCTTTTATCCCCAACGGTTTAGCAGGGCAGATTTTGCAATCTAATGGCACTGCTACGCCTTCTTGGATTGATACATCTACGCTTTCCACGTCAAATGGTAAGCTTTATTTCTTTGGACAATTTTAAGGAACGATAATGGCAACAGGAGTTCTTGGTCAAGCGGCACCCGCGGCGGCTTCTTACACAACGATTTACACAGTACCCGTTGGTAAGACTACGACATTCAACATCAGTGTGGCAAACGCCACGACAGGAACAATCACGACTCGTATCGCAATTGCGGCAACATCCTCGCCTGTTTCCAGTGAGTTCATTGAATACGACACAGTGATTGTGGGTAACGGTGTTCTTGAGCGTGGTGGCATTGTTGCTAACGCGGGTGAAAACGTCGTTGTGTATAGCGCAATGGCTGGTTTAAATTATAGTGTTTACGGTTTCGAGGAGTAATAAATGGCACGTTCTATAACATCTAGCGACGCAAACGGCGCAACGTTTGAAACCGTAGGTAGCACGGGCGGATTCAGTGCTGGTGATTTGGTTTATTACGGATCAACTGGTTACAACAAGATCACGGCGGCGGCGCCCTCGACAATAACAAGCTCTCCAACTAAAGCTTATCCATCACTACCAGTGACTGGCGACGCAACTGCGTATTTCCAACCAACCAATTTTACTGGTCTTGGGTTCTCTCGCGCTGTTGCCTTGTTGTCCAACGGTAACGCAGTGGCAGTTTATGCTAACCCTGTAGACGGTTATCCTAACTTTGTAATTTACAACCCCTCAACCCGTGCAATTGTGGTTGGCCCAACGATCATCTCAACGACGTATACTATGGGCGCAAATTCAACCGCTGGCGTTAACATTGGGGTTTCAGCGTTTAGTGGCGGTAACTTTTTAGTTTATTGGGGTAGCAACGCGGGTGGTGTATCCGACCGTACTAACTACGCAACATTTACCAACGCAGGCGCGGCGGTTGTTGCGGTAACTCAAGACATTTCTCTTGCGGTTTCTAACCCACAAAACGGGCGCATGCTCGGTGTAACACTTCCTAATGGTGGTTTTGTGTTGGCGTTTGGTCAAGGCAACAACATAAATTTCAGAGCCTACGACTCCGCTGGTGTTGGTCAGTTTCCTTGGATTACACTAACTAATTTCTGCACGTCTGCGGCAACGTTTACTACACCGTTGTGGGGCATGACAGCCCGTAGTGACAACACTTATTTGATAACAGGATGTAACACTACAGCAACGGGGTACAACTACGGCATTTTCACCTACGCAGGTGCAACAGTGGTAAACACAACCATTGGGTCAATAGTATCGGCAGGAGCAATAGACTGCGCGACACTTAGCGACGGAACTACTTTTGTAATTGCCTATTGTGGCGAGACTTCGCCAAGTATCCAAGGGTGGACATTTAGATTTTTGCCAACAGGCAATGTACTAGGTTCTGCAAACATCGTACAGGGTAATTTCCCATCAAGTGCAGGTCTTTCTGACTCAAATCGCTTGCGTGTTTGGGCGTTAGACTCGGGTAGATTTTTAATAACTGGAGCGACGGACACCGTTTCATCAGGTTGCTACGCTTTATTTAATTCGTCAGGAACGCCACTACTCGGAACTTCTGGAACTATAGGGACAGCCTCTTTAGTTAGAGGTTTTGGTGGTTATTTTCACAATAGCGCAGTCATGTTAGGCGTGATTGTTTATGGCGGTGTTGCTGAGGTATACGGAGTAAGTTCTTTAGCAGTCAACAACTCACAAACTGTTTTTTGTCGTATTAACTTGACATCATACAATTTGGTGTCGTCAACGACGGTTAATGGCGCAGTTACTGTTGCAGGTTCGGTAGTCCCTGCCACCACGTACACCACGTCTAACTCAACGCCGTCAAAAGCGTCGTACAACCTATCTAACGGCGTGTACCCATACGCGCCCAAGTCTGGAAATTCTGTAACAGCCGCTGGTGTGTACCCAACACCAGTACAAATACTAGACAGTGTTGCGTCTTTTGACATGTGTACGCTTAGTAACGGTAACGTTTGTCTTATTACAAACAGTTCAACGACATCATATACACAAGCTTACATCTATAACCCAGTTACTTTGGCGTTAATTAGCTCTAGTGTTTTAAGCGCCGCTGGTAATTCATCACAAAACGGCAATACAGGTATAACCGTAACAAATGTAAGAGTTACGCCGTTAAGTGGTGGTAGCTTCTGTGTGGCTATTGGAACAAGCAGTACAAACCTTCGTTTAACCGCTTACACATCGGCGTTTGTCCAACAAGGTAGCAGTGTTAATATTTCAACAGTTTCGCAAAATTTTATTTCTGGTGGTAATAACTTTGCAATCTGCACTATTTCAGGGGACAGGGTTGTTGTTGTGTACAGCACAACCGCGTTACTAAGTTTTTATGCTGTTTACAGTAACACCCTTACAACAGTGGTTTCTGCAACAAGTACTGGGGTAACTGATGCTAGTAATGTTAGATCGCTTGCGGTTGCCCCAATTCCAAAAGGGTTCATGTTTGCTTGCGGTAGAAATTCTGTAAACGACACTCGTTTTGCTAACTTTATTGAATACTCAACTAATACTTTTACACAACCAACATACGCTGTTGGAAGCGCGGGTAGCTTCAATAATATTTACACGTTCTTAGCGACCAATGGAAATGGTTCATGCTATCTTATGAATTACACCTCGAACGTATCTACTGTTCGAATTCCTTTAGCTACTTCTGCCACTGCGCTCACAACTGTAAATTCAAGCGTACTAACGCTTGCGTCTAGTGCGGTGGGTGTAACCGCTACTGGGAATGTAGTTGCGATTGGTCAAAACAACACCTTTCCATATAATACAAACGTAGGCCCGTGTGCAACTGGATTGACACAAGTGACACTTACTGGGTGGACGGGGCCAACAACAAGGGCTGAATGTCAACAACTTAGAGTAATTCCTCTCTATGGCAATCTTGTTTTAGTTGGCTACCTAGTTGATAACAACGACGGTATGTGTTTTGGTACGTTACAAGTTAACGGCGCACCAGACTCTGCGGTGTTCTCAACAGCAGACGTGTCTAACGGTGTTCCAATTTACCCAACAGTAACAACAAGCACAACCCCCGCGATTGCCAACACGACATTTGCTGGTGTTGCGGTTACGGACTGCGTGGCGGGTGGTACTGGTGTTATTCAGACAACGGGTACAACCAACCTGAACAGCAACTACCCAACAACGACTGCACAGACGTTTGACTACACAGGGCAAGCGGCTCCCGGTATCAAAGGCACGATCAGTGGTCGTAGCATTTCAATGAGGAAGAGCTAAATGGCAGACACTATTGCTACAGTCTTCAACCCTCTAACGGGGGTGTTTGGCTCTGGGAATGTGAGGTTCTTCGCAGGCAACTCAACCACCCAAACCTACACATGGACAGTCCCTGCAGGTGTTGACGCAGTCAGGGTGCGTGTCTGGGGTGGCGGTGGATACAACGGTGGTTCTGGTGGTGGGTTTGCTTTGAAGTCCATCTACGGCATTTCAGGAACAACCTCAATCACCATCACGGTAGGAATTGGCGGAAATAACTCAGTCACAACAGGAGGTACATCATCCTTCGGTTCGTTTGTGTCCGCAACAGGTGGCGCTACAGGGGGTGGCGCGGCTGGCGTTGGCTCTGGTGGCGACGTCAACTACACAGGTGGGCTTGGCGCAAGTGCTAGTGGTGGCGGAGGAGTGGCAGGGTTGTTTGGCAACGGCGGACGAGCAGGCACTGGAAGTAACTCTGGCCAAAACGGAAATTCTGGTGGTGGGTGCGGAACAACCGCTAATAATCTAAGTGGTGGACATGGAATTATGGGCGCTGGTGGAATTGCCATACGGACTACCTCTTTTTTTAATGTTGCGCCAACCACGGGTTTGGAAACAGATTTTTCAATTGATTTTATAGGCACTGGTGGTGGTGGCGCTTTAAATCAATCTGGTGTTAACGGTGGTGGGGGCGGTTATTCTGGTACCGCAAACGTAATATGCCACGGCGGTTACCCCGGAGGTGGTATGGGAGCGTTTACCACTTCAACCCTTGGTCGTGGTGGCGCGGGTCTTGTGATTGTGGAGTGGTGATATGGCAATAACAACAGTTAATCAAATCTACAATCCGATTTCTGGAGTCTTTGGCTCTGGAAACATAATGGTTTATGCAGGTTCAACCGCGGCGTCAGGTTCCCAAACAGTCACAACATTTACATGGACAGTTCCAGCGGGTGTAGACGCTGTTCGCGTTCGTTTATGGGGTGGTGGTGGTTACGACGGTGGGGCGGGAGGTGGTTTTGCCATTAAATCTATCTATGGACTTTCTGGCACAACGTCTGTGTTAGTTTCAATTGGTTTTGGTGGTAACGCCTCAACCACAACAGGCGGAACTTCATCCTTCGGTTCTTTTGTATCTGCTACAGGCGGTGCTACAACAAGTGGCGCGGTAGGAACTGGTGTTGGTGGAGACATCAATACGTCTGGGGGTTCAGGAGGCACGGGGGGTTCAGGGGGTGGTGGTGTGGGGTCTATTTTTGGTGACGGCGCGTCATACGGAACCTCCACCGTAAATTCAAGCTTACCAACTTTTGGTGGCGCGGGCGCGGGTCAAGGTAATTACGGCACGTTATCTTCTGGTTCGGGGTTTATTGGTGGGGGCGCGGCTATGCAAACAAATTCCACAGCACCCCTTATCCAAACGCCGTTATCAAACCCAAATTCAGGTTTAGAAAAGTTTTCAATCGATTTTATAGGCACTGGTGGTGGAGGTTACGTTAGTGTCAATGGAAGAAATGGCGGTGGTGGTGGTTATAGCGCTGGTGTCTCAGGAGGGATCCCCGGTGGTGGAGGGGGTGAAAACCTTGGTCTAGGCGCACCCGGTTTAGTAATTGTGGAGTGGTAAAAATGAAATACGCAAGAATTATCAACGGTCAAGTTTTGGAACTAATCACACCCCCAGAGGGTTACAACATCACGGACTGCTATCACGCAGACATCGTGAAAACATGTCAGCAAATTCCCGTAGACCAAGACGTTCAGATTGGTTGGACATTTGCTGACGGCGTGTTTACAGCGCCAGTAGAGACACCGACTGAGCCTACGGCGTAATGGACTCGGTAGACACTAAATTGGCTGTCCACGAAGCCATCTGCTCAGAGCGATACAACAGTATTGATCGCTCTTTGCGTGATGGGGACAAGCGCATGACGAAGATTGAATACCTCTTATATGGGGTGATCGTCTGCGTGTTGTTTGGCCCCGGTGTTGCTGGCGAGTTAGTCAAAAAGATTTTGGGTCTATAGCCATGCGAGACTGGGTCGAGGCGTTCATCGTTGCGGCCTTTTTGGTTATTTTTATAATCTGGGGAACGTTCACCCTTGTGTGGATTTGGGGATGAAATGGTTGACATTACCAAAGCAATTGGAGCCGTTGCCGCTACCGTTGCCGCTTTAGGCGGTAGTTACACGCTTGCCGATAAGTTTGGTTGGTTTGACCGCGCAATCATTGAATGGTCGCCTGAGAACTTTAA
>Ga0315902_10005179_pt1 | contig 18473 bp, 44 predicted proteins | sample LakEriMetagenome_9_FD_203523 | JGI IMG/M metagenome (GOLD analysis project Ga0315902, IMG submission 203523) | Freshwater fungal communities from buoy surface, Lake Erie, Ohio, United States - Buoy 12 MA117 | ecosystem: Environmental > Aquatic > Freshwater > Lake > Lake biofilm | place: USA... | reverse complement strand
ACTCTTTCTGACGGCGGTTATTGACCGCCTTGGAATATGACCAGCTGCCAACGCTGGCAGACAGGTCTTGAACCTTGACAACCCGCCCGTAGAAGGGGTTGTTGGTTTTCCGCATTTCCGGCACGGTGACCGTGCGGACAGTCGCCAGCACGGTGCTGTCCATGCTGCAAAGGTTAGTGGTCAGTTCAGCGGTAGTCAGGGTAGCCATTTCTCATTCCTCCTTGGTTACTGGTGACACTACTAAGAGCCGTGGTCATTAGATTCGCCCGAATCTTGATCCCCGGCTTTTTCCTTCTAACTCTTATTCGTTTGACCTTGGAACAATTTTCAGTCAGGCCAAAAAAAGATTCGCCGTCAGGGTTTTTAACGATCTGGTGCGGTACTATACAGGTAATCCCGCTCGTTGATATGGCAGTATGGGTATACCGCACTTGTGGATATGTCAGGCTGGCTGTTCAATCCACTTCTCTTCAAGATACTGTACCATTCCCTCGACTGTCACCTCATTCAGGTTCCAATGTAAAACGGTACTCCAATGATTCAAAAGGGTCAGGCACTCTGCCCTTAATTGTTGTGGTCGAAGTACAAGCCAATCCGAAATATCCCCAAAAGCATTGCTCTGATAAAGCATTTCAAGCAACTGGCGTTCCTGTTTCGACATTGGCTGACCCCTTCCACTCGTTCAAGTTAGTTAGGACTCGTTTGTACTCGTTCTCCACTAAGTGCCATCCTTCGTCTGACACTTCTAGGTTATTTAGATCAAGCCTTTCTGAAAACTTTTTGTTGTCTTTAGATGCTTCAATCACAATTCCTTCGTCATCGAATATGACCTCCGCATCGGTTTCTGTATTTTTGGCCAGTTTCCTACTGATAGTTTTCGGGAGATTAGTCCCTAGCGGGTAGACATCCAAGATGTCAGCCATTGTGTATCGCAGAAAAGACCAGTAATTACCTTCAGTAGCTAATTTTGTTTTGATTTTTGTTGTATCCATTTTGCACCTTACTTTTTCGGGTCTCCTTTTTTAAGAGGCTGGGTTTCCATGCAATTAACCTGACAAACAAAAAGATTCGCCGGTTTCACCAATCTAAAAAAATACACACGCATACATGAGCGTATGCGTGTGTATATGGGCGTGTCTATATGCACACTTGTTGATATGTAAGGCTATACTTTTGTAATACCAAGCTCTTCCCAAGTAGTGCGCCAATTATATGGAGCATGATACTTATCGCTTTCGTAATCCTCATAGCTCATAGATAGCTTGGGATGCTTAGTATTAGGCCGTGCGTTGTCTTCCATCTTCCAAGTTTTGATAATGGTGACAAAGCTGCCATCGGGGTAGTCGATATATTCATATTTCCCTGTATCACCAATTGGAATCTTTTGCAGGGGAATTTTTGAATTACCATCTTCCAGCCGTCGATGAACCTTGGCTAGGAACATGACAGCATCTTTGTAATCTGGATTGAATTTGTAGTTGATATAGTCTTGCTTGGCCGTTTCAAGCTTGTGGCGGGGAACAGCCCACCCCCACAAATCAGTACGATTTATAAGGGTGGGATGACTCTTCTTGACGATTGTAGCGTACATTCTCAATCCTCCATGTTGATATGTCGGACTAAGGTTAGATTCGCCCTTACTTGATTACACTTGAGAAGAAGGTTTCCCACACCCATTGGGTGCAGCCAAGGAACTCACAAGCCTGAAAGAAGATCGTTTCCATTTTCAACTCCTTGTTGCGTCGAGGACACTACTAAGCATTTGTGGTTATGGATTCGCCGGTCTGGCCTGCGGTACTACACACCTAACAGGCCTCAAGGTCTAGGACATTCTCGCTGATGGGTTGAGTAAACTTGCCAATAACATCTTGGCCATTCTCAAGGATTTCAGTATATTGTTTGTCCGTATACTTGACGATGTACTGGTAATCCGGTTCGTTCTTATCCAGCTTGTAGATAAGTTGAACATGGGTGGAATCATGCCAAGTTAAGCCACCATCAATGCTTACCTTCATTTTGCACCTTCTCTTTCTCTAGGAATAAGTCGATCTCTTTTTGGGAAAGGTGAGACATATCGACACCGTCATTCATCGCTTCAGAAACGGTGTTATAGGTCTTGGTGGTTACAGTACTTGTGTTGCCTTTGAAGACACCGATGGTCTTATCAATGATGTCCAAAGCAACCAAGGTGAAAAATCCATAGACGAAAAAAGACATAGTTTCTCCTTAGCTTTCGTAACTGTATTGTTTGATATCTCCATTGCACTTATTGCAGACATACTGGGCCAAACCTTGGCACACTCTTTTGTGCCGAATACTGCTCAACTGGTGCGTTTTGCAGTTACACTTATAGGTGTAAGACTTACCCCGTCTGCTTCGTGTGACATCGTAACTGTGGCAACGGCTTGCTTCCAAACCAAAGGTTTGCATCACGGATGCCCATTCTTTGCCATGCGGACGAATCTTGTCCCCATAAACCCGATAGGCAATCAGGTGCGCCACTTCATGTGGTACAGTCCGATTGATGAAATCCTGTTGATTTTCAGCCAAAAGGGTGGCATTTAGGTCAATCTTGTGCTGGTAATAGTAAGCACGACCAGCAACAACGCCCGTAAGGGTGTATCTGACTGTGGGGAACGGGAAACTTTTTCCGTACTTCAGTTCAGCTTTTGCAAGGCACTCGCTGACTTTAGCGTTGACTGCCTGCATTAGGCTCAGAGCATCCTGTTGATAGTTGGCTGTGGTCATTTCATTCCCTTTATTGGTGATTGATACAACAATAAGAATTGAAAAAAATTGATTCGCCGTTGTTTTTTATAGAACGGGAGCTATAATAATATGCACAGTAAGATTAAAACTAAGGAACGCCTTACGGGGGAAAGTTGAATGCACTTTCCCCCGTACTTTTTTATACACTTAATAACTTGTGTGACGCTTCAAGATGAATTGTATATAAAGTCATATTGAGAAAGTACTTGCCATAGTTTTCTTCTGATTGTTCTTGAGCCATAGCAGCTTGCGCTCTCAGCATCTTCTCAAGATAGTACCAGCAAGCCTGATGTAAATCCTCTTGACGCATTTTACCATTTTTTACAGCAGTCAGTACTTTTGCAATCTGACTATCCATGAATTGATCCATATTGCCCTCCATGTAGTGTACTGTATAGGTATTGATTGGGCTTCCTCGGACTTGAACCGAGAACCGAACGATTATGAGTCGTTTGCTCTAACCGATTGAGCTAGAAGCCCTTTGACTGATTATACTGAAATCAACGCCACTCATCAACCTGTTCTTGCGGTTGTTGAATGAATGCCATTGTCAGAAAAGAGATAATCACAAGAACCGGCAACATTGCAGTAATCATGCTGGCACCTCCTCTTCAAAGAACTTGACGAACTCGCAGCAAATCTCAACGGACTTGCCATCCTCAAACACCAGAAATAGCATCTCTACCCTGTCCCTTACAAATGGACGGGCTAGGGCAGAAAATACCGTTTTGCGTTTGAATATCTTTTCCCCAACGGAAAAAGATCGGACAACCTCAAATTGGAATGGTTTGTTTACCACGGGAACTCATCCTCCTCTTGTTGGCGGTCTTCGATGCGAGGCTCGAACTCCTCGAAGAGTTCGATTGGATAAGCCTCGTCATAAACATCTTCGTGCAAGCCGTCCATTTTTTTCACCCTCCTGATAAAAATAAGTGAAGCGGTGAAAAGATTCGCCCTTTACTCGTTGTTTGCCTGCAACCACTCAAAGTACTATACAGCTTCAGTTTCGGACTCTTCTTCAGCCTTCAACTTTGCATCACAGTCCTTGCAGTAATACTCATCTTCACATTTAATCATATTGCTCAATTTGAACTCGCCATCACAGTCACAACATGGAAACTTATCGTAACAGTCTGGGCAGATGGTTTTGCCATCGTGCTTGATTGATTTTGCCGTGGCATAATCCCAACAGTTATCACATTCCAAAGATTTAAGGGCCAGAGTCTCAGGTGTAATTGGCAGTTCTTCCTCACCATCCTCTGTGACTACAATCTTGTAAATATCCTCGATTTTAGGCTGATAATCACATGATGGAGTCAGTTCTTCGATTCGGCTACCAATAGACTCCAACATGGTCATATCGTCTTCGGCATTCATCCAAAAATCTACATTAACAGGCAGACGGCATGTCACTTCAACAGTTGTCTCGTAATTAAGTTTCTCAACATACGCAAACCGATCATAAATTTTGCTCTCATATGCCTCTTTAGGAATAACTTCCCCGTCTACCTTCATTTCCATAATTGAGTTCAGAATATCGTCGATATCCTCAACATCGAACTTATGTGGGTCAATTGAAATATGATTCGTGTAGAATCCACGACCGAATGTGTACAGCAAGGCCTTCTTGATTGTTTGGCCAGTAAAATCCTTATCTGGATCAGTCTCTACTTCAAGCTGGATAGGTGCATAAAGATTAGCTTCTAGATCAATGCTCATGTGTTATTCTCCTTAGAATGTGAAAGGGATCAAGACTCAAATGTACTGCATAGGTAATGACCGCAATAAAGAAACCCCGGATGCCGTGTCCGGGGTTGCGTAACTCCCCACGGCGGGATAAAACCTTACCGGCCCCCACGAACCGGGACTCGATCCCGCCTCGGTGCGCCGTGAAGGGCAAGGCCACCCTTCTTGGACTTCCGGCACAAGGTGTACACCCGTGCCAGACGGATCGAACGGCCTTCCCGCTCGGCAGCTGCGTCGATAGCAGCGTCACGGGCTTCAATCTGGCTTTTGGTCATATTCATTACTACTTACTCCTTTTATTGGTTATTGGAACACTTCTAACCCAGACATCCGAAAGATTCGCCGGTTTCAAAGCTCTGGGAAATCTTCCCAATTCAAATTCAATCTTTGAGCCTCTTGAAACGCTTCTACTACTATATCATCATATCTTGCTTCTATCAGGTCTTTCACACCAATATCATTATTGCAAAACTTGTAAGCTAAATCACTATTGTAACCGCCATTACCCACATTCTCTGGGGCATAGGTATTCAACAATATTTCTCGAACCTGCGACTTTTTAAGCATATAGCACCCTCGGCTTGCCCTCTTTACTGGTGAGAAACACATACTTAGCCTTTTGCAGACTTTCACCAGATACCGCATCCACAAAGGTATCAACCTTGTATGGATTGTAATATGCACTCTTATTTTGATTAAAACTGCTAGCAACTTCTGCTATCTCAACGGGATCGGTGACCACTTCACCACGGACACCCGCATGGACAGTCTTTTTGCCGGTGCTACGAACCCGCTCCCGGCCACTTGCCGACACCACAAACTCGGCATCCTTAATTAGGACACCATAAGTGTGAAGGATGGTTTTGCCTTCCGTGTTGCGGATGGAGTAGGTAACCCCCTTTTGATGGAGATTACGGAAAGCAAAACCTTTGAGTGATCGTCGCTCTCTCATGACTAGGTCTCCTTAATTGGATGTATCTAGGCACTTGTAGAATTAGTTTCGCTGGTTTTTGCTGGCCTTCTTCTAGGCTGACCTGCTGTACTACACACCTATTCGATTGAAGCAGGGAAAATTTTCAGCCAGACTTGGGCACGATTGCACTTGCTATCACCATTCAAGGCTATATTCAAGGATAGCTTTAAGATCAACACACTCAGCTGGTGTTGGATTGCGACCGGGGCCAGTCCTGTTCGGGCCATATCCTTCAGCCCATAGCTTAGTTCCAGACTCTAATCTCGAAGTAACCTTCTGCTTGATCTTTGGTTTCTCAGCCGTATGCCGACAACAATGAGTGTGCCTGCATCCAGCCAAAAGACCTAAAGTCAGTAGCAGAAGGTACTTGAGTTTCATATCTTTATGAGTCCTTTGCATTCGGGGTAGTTGCTGCACCCCCAGAATTCACCATAAGCCCCGCTGCGTTCAACCATTGCAGCACCGCATTTGGGGCAAGGTGGCCCAAGCATCTCTAACCACGAATCGAGACGCTTCTGGAGATTGTCTCTCCAATTCTTCGTCCGATTCACCCGCCGACTTGAGCCGACAATCTTAATTCCCGAAGGATTCCGGGTAGCAAGCACAACCCGAATCGCATCTTCACCACATTGACGGGAAGTTCCAGACTCAATCGAGCTATAAACCCGAAGACTGGTGTTTGGGGCAACCAACTTGGCATAGACCTTCTCGGTCGTGCCTTCCAGAAGAACATGACTGAAACCTTTGTCCTTGAAGAACAAGTCCATCTCGGTTTCAGAAATCGGTTGGAACCTTGCCATTTTCAGTCCTCCTTTTGAATCGGTTATGAGTTTAACCGAACCAAAAAAAAGGATTCGCCCACATACGCATGCGTACATGGGCGTGTGTATATGTGCGCTTGTTGATATGGAAGACTAGTTATACCAATCGTCTAATGTACTCAACACCTTTTCCCAAAAGGCTCGTTTGGTGACATTAGTTTCCTTGACGATCAATTCCCTCAAGGGTTCCTTGACCGCTTCGGCAATTTCAACTGTTGTCGAATCTTCGTAAGGATTTAGTTCAAATAGTGCCATGATTATTCCTCCCGTCTGAGTGCCGATATAAATCTCTCCCTAATATACCGACACCCAGACGGAAAAGACTACTAGTTTGGGATTAAAGAAGGGTCGTACTTATCTTGCAGCTGTTTCACCCGCTCCAAGGCATGAGCCTGAGCAAGTTCCCCTAGCGCAAACCAGAAGTGCGGTCCCTTGTATATCTCACAAACATCCCCACCACGATCATCCGTTGCCAACCATCCCGGTACATTCTTATGCTTCAGAATGCTTTTCACAGTAACTGTGGTTGGTTCAAGTGAAAGAAACTTGTCGATGATGATTCGAGTATGCCCCTGACCATCAGTTTCTGTCTCAACCTTGTTATTGAATGCTTCACCAACAATCTTCAAGATTTCTTCTGTAACTTCCATTTTTCTCTCCTTTATTCACCACCCCGAAAAGGGCAAACCAAAAATTTAATGTCCAACTCCTCATCAACCAACTTCTTTGCTTGTTCCCATTCCCGTTCCCATTCACCATCCGATGCCAAGGTGAAGACATCGTCAGCATAGCATTTGGCAATCAGCAAGGTAGCACAAACAAGCAAGTCATAAGGCTTGTTGGCAGTCTTACAGAAAGAAAAAGTGCCAAGTGGGTTTGGCGTTGTTTGCCATTGGGGCGTGGGCTGCTGTTCCCTAGTCAACCAGAAGGTCTCATGCCCCAAGTCACCTATCCCGTTGAAAGTAATTTCTTGCTTGTTGATAAGCGGTGGTGATATGGAATTGTACTCTCGTTTAATCTCAACTTTGGGTGTGGCAGCGATGATCTTCTCAACTGCCTCGGTGATCTTCCCCCACACTTCAGGGGCAACATTGCCTTTTTGATACCAGTAGTGCGTGTAACCCATTTTCAACTCCTTTGGTTATTGGACACTAATAAGCACTTGTCGATATGGATTCGCCGTCACATGATCCAGTAGAAAATCCTCTTGAAGTCTTCCGTATTGGATTCAAATACTGTCGTATTGCCAATTTCCTTGACAACATCTTGCATCAGAGTGTGCAGGTTCTGGGCAACCACCTCTGAACCTTCCATGTCGCTGTAGATTTCCCAACCTGCGGATGTACTAGGCACCTTTGCAGGTGATCCCTCGCAGGTTTTGCGAAGAATCTTTCGCATCACATAGACAGGTTCGGAATCCCAAACACCATACTTGCTATTCTCATTCATGTAATTTTCAAGATTCTTCATCGAAGCCTTAACACTTGCAGTACTCATTGCTATCTCCTTATTAATTAATTGTCATCCCCGTAGTCGTAATCTTCTCCCCAATCCTTCCAGTCCTCTTCTGCCTCGTTGCTTCTGAACCCAGCAACATACTCGGCAATTTCTTCCTTGGTCAGGTCTGTGACCTTCTGACCCTTGTTGGTACCTTCAGGCCACCAATGGGGATTGATGCCCCTTCGGTAATAACTGTCAGCCCTGCCACGATCATAAAGCCCACCATGACGCTTACGATCAAACTGCGGTAAAGTAGTCATCTCAAACTCCTTTGCCATCAACCAGTTCATCCCCAATTAGCTGATACGGCTCATGGGATTCGCCCTGACAGACACCATCCACCCATGCTTGGGTTTCAAGTTCGTCCTTGGTAAACCTAAAATTCAAAGTTGCTGAGATATCATTTTCTTTCATTTGGTGTACAATAGTACACTCATCAACATCAATCAGGACAAGCACACCTTTTGACTTGTAGCTTACTTTCATTTGTCATTCCTCCTGTGAATTTAAGCTGTTGGCTTCTTGGATTCGCCCATACCTGCGGTACTACACACCTTTAGTCATCCAATTCACTCGGACTGCCATAGGATGGCAGCATTCTTGCTTTGCCATTATAGAGATGTATTTTTGCTAGCTTTTTATAAAACATATCAGGAGGGAGTGATCCATCGTAGGCAATCACTTCATCAAGAATAAGTCTTGCACCATCAATCAAGACATTTTGCTTATCTGTTGGTCGTAGGAATGTAAGCTGGCTTCCATGCTTAACAGGTTTATATGCGCCATCTATCCTCTGATAAACTGTGAATCTTACCAAAGGATCGTCTAATAAATCTTTGCATTTGGGATCACGGCCTTTGATGTATGAACCAGCATAACCCTCTCCCGTATAGGAGAGGGTTACACGCCAACCATTCTTGGCAACTGTGATATCTTCCATCTCTATCTTCTTCGCAACCATTAGCTTCTCACATTATGGATGATGTGTCCGGTATCCAGATTGCATAATACCGACCTCCCACCAAACATGTCTAACACTTCAGCCGAAACACAATTGTGAACATCATCAGCTGCGATAACCAGCACAACCTTCCCGTCAACTTTCAGATTCAAAACACCCTCGACAATCGGGTCTTTCTCCAATTTGACCTTGGCAGAAATGTTGCCGTTCTTAATTGTGTGTGACATTTTCTACTCCTTTGTTAAACAGCAAGAGATTTCAAGAAGTTAAGGACATCGGAAAGGCAATCTTCGATAGTTACTTCACTACCTTCATTGTCCTTGGGTGATTGCTTGAATTTTTTATCAAGAGATGCAATCAAGGTCTCCAACTCCGCTATGCAATTATCCAATTTGCTCGGATCAATTTCTGCTTCTGCATAGATTTGATCGTTTGGATAATCAGAGGGATAAAGACTTTCCACAAAGCCTTTGACCTGTGGCAAACCATTGAGACCCTTTCGTTTGCGAAGGGATTCAATGATGTCATGCAAATCGCAAGAGGCAGACGATAATTCATTGAGAGAAATTACAATCTTAGACATATTTAACTCTCCATTATCTCGAACAACCCGTCTGGTGACGCTCCAGACAATATTAAGCATCAACTAACAACGATTCGCCCACTTCAAACCACTCAGGCACTTCCCGCTTGCTCCAGATAGCAAAGTCCTTCTTGTCACCCATATAATAGTTTCTATACGCTTGTACACTATCTGTACACTTGTATACATCTGGCATAGCTTGTGCAAACTTAGTAAGTCTACCTTGTGGGATGTGATGTCGTAGAGAATAACAATGCTCAATCACCTTTTCTGAAGAGTGAGTTTTGCCGTATCGGTGAGTGTACTCCATACCTAATGACAAACCCAATTCGCACAACCAAGTGAAGTTTTCTCTAGTTTCCCTAGCCCAAATGGTACAGGGATGGTTCTTGTGTACTGATAAGTACGGCGTTGATATGTGAAGCAGGTTTAGGTTGGTGCAAAGCATTTGAGCCGATTCAAGCACCATCTTGACCACATGCTTATCGCAATGATAGATGGCAGCTTGAACCGGATCGGGGTCTAAAACGAAAATATTCATGGCATATGCACTTCAGGGATTATCGTGATGTCCAGCTGGTCAATCACATCCCACCATGCCTCATGAAGCACATCGTCAATCCTGTGCTTCTCGGCTTCTTCCAACTGTTCGGGAGTCCAAACCAGAATCTTGTAACCACGATCACGCAGGTCTTCCAGAACACCTTTCTCGTAGTCGGTCAGGCTCATTTTCATCTCCTCTGGTGGTTAAGGAACAAATATAAGCTCAGATCAAACTAGGTTCGCCATAAGGCGACTCACTTGTCCAATTTCAGGTAAAGGTGTCCTTCCCCCAAGACTTGGTCATTCTCATCGGTTGTTTCCAGAGTCGCAGCATAATACTGCTTGGTGGTGGGGTCGTATACCATCACCTTCTGGTCTCGGAAGTAATAAAGCATCCGATTCAGCTTCGCAATCAATTCCTTGTACATCATCATTGCACTTCCTCCATTTGCTCTTTGACCTGTTCAGCAAGTTTCTTGGGCAATTCGACTTCCAAGTCCTTCATCTTAAGGGGATCACCCTCAATTATGATCCAATCATCATCGGAGTCGTAAGATACCTGAACATGACTGTTCAGATTGTCTTTCAACTCATCTGAAATGAACTCCCCATCATCTTCCAAACGGGCACGATAGGACTCAACAAGAAATTCAATAACATCGTCGCTTTCCAGAATTACCTTGCTCATTGGTTTACTCCCTGAAGTTTTTGCCACTCGTCTCTTATAACCGGATGCCAGACGGGATTCGCCGGGGTGTTGGGGTCAAAGTTATCCTTCGCCCATTGACGAAACTCTTGTTCCTCTTGTGGGTTCAGGCACTTGTAAAGCAAAAAGCTCTGGTCAGACATATTAAATCCTCCCTTGGGACTGGTAACGCTTCACGGCCTGCCGATACTTCTGCACCTTCTTTCGTGCAAGAAGCAACTTCTTCACCCAAACCTGAAGGAGCTTTTGAGCATCTTCAGGTTTGACTCTTGTAGCTTTCGCTCGACGCTTCTTTCGCCGTACAGGCTTGTCAGCCTTCTTGGCCCGTGGCTTTTCTTTCTTGGGTTCAGATTGACGAACTGGGACGAAAAGATCGTCCTCATAGTCCCCGGTGTCGATGCCGAACAGCTTGTCCAAGTCCCGACAGGAATTGCGCTTCCATGTCTTGGGCTTGGGTTTCGGCTCCTCTGGAGCATCCCATGCCCCGTCCAACAAGTCGTTGTCTCTCATGGTTTCCTCCTTACACACATAAGAAGACACACCACAGGATTCGCCGGTTTCAGATTTTTTTTCTGGACTGAATGTACTACACAGGTATTGAAGAAAAGAAAAAAGCCGGGGAAATTACTCCCCGGCTCTCCAAATTACGCCTCGTCCTCGTCACCATCGCCATCACCAACAACCAGATTCTCAGAATGCTTGCCACCCTTTGTTATTTGGGTGAACCATTCTTCGGTAAACACCTTGTTTTTTACAAGGTCGTAGGTGATGTTGTCACCATAAGGAGACCCATCACCAGCACCGCTGTACTCGTAAGCATCCTCGGCCCAAGACTCAATGTCGCTGGCCAAACTGTTATCCTTTGCCTCTGCATCATTTTTGTGGTCAAGATCAACTTCCAAATAGCCCTGATCGCTGCCACCAGAGAACGCCAAAAAGATTCTGGTGACCCCATCCTTAATAGCCCGCTCGTACAAATCTTTCGGAAGAGACTGAATACCGCCGTCCATATTGCAATTCTCCTATTAAGTATTATCAGTTGGCAAGAACCAATTCTTGCTCAACTCTCTTCTTCCCAACCTTCAACATCCAATCATCCGGGTTCTTGCTCAAGGGTTTGAGCCAGTCCTGAATGGTTGGGATGTACCCACAGTCCTCGGTCACATGTTGCTCACCAAGCAACTTGACAGGAACAGATTTGCCATCGGAATTTTCGATGGTGTGCCCGAACTTTTCGATTGCCCATTGAATGCCAGCACTATGATGGCGCAGGGCACGATGAGTGAAGTCACCCGTATATTGCTTGGTCTCATCGAACCAGTCGTGCAATGCCGTGTAATCTTCCGGCCTGCCACCAAACTTTTTGGCCGAACTCAAAGCGTGATGATATGGGGTCATTGATATGTCCTTGGTGATTAGTAAGTGACACTACTAGGTATTGAGAAACACAGATTCGCCAGAATCAACCAACCAATGCCTTGTCCTTCCAGTAGAGGACACTCTTCTTGAGTGCTTCCACAAACTCGGAATCACTCATGTTGGTGGCAGTACCACCACTCAACTGGAAGTGATTCGCAATCAAGGTGTCAGGCATGATAGGTAGTTCCCCTTCTTCGGGACTGGCGTTGATGCTGACAATCTCCCACTCAGCATCCGTGGTGTTTTCCTTGTTCTCGGCAAGGACATCCTTGCGGTAGAGAACGACATCCACGCTCTTGGCAGGGATTTTCTGACCCTTGGCATGAAGGGTCTTCCGGGGGTCTTCCCCTTCACGACGAGCCTTGAACTCGCCTTCCAGCTTGTCCCCGGCGTTCAGCTTGACAACGCTGGAGAAAAAGCCTTCCGGCTCCACGGGAACGAGTACAACCCCGTCCCGGTAGCCATTCTTGGCCTTGCCGAAGTTCTCTTGAACTCGGCTGACAACGACATCGTCAAACAGATTCCAATGGCTGAAAGGGGAATCAGCCGTTTGACGACGAACAAAGTTATTGAATGCAATCTTCATGTTGAACTCCTTTAGGTTATTGATACTACTAAGATAAGACTACAAAGGATTCGCCGGTCAGTCCGAAGAATCGACGCTGGTTTTTTTACCGCATTGCTTGCACTTCCATCCATCCCCATACACATGGCCGATGTACTGTACAGGTTTGGGGCATTCCTGATCCGGGGTGATGTACCCATGACCCCAGCAAGAGTTGCAGCTTGCTCGGAAGTGTGAGTAGAGGTGTCGGTTAATCGGGGTGTTCTTGTGAGAGTGCAGGGGATAGGCATTCAGCCTTAAATTCCAACCGCCAAACCCCTTGCAGCGGTCACAAACCTTCGTACCTACAGGGATGTTCCTATAGGGGAAGTCCTTGAAGGCATCCGGGCTTGTCTCGTCAAGATACTGCTTCGTCTGGCACATTTCAAACTCCTTTGGGTTAGGAACACTTGTATGCCACGATTAAACAAGATTCGCCCGAATATCTCTCCAGACCTTCCTCCAACGCAGGTATTCGTCAACAGCCTTGATACTTTCCTGAACAGTTGCATTCCATTCTGCTTCTTCAGACCGCTCAAGAAAGTTCAGAACTTCAGCCCGATTTTTGACCGCAAGGTCGCAGATGTCATCCACCCACTCCTCTGCGGAAAGACCATGAAAGCTGAAGGTGTTGAGACTGGTTCCGTGCCAGAGGCAGGTCTCTTCCCCAGTCACATACCAGCAACCTTCAGCCTTGCTAATGTCGAAAGGCAACTTGTGCTTCTTCAGAATGCTGCGGACCTTAGCTGGAGTAGTCATGAGCGTTTCTCCTTTGCGGTTTCAGTCATCAACTCAGCAATAAGCAGACTCAGCGCAAGTTTCGCCGCCAACGCCTGACCATTAAAGGTGTCAGGACTCGGCCCAAGGTAGCGATAAATGACATTCGCTTCATCAAGGCTTAATTTGCCCTGAAGCTGGGCCAAGGACTTGACTTCCTGAAACCTTGCGTGTTCCGCAAAGGTCAAATCCAAACCCTTGGAAGCAGCTTCTTGCTTGTCTAAACTGGGGTTGTTGGACATCAGCTGGTTCTGAATCTTCGTAATCATATCTTTCACACGGTTCATTTTGGTCTCCTTGGGTTTCATGGTTTTAAGTCGAAGCAAAAATAGTTTCGCCCAGCGCCAGCGACGGTACTATACAGGTTAAAATAATTATAAAAAAAAGCCCCTGCCTAATTGGCAGAGGCTTGAGCGACTCGGGCAGCAGTCTGGTTGTAAATCCAGACCTGTTCCAGCTTGGGAATAATCAGGACAGTCCTGACGGTCGGAGCAGAGTTAGGATCAAGGTAAGACTTGGCCACTTTGATCCAGACGCTGTTTACCGTATCCCGGCCAATCTTATGCTCAAAAAGCCTTCCATACTTGAAGAAGTAGCTGCTGGTGCAATCACCATTTTCATCGAAATTGGTGACAGTTACAGGCGCAGACTTGTGATCCATAAAAGACTTGCCAGTCATGCAAAATCTGGGTGCTTCAGCCAGCCCATGGTCTTGCACAAACTTCTGGATTTCCTCGGCATTGGGAACTTCAACTGCCTCTTGAACAACCCAAGACCGGCCATCCTTGACCAACCGGCCAACAACGGTGCCGGGGAAGGCATTGCAGTCATCCCACAGCAACTGGTCGTTCTTCAGTTGGTACACCGGATCGCCTTCCGAAGGCTTGCCGATGGTGACCAGATGCTGGAACAGGGGATCGGCGTTGGCCTTGATGGCTTTACGCTCGGCCCGCTCCACGGCCTTGTCGTTCTTGTTGGAGGCATCAAGCCCTGCCACATAGTACTTATGGCGGTACACGAAGGGGAAGATGTGTACCTTTTCCCCGAAAGGACTGCCAGTCAGGTTCTTTGCAGCAATCTTGCCGGTGGAAGTCAGACCATAAAGATAGATGCCCATGATTGACTCCTTACTGTGGTATTAGGTACTTGTTGATAAGCGACACATTATTAGGTAAGGCTCAAACTGCATTCGCCAGACCAATCTCTACTCCATCCTCTTCCAAATCCTGACGGTCCTCGATCAGATTGATCCTCTCTTGATCAAGCTGGCCAAGTTCATCCTTGGTGGTGTTCAGGAAGAACAGGTGATGCTTGGCACGGGTGACCGCAACAAACTTCAGATTCTGCTCTTGCTTCTCTTCCTCGGGGCTCAATTCCTTGAATCCGATATCAGGCATCAGATAGAAAACTCGGTCCCGCTCGGTACCCTTGGCACGGTGGATACTTGAAAGCGTGATCGCATCCGCATCAAAGCTATCTGACAAGTAGAAATCCCTGAGAGACCTGAGAAGGTCCGAGACAGACCCATCGGTGCAGCTGATGAAATTGTTCATTTCATAGTTGCTCAAGAAGACCCGGATGCAGTCAATCTTATCAGAGAGATCAGCCATCTTAATCTCGATTTTGTCTCCCTTAAGTTTCTTTTCTTCTAGTTTCTTCATCTCTTTATCTTCATAAGCATTCAGCTTAGTATGAAGATCGTTGATATCCTTTGGTTCAAGACCCTCGACCAATCCGACGATCTGCTCACCGAATGGCTTGCCAACGAAGCGCACCTTCTTGTGCTTACGCATGAGCTTGTAGCCAAGCTTCACCAAAGGCGCATTCATACGGCAAAGGACCATATCCCCGTTGTCAATCTCTTCCAAGGATTCCTGAAGGTTTACATTCGAAACTTCACCATCAGGGTTGGTGTCGTTTGCCTCAATTTCCGGGACAAACTGCTTAGCTACATCCACAATCTTCTTACCGCAACGGAAGGTCTTGGTAAGGGGGAAGTGTGAGACCGTTCCACCATGGGCAATCAGCAGATCAGCCATGGTCCTCATGCTGTCGGCATCGGCACCCCGGAAGGCATAGATGGCCTGATTCTCGTCACCTACGACGATTACACGGGTATTAGCATGCATCGCCTTCATGACAAGGTGGTGCTGGATCACATTCAAATCCTGCGCCTCATCGATGCAGATCATATCATATTGCGGAGTCGGCAAGTCCAAAACTACCGGCAACCACAGTTGATCACCATAGGTGAACGAGAACACGGTCTTCTCGTTAACAACCTTGGCTTTCTTTCCCTCTTCAAGGAGTTCAGGGATCGCATTTACGATCTTCTTGGAAAGGATAACCGGCAGACGAACTTCATGCCGATTAATGATCTCAAACAGTTCGTCCTCATTCTTGCCATCGATATGGTAGGACTGGCAGAGATTGACCAGTTCCTTGGCCTTGAATGCCCCGTAGACCTGCACCTTGGTCTCTTCCGGGCTGCTAGCCGGGAACATTTGATTGTACATCTTGTAGTACTTGTTGTCGTCAAATTTGGCACCTTTAAAGGCCTTGGTGACAACCTGATGACCGAACTGGTTGAGACCACGCACCGTGACTCCCTTGGGAGCCTTGGTCAGCATCTCGTCCCGGATATTCTTGTTGAATGCGAAGTAGATGACAGATTGCTTGGAAGTGTCAAGACGAGCGCAACCTTGGACGGTTGAGAAGGTCTTGCCGGTGCCGGGGCAGGCATGCACGACCGCATGACCCGTACCATTCTTCATGAAATCCCAGATTTTCTCTTGCTGGTCAGAACCCTGAACCAGATCGACCGCATCAGGTTGTTCAATCTCTTTCTTGGCAATCACCTTGCCAGAACCCTTGATGGCAATGGTGTTCTTGCAGCGGGGGAAATTGGTGCAGCCCCAAAAGTTCCCCCAACGGCCAGTACGAAACGCCATGGCCGAACCACACTTGATGCAATCCATTGTAACTCCTAGTGAATATTGATTATTGGAAACAGTAATAAGCAATCGACTACAAAAGATTCGCCGTTACCGGGGAACCATTACGCAACTGGAAATGATGCAGTTTGGCCCCATCATGCTCTTAATCATCATCTGGGCAGACATGGAACAGTTTGCCTGAACCACCATCTCACCAACCTGATAAGGATGCTGGATAAACCAATTGATCTTGAACTTGTTCATTGTAACTTACTCCTTGTTAGTGTGAAAGTAACGATTATAAGACCAGCCAACAAAAGTTTCGCCCAAGGGCTGTCTGCCCTGCCGATGTACTATACAGGTTATTCCTTGGCCACCACCCAGCGACTCCTCCGAACCTCACCATAGGGTTGCAAGGGGCTGGGAACGACCTTACGAGCCTCACGATGCTCGTTATCGGCTGTTCCCCAACAATATGCCGTCAAAGGCACATGGTTCACCCAAGTTGGCAATCTACCACACACAGGACACTTGCCAACTGCTTGCTGTACTTTTTCGATGAAGACAGACATATCAACTCCTTAGTATGCGGGGCCAAGAATGCTAGGTGTTCAATAATTTTAGAGTTTGATGTTAAGTAGCTTTGCAATTTCTTCGCAATCATCAGCCATTGGTTCAAAGCCTTCTCGTCCTTCATCGGTTGAACAATCCCATGTCCCATCTAGCCCTTCTAGGCATGAATTGCGAAGACCTACCAAAAGTTTTTTAATCGAATCCAATTCTGCTCTACTAACTGTAACGCTCATTGTTTATTCCTTTCAAGAAACCTAGGTGGTGTGCCCTAGGCTTTATTCAATCCCCACACCGGGAAGAACTTACCTGCTTGCCCTTTGTGCAGTTTCAAGCAGCTTTACAATCTCGTCGTACTTCTCGCCCTCATAAGTCTCTTCATCCTCGGCAAGACCAAGGTGAACCGCAAGGGCTGCTTCAATCTCCGGGTCTTCTATGTTACTCTTAACAAAATTAACAGCAAACTCGACAATCTTGTCTTTCATGTCATCTCCTTGAAATTAATTGAAACACTTTTAAGAAAACCAAAAAGTTCATTCGCCACTCTTAGATGTATCGCTCCCAAGCTTGACGGGTGCTGGCCACCTTGATCCCATGTGATTTCAATGCGGTTTCCATCGCATCGGCAATCTTACGGGCAGTTTTCAGGCTGCTAATTCCTGTGGCAAAAGTTCCGACAATCGTATCAGCGTTAGACTCGATTTCGATATCATAGCCCTCATCATTCAGAATGATTGCCAGATAACAGGTCTTATTCAACTTACGGCTAATACGAGATGCGAATTGATTTACTTCTTTATCGTTCATGTCATCTCCTTGGTTAGGACACCACTAAGGCCCAAGGAGCTTGGTTTCGCCCGTCTTTGCGAATGTACTATGCAGGTTTAAAAGTAAAAATAAAAAAAGCGGGGAGTTACCCCCGCTTGGTTACGATTGCTCGTCCATCCATTTTTGCATGTTCTTGAAATCTTTCCTAGATGCCATGATGAACCAAGGCGATTCACCATCAAGAATCTTGTCAAACCCAGCAAAATAGGCCTTCTTCTTTTTCAAGAAGAATTGCTTGGCCAAAAAGAATTTCTCATAAGAATCAAACCAAAGAATATGGATGCCTGCTCTGAACTTCTTAGGCACTTGAGTCAGCTTGCCAGTAAAGAACTTTGCATCCCCAAACCGCTCCTCCAGTACAACCGGATCAGCTTCAAAATCCTGACTAACATCAGAAAGAAAAAAGACATCTTTAGCTTCAATAATCATTTTAAAACTCCTTGGTTAGATACACTTAAGTTTCAAAGGATTGCGCTTGTTGCAAGGCTTGAATTTCTTTTTGTCGCACCACATCTTGGAGACCTTTGCCACAAACTGGTTCCAAGTCTTGTAAGGTGCATTGGTGGAAAGACCAATGTGATCCTCCAAGTCTTGCTTGGTGATCTTTTCTAATGCCTCAAAACCTTCAACCAAAGCATAGAACTGAAGGCGGTGATACCATTCATCAATGTTATGCTTATTGATCTCTTGAAGATTAACGAAAAGCGTACACCATATCAGCTGGTCGGCAAACTCTG
>Ga0315902_10005178_pt1 | contig 18475 bp, 16 predicted proteins | sample LakEriMetagenome_9_FD_203523 | JGI IMG/M metagenome (GOLD analysis project Ga0315902, IMG submission 203523) | Freshwater fungal communities from buoy surface, Lake Erie, Ohio, United States - Buoy 12 MA117 | ecosystem: Environmental > Aquatic > Freshwater > Lake > Lake biofilm | place: USA... | reverse complement strand
CCGTCGATGTAATGGACCCGCCCGGTGATCCCCAGCCGCCTGGCGCGTCGGGCCAGCAGCCCCCGCCAGTTGGTGAAGCTGCAATCCAGCGGATGGGCCTTGACCAGCAGCACCGCCTCGGCCGGGGCAAAGCGGGCGAAACTTTCCAGCACATAGTCCACCGCCACACGCATCGTGCCGAAGGGCGAATGGTGGCGGATCTGGTAATCGCCGCTCAGTTGCAGGGGGAACAGGAAGAAGTCTCGCCCGGCAATGGTGGCCAGCGTCTCGTCCGCGCGGTGCCGACGCCAGGCGGCACTGGCCAGGCGCCAGCCCCAGCCGGCCCATTCTACGAAGATCGAACCGGGCCGGTGCGAGCAGAAGAACGGAAACCGCCAGCGGCGCAGCTCGACATGGGCATAATGCCAGAATGCATCGCGCGCGCGGCGGGCAAAACTGGCCGTGATCGGCGGCAGCGGCGGCACCGGGGGCAGGCCTTCTGCCGCCGCAAGGATCGCCCGCGGATCGCGCTCCAGCGGCGAATGGCCATTCACGCCGTCGCGTTCCAGCGTCATCCAGTCAGGCCGGATATAGCCTTCCTCGAACACGTGGATCTGTACGCCGCGCAGCTGGGCCATGCGCAGCGCTGCCTGGTGCATGGGGCGGCAATCGCCGAACAGGACCAGGTCGGTGATCCGACGGGCGCGTAGGAAGCGGTCGACGAACATTGGCCAGCGGCCGGGCGGGCTGGCGAAATGGGTCGCCGGTCCGCGCCAGTCATACTGGTCACCGCCCGACAGGTTGATCCGGTGAATGCCGCAGCCACGCGCGGCCAGGGCCGTGGCCAGTTCGCGGAAGAAGGGGCCAGGTGGCCCCTGCAGGAACAGGAATTCGCGTTGCCGCGCGCCGGGCAGGTTCATCAAGGCCTCCCGCCCAGGTGCTGCCACCAGCGGCCGATCCGCCCCTGCCACTGGCGCAGGGTGACCAGCGGCGACCCGACCCGTGCGGTTCCTTCGGCCAGGCGCTGCACCAGCACCTCGGGTGGACAGGGCAGGCGGGTGACCGGATCGAGGTAGCGCGGGTAACCGATCAGGGTTGCGGCGACCAGTTCATCCAGCCTGCGCCGCTGCCCGCGCCGCGCCACCGGCGGCGCCAGGTCCTGGGTCAGCCCCCAGCCGGCATAGAAGGGCTGGCCATGCGTGGTCACCGCCTTGCCGCGCAACAAGGCCTCGAACCCGGCGAGCGAGGTGATGACGTGCACGGCATCGACCGAATCGATCAGCGCCGCAATTCCGGCCTGGCGTTCGATCCGATCGGCATGTTGGCGCACCTCGCTTTCCGGCACGTGCCCCTGGCGGTGCCCGGCTTCGACATCGGGATGCGGCTTGTAGGCGATCCAGGCCGTGCCTTCGATCCCCCGGGCGCGGGAAAGCAGCTCCAGATTGGAGCAATTGCCCCCGCCGCTCAGCATCGACCGGTCATCCTCGACCTGGCCGGTAACCAGCACGCGGCGATCTGGTCCGGGTTCGCGCGCGACCGGCGTCGATGCCTGACCATACTTGCTGATCCCGGCGGCCACGAGCGCCGCGCGCAGCGGCCCGGCGCGCGCGAGCCAGGCGGCGGGCAGGTTGCCGTCGGCCAGCATCATCTCAAGATCGCTGGGACCGGCGGGATCGAAATAGATCCCCGTGTTATCGACGATCACCGAGAGCGGCGGAACGCAGTTGGCGCCGAGGCCGACCGAGCGGATGAAGCCATCCTCCAGCTCGGAAATGGCAATGCCGCGCCGTTCCAGCTCGGCCAATACCGGCGGCGCGGTGCGCGATTTCCAGGCCAGCACGCGGGCACCGGGTCCGAGATCGGCTGGAACCGTGCGGGCATGGCGGACCGGGCCCGTGCCATCCCACAGCAGCGGATCAAGCGTGACGCGCTTCCACCGGGCCACGCCATAGATCGCGCGGAAGCTGCGGTTGCTGTCGATCAGCCCGCGCCATTCGGCCAGTTGCGCCATGGCCTGCTCGATCGACCAGGGCGTTCCGTCGAAGGGGTTGCGGAAATCCAGCGCGGCCAGCTGGTCCAGCAGGTCGGCGATCAGGTCCGGCTGCTTGCGCGCTGGCCGCTCGCCCGCAAAGATCCGCACCGGCTTGCCCAGAACGGCGGCAACGGTCGCCAGTTCGCGGTTTGCTCCGGCCCAGACCTCGCTGGCCTGGGCAGCGACGGTCCAGGGATCGAACGGCGGCTGCAGCACGGCCACACCGGGCGGCGGGGTCAGGCCGGGAGGCGGCACCAGAGTGAAGCCGCCAACGGGCAGGACCGCACGCATCGCCGCGAACTGGGCGGCATTGTCGGGCACCAGCACCCGCTCATGGTCCGGGAACAGCCCGGCCGACCGTGCCCAGAAGCTACCCCCGACCCGCTCGCGCCGCAATGCTGCCAGCACCGCCTCAGGCGCGAAACGGCTGTGGCCGGGCCGGCTCAGCGGCAGGCCGCGCTGGCCGGGAAAGGGCGGGGTGCGCAGGAACGGCCCGTTCAAGCCGCCACCATCGGTTTGACTGCCGCGTCGACCGCCAGCAGCTGGCGCAGCAGCGGCTCGAGTTCGGCGAGGGGCAGGGCGCTGGGCCCGTCGCACTTCGCGCTCGCCGGATCGGGATGGGCCTCGAGGAACAGCCCGGCGATCCCAACGGCCACCCCGGCCCGGGCCAGCGCGGCAGTCTGGTCGCCGCGCCCGTCGGCGCTGTCGGCCCGCCCACCCGGCCGTTGCAGGGCATGGGTCACGTCGAAGACCACCGGGGCCAGCGGCTTCATCACGTCCAGCCCCAGCATGTCGACCACCAGGTTGTTGTAGCCAAAGCTGGAGCCGCGCTCGCACAGCAGGACCTGGTCGTTCCCGGCCTCTGCGCATTTGGCGATGATGTGGCGCATTTCCTGGGGCGCCAGGAACTGCGGCTTCTTGACGTTGATCGGTCGGCCGGTCCGGGCCAGTGCGGTGACGAGATCGGTCTGGCGCGCGAGGAACGCGGGCAGCTGCAGGATGTCGGCCACTTCGGCGACAGCTTCGGCCTGCCCGGGTTCGTGCACGTCGGTGATGACTGGCACGCCGAACCGCGCCTTGATCCCGGCCAGCGCGGCCAGCCCGGCGCGCAGTCCCGGCCCCCGGAACGAGGCGAGCGAGGAGCGGTTCGCCTTGTCGAAGCTAGCCTTGAAGACAAATGGCACCCCCAGCGCGCCTGTCACCGCGACGAAATGTTCCGCCACGCGGTGGAGCAGATCCTCTTCCTCGATCACGTTCATGCCGCCGATCAGCACCAGCGGGCCATCGTTGGCAAAGGCAATGCCACCGGGCAGGGTGACGCGCGGACCGCTCATCCCGCCCGCTCAGGCCAGGCCGCGCTGCCGCAGGATCGCTTCGATCGCGGGCAGGTCGGCGGGATTGTTGAGCTCGATGCAATCCCATTCGGGCGGCGGGCAGGGGACGAGCCGGATCGGCTGGCCGCTTTCGAGAAAGCGCAACTGCTCCAGCCCCTCGGCCAGTTCCAGCGGGCTGGGTTCCAGCGCCGCATAGGCGGCCAGCGCGGCGGGGCGATAGGCATAGACCCCCAGGTGCAGCCGCACTGCCCGGTGCCCCTCGGGATCATCCGCGGGCCGGTGGGGGATCACCCGCTTGGAAAAGTACAGCGCCCGCCCGGCACTGTTGCCCGTCACGGTCGTCCCGCCGACCCGCCCGGCGGCCTGGTCGGCCAGCAGATGGGCATAGAGGCTGGCGGAACACTCCACGGCCGGGGTAGCCATGGCTGCTGCGGGATCGGCCACCAGCGCTGCGACCAGCCGGGGGACGATCCCGGCCGGGGTCAGCGGCGCATCGCCTTGCAGATTGACCACCACCGGGGCCACCGGGCCCAGCTGCGCCAGCGCGGCGGCGCAGCGCTCGGTGCCGTTGCGGCAGGTCTCCGGCGTCATCACCACTTGCCCGCCGAACTGGTGGACGGCCCGGGCGATCCGGTCATCGTCGGTCGCCACCCAGACCCGCTCCGCCGGGGCAACGGCCACGGCCGCGCGCCAGCTGCGCTCGATCAGGCTGCGCGCTTCGCCCGTGGCCCCGCGTAACAGGGCCAGCGGTTTGCCCGGATAGCGGGTCGAGCCGAACCGCGCCGGGATGATGATGGCCAGGTCATCGCTCATGCGGCTGCGCCTAGTTGAGGCCTCGCCGCAGCAGATCGTGGATATGGACGATGCCGACCGGTCGGTAAGCCCCGCCGCGCGCTTCCTCCACCACGAAGGCTGCTGTTATCTGGTTGGCGGTGAGGAAGGCCAGGGCATCGCCCGCGGGCGTTTCCGGCAGCAGCACCTTGGGGTCGCGGGTCATCACCTCATGCGCGAAGGCCGTGCCCAGCAGGCCGAAGCGCCGCCGCAGGTCGCCATCGGTGATGATCCCGACCAGGTTGCCGCCCGAATCGGTCACCCCGGCTACCCCAAAGCACCCTTGCGTGATGATCGAGATCGCCTCGGGCATGCCGGCTTCGGCCATGACCAGCGGCAGCCGTTCGGCCGGGTGCATCAGCTCGCGCACCGGCATCAGCGCAAGGCCGATCGCCCCGGCCGGGTGCAACTGCCCCAGCCGTTCGCGCGTCATGCCGCGCAAGTCCATCACCGCCATGGCCAGGGCATCGCCCAGCGCCAGCTGCATGGTGGTCGAGGTCGTCGGTGCGATCCGGGCCGGGCAGGCCTCTGCAATCGCGGGCATCAGCAGCGCGATATCCGACCGCTCCGCCAGGATCGATCCGGGGCGCGAGGCCATGCCGATCACCGTGATCCCCAGGTGCCGGGCATGGCGGATCACCGGCACCAGTTCGGGCGTATTGCCCGAGTTGGACAGGACCACCAGCACGTCGCCGGAGGCCAGCATGCCAAGGTCACCATGGCCCGCCTCACCCGGATGAAGGAAGGCGGCCGGAGTGCCCGTGGCGGCAAAGGTAGCGGCGATCTTGCGCGCGATCAGGCCCGATTTGCCCATGCCGGTGACCACCACCTGCCGCCGGCAATCGAGGATCGCATGGCAGGCGTCGATAAAGCCGTGATTGAGCGTTGCGGCCAGCCGCATCAGCCCCGCCGCTTCGGCCGAGACGACTTCGCGCCCGCGCGCCAGCAGGCGCTGGTCGGCGTCGCCCACGAAATCAGGCTGCGCAAGGTCGGGGGTTGCCACGGGTGTTCCAGCCTTCACGGTTCGTCGCTGCAATTGCGAGCAGCAAATCCTACCAGCCCGGCCCTCCGCTGCAATTATTCCGGTTTACCAGTACCTTTTAGTTGGCAATCCGGAGCCCCGCTCCATTGCTAGAGCGCATTGGCCACCCCGATGATCGGGAAGGCCAGCGAAGAAACGATGTTGAGGAACTTCTGCAGATCGGCCGCCGGCGCGTTCGAGACGTAGAGGACGTCGCGATTGCGGACCGGGAAGCCCTGGGCCACGAAGAAGCTGGCCGGGTCCTTCAGGTCGATCCGGTAGATCACCGGAATCCGGCCATCGGGCGTGGTCCCCGGCCCGGCGCCAGGCGGCAGCCCCAGCGCGGCCGGATCCTCCAGCCGGAAAATGAACACGCCGCGCGCATCGGCCCGCTCGTCGCGCAGGCCGCCCACCCGGCCCAGCGCCTGGGCCAGGGTCAGCCCGGTGGCCTCGAAGGGGATTTCGGCATTGTTGGTGACCGCGCCCAGGGCGGTAAAGCTGAATGGCTGGTAATAGGCGGTCACCACGTCATCGGGCTGCAGCAGGATGTTCTGGGCGGGATCGCGGATCACGGCTTCCAGCGGCATGGCCACCACCTGACTGCCGCGCGTGATCTGCACTGTGGTCTTGCCCACCGGCTGCCGCGATCCGCCGGCTGCGGCCAGCACGTCCAGCAGTCGCTCGCCCTTTGGCGTCAGCTGCACCTTGGTGCTGGTGTTGAGATCGCCCATCACCGTCACGCTGGTGGCCTGGTTGCGCACCAGCCGGACCACGGCCTGCGGCTGGTGCGCCTTGCCTGCCAGCCGGGCCTCGATTTCGGCCTCGATCTGGCGCGCGGTGCGCCCGGCCACGGCCAGCTTGCCGACAAAGGGCAGGGCGATCCGGCCATCCTGGTCGACCATCTGCTCGGGCAGGCTGCTGCCCCGGCCGAGCTGCGGCCCCTGCCTCGCCGAGAGCGCCTCACCGGCTCCGGCCGCGCCGAACAGGGCGGCGGGCGGCGCCTCCCAGATCGCCACGTCCAGCACGTCGCCCGCGCGCACCACCGTTCCCACCGGCAGCCCCTGCCCCAGCTTCTGGGCAAAGCTGGCGGTGGCCTGGGCCGCGATCACCGCATTGGCGATCCCGGCGTCCAGCGTCACCACCCTGACCGCCGGCGCGCCTACGGCCGGGGCCGAGGCTCCCTCCGCCGCCATCCGCTCGACCGCCCGTGTCCCCGGCCCGCCCCCCCCCATCGAGGCGCAGCCCCCCAGCAAGAGCGCGCTGGCGAGGGCAAGCATGACCGCAGGGGGCGCGGGGCGGGGGTGGCCGCTCGCACCGCTGCGTTGGGGATTGGAATGGAAGGGCATGGTCGAAGGCATGGTCGAAGGCATGGGTCAGGGATCTTTTCTTCGGTTTGGCTGCGCGATCGGGGGTGGCGGCGCGGGCTGGCCAGTTGCCGAACCCTTGCCCGAGCCGCTGCCCGGTCGGCCAGGCAGCCCCGCGCGGCGATCTATTCAGGCATTCCACCGCTTTAGACAACCGCCCCGCCCCCCGGCCAAGGGCAAACCGGGCGGCGTAGCCCGCAGAAATGCGGCTAAGCTGCGGGGATCGGGCGCAGTTTCGCTCTTGTACTAGTACACCGAGGCCGGCGCGCCGAACCAGGCCTCCGCTTCCCACGGAATCCTGCGGGACAGGCCTGGCCTGGGGGCTCGCCATGTACTGGTGCAGTACAGGGACTGGTGGAGCCACCAATAGCCTGCCACGCCCGACACGAACCGGTGCGCCGGTCGACAGGGTGACATGGATAGCAACACGATGCCGGGGCTTGGCGGTAAACTAGCAAAGACATTGCGAAAAGGCGCGGGTGCGGTCGCTGCGAGAGCGCAGAACCGGGTGAAGCCCGATTTGACATCGCGCGATTCGCTCATTCTCTCCAGTCAGCAGGCGGCGCTGACTGACAGCCGTTTCCTGGCCCATGTCGCACAGGGCGACAGCCTGCGCGACCAGCAGCGCTGGCAAGAGGCCGAAGCTGCCTATGCGGCGGCGCTTTCGATCCACCCATGGGAGCGAACCTATTGGGTGCAGCGGGGGCACATGGCCAAGGAGCAGCAAAACTTTGCCGGGGCAGAGGTTGCCTATCGAACGGCCAGCGCGCTCGGTGCAGCGCCGCTGCTTTTCATGGAGCATTTGCGCTTTGTCATGGCCCAGCAGAATGCGGACCTCGGCGTTTGGCCGATTCACCCCTATCGCGCCGGGCCAGCCGCAAGGCAGGCACCTGCCCAGCCTGATGTCGAGGTTTTGGCCCGACTGCTCTGGCGGGTTGGGGGCCTGTCCCAGGAGGACATGCTTCGCTTGTTGCGCACCAGCTCCAGTTGCGATGAACTTGTGGCGACCATGTGCGCCGACCCCCGATTTGAACGGGCCAATCGCGATTGGCTTGAACTCGTCGAGGAGGGCGAACTGTGAGCCGGTTTCTGGCTGACGAGGCAAGCCCGACGGTCTCGATTGTCATCAACACGCTTAACCGGGGTTCGCTGCTTGCGGATGCAATCCGCGGCGTTCTTCAGCTCGATTACCCGTCATTCGAACTGATCGTGGTCAACGGTCCATCAACCGACCATTCCGAGCAGGTGCTCGAAGGTTGGCGAGGGACGATCAAGCACTTGCGCTGCGATGTGCCCAATCTCTCGGTTTCGCGAAATGTTGGGATTGCGGCTGCCGATGGCGAGATCGTCGCTTTCCTCGATGACGATGCCGTGCCGCATCCACGATGGCTGCGCTACCTTTCGCGTCATTATGCCGACCCGTCGACAGGCGGGGTTGGCGGGTACACTGTCGACAATACCGGGGTTCGCTGGCAAGTTCGCAAGACCGTCTGCGATCGCTTCGGCAATGCCCATTTTCCCGATGATCTGTTTGACGAGCGGCAGCTCGGATTTGCCGGTACGCCATTGTATCCCAGTCTCTTGGGCACCAATTCCAGCTTCCGCCGCAGGGCCTTGCTGGATATCGGCGGGTTTGATCACACATTTGCCTATCTGCTTGACGAGACCGATGTCTGCCTGCGCCTGGTCGATGCCGGATGGAAGGTGCGTTACGAGCCTGCGGCGTTGATCTTCCACCAATTCGCCGAAAGTCATATTCGGTCCGCGACCCGCAAACCGAAAACACTCTATCCGTCCGTTGTCAGCAAGACCTATTTCATCAGCCGGCATGGTCAGGCGGAAGGGTTCGGTCGCGTTGCCAGCCAGATCGACGCCTATCGTGACGAACTGTTTCGAGCCAATGCCTGGCTCGAAGAGCATGGCGACATCTCCGCCAAGCACCGCATTCGGCTCGATTTGGACGTAGAAGAGGGGACCCGGGTCGGACTCAAGCGCAGTTACGAGGCGCTTGCTGGTGGCAAGTCTCGAGGGGATCTTGCCACGGACCTTCCGCAACTGCCGTTTCTGCCTGCCCAGGGCGGGGAGCGAATGCGGATCGCGCTTGTGTCGCAGGGACTGCCTCCGGCAAACGATGCAGGAATCGCCCGCTGGACCAGCTTGCTGGCCACTGGCCTCCGGGACCTTGGCCTTGATGTGCATGTCATAAGTCGGGCCGACCGTGAGCCGTCTCGCCGTTATCGGGACGGAATCTGGTATCATTCGATTGCGCGAGGAGCGCCGGGTGGGGCCGAAATTGCGGCTCGCTACGGTCTTCCTGCGGCCGGTGTGGCTGACTGGATGGCGGCGACCATGCGGGAGATTGCCTTCCTGAAGACCTTTGGTCTGGACCTGGTTTCCTTTCCGATCTGGGATCTGGAGGCATTGCCGGTGCTGGATGATCCCGAACTTACGGCAGTGATGAGCCTGCACACCACGTATTGCCTCGCGCGGCCATTCAAGCCGGAATGGAACACGCGCATCGTTTATGGGCGAGCCTTCGTGGACCGCATGATCGCGGCTGAAGCGGCCGCTCTGGGCCGCGCCCCAGCCATTTTGGCGAACAGCGCGGCGGTTATCCGTGAGATCGAGGAAGCCTATGGGTTTGAGATCGGAGAGCGCACGCAAATCGTGCCGCACGGCACCCCTGACCTCCTGGCAGAGGCCGGGCTGACCGTTGCGACCAAGGCAGCGCGGCGGCGCAGCGCGACTGCCCTGCGGGTGCTGTTTGCCGGTCGTTTCGAGCCGCGCAAGGGCCACGATCTGGCATTGCGGGTTGCGGCCGCACTTGGCGACGATGCGCGCCTCGTCTTCGATTTCGCAGGCGCATCGCTTGCTGAAGGTTCAATCGATCGCTTGCGGGCGGAAACCGGGGTAGACGTTGATGCGCTGACCAATGCCACTTTCCACGGGGAAGTGGATCGCGCGGCACTCGATCGGCTGTTCGTCGCCAGTGATATTGTCATCATGCCAAGCCGATTCGAGTCGTTCGGGCTTGTGGCCATCGAGGCCATGTCCGCCGGCAGCCCCGTGCTTGCTCTTGCGCGCGGCGGTCTGTCCGAAGTCGTGGTCGAAGGAAGGTCTGGCCACTTGTTCGACAGCGACGATGGCTACGTTCAGGGCGCAACCCGAGCGCTGCGGCGATTCGCCGATCATCGCGATCAATTCGATGGCCTGGCCGAAACTGCCTATGCGGAATACCGGGCGCGCTTCTCGGTTGAATCCATGGCGCAGCAAGTCGCCGAGTTTTATCGCGCGGCAATCGCTGCGCAGAGGAGCAAGGCGTGATCGACAAGAACTGGCTTGCGGTGGTGCACTGTGTGGTTGGCGGGCGGATCCCGGACGGCGATCTTGAAGGCTTGTGCAAGGTCCTCGATGTCGAGGAGGAGGTCCTCCCTTATCTGTTGATCACGGGACAGGCTTTCCGCGAATGGCCACTGGCAATTGCCGGTTTCAGACAAGCGATCAGGAGCAATCCGCGAACCGGCCTCGAAATGCCGCGAGGAGATGGCTCGGCAAAAACCGAAGCGATGCGGCGAGAACTCGAAAACGCCATTGTCGCGCGGATGAAGGTGGGCGAGCCGGATCCGTCGGCCGATGGCCGGATTGCCGCGCTTCGCAGCCAATTTGGAGGCAGCGCAGCAGAGCCCCATGCATTCATTCGACAGGAATGACCGCAAGGCACCTGTCGCTCGGCTACCAGAACCCACGGAACCCGATCACCATGAGTAAACCAGATCTGGCCGCATTAATGCTGAAGATGGAATCGATCGACAAGAAGATCGATGCACTGCTGTCGCAAGTTAATGAGGTTCGACAGCTCGTCGGACCTTTTGCCGCAACATTTCCTGATGGCTCGTTGCTTACACAGACAATCCACAACGTTAAGTACTTCATCGATCCGGATGACCTGGTTATCGCCCCCCAAATGGTGATTTATCGGCAATGGGAAGCTGATCTTTCTCAGATTTTCTACCATTTGTGCGATGAGGACAGTGTATTTGTCGATGTTGGGGCCAATTTCGGATACTTCAGTATTTTGGCTGCAAACCTGATTTCGAACAGGCGGAGCGGCAGGGTTTTTGCATTCGAACCCAATCCCAAGCTGGCGGCGCTTCTGCGCAGAAACATCGAGGTCAACTGGTCAATCGCACCGGTCATGCTTGCGGAGGCTGCCGTCACCGATGTGGTTGGAGAAGTCACCCTGCATGTCCCGGTCGCGCACGGAGCGAATGCCAGCCTTACGGCATCTCCCGATCACGACTGTACACCGGTTATCGTGCCTGCCATCCGGCTGGATGACGCGATTCCGGCTGACACGTCGGTTGATATCATCAAGATCGATGTGGAGGGCCACGAGCTATCGGTTCTCAGGGGGGCAAGGGCGGTTATTGCCCGTAGCCCGAAACTGCACCTGATCATGGAGTGGTCGCGCAAGCAGATGGCGGAAGCAGGGATCGATCCTGCTGCGGTGATTGCCGAACTTGAGGGATTCACTCCGCACCGAATTGAGCTGGGCAGTCAGCCGCTAGCCTATCCCGAGACATTCGATTGGCTGCTTGCGCAGGATTACGCCGACGTGCTGTTTGTGCGCAGGTGAAGCCCACAAAGAGAGCCTGTTCAGCGTTACCGCTGCAAGGACTCACCAAACCCCGCATAGAACGCCCCCAGCCGCGCGGCATAGCGTTCCATGGTGAACTGCCGGGCTTGCTCTCGGCCCCGGTCGGCCAGGTCCTGGCGGAGGGCCGGATCGTCGTGGAGGCGGCGCATGGCCTGGGTCAGGGCGGCGGTGTCGTAGGGGTCGACCAGCAGGGCCGCTTCGCCGGCCACCTCGGGCATCGAGCTGGTGGTCGATGCGATCACCGGCGTGCCCCACTGCATCGCCTCCAGGATCGGCAGGCCGAACCCCTCGTAAAGCGAGGGGAAGGTGACGGCCCGGGCATTGCGGATCATCGCCGTCAACAGGTCGCGCGCCAGGTAGTCGAGCCGCAACACGCGCGGTCCGCCGCTGCCCGTCCGGCCGGCCATGGCGGCGATCGCCCGTTCTTCCGCTTCGGCCTGCCAGCCGCGCCCGGCCACGATCACCAGGGTTGCGGGCAGGTTGGCGGCGATGAAGGCGGAGAGGATCCGCCCGACGTTCTTCTTCGGCTCAAGCGCGCCGAAATAGAGGAAGTAGGAACCCGGCTCGAGCCCGTGGACCGTGCGCAGCACCTCGGTCAGCGCGGCATGCTGGGCCGGATCGGCCTCGGCCGCGAAATCGACTGCCTGGTAGCAGTTGACCACCCGGTCGGGAGCGACGCCGAACAGGTCGACAATGTCGCGCTGGCTCGATTCCGAAACGGTCAGCACCGGCTCGCCGCCCGCGATGCAGCGCTTCACCAGCGAGAAATAGTCCGCCTTGTGATCCAGCGTCGCGAAGGGCAGCTTGAGCGGGATCAGGTCATGCACCGTGTAGATGTTGCGGGCCCCGGCCAGATGGATCGGGATCGGATAGGTCCAGTGCATCAGGTCGATCGGCACCGGGCTGCGGACCTGCAGGAACCGGCCGGTCAGGCGGAAGAAGGCATAGGCCCGGTTGTAGAGATCCTGCACCGACACCACGTGGTCGGTCGGCATGAACCGGCCCGCCAGCGCGCGGGCGTCGACCCGGCCGGTCTGCGGCACCTCCAGCAGGTCGACCCGCGTGGCATTGCCGAACCGGTTGCGCCAGCGCTGTGCCTTGGTGATCCGCAGCGGCTCGTGCCGTCCGAAGTGGTCATAGAGCCGGAACTCGCGAATGGCCGGATCGCGGCCCACGTCGATCCCATAGACGCCGACGGTTTCGTGCCCCAGCGCGCTGACGCAGCGGGCCAGGTTGCGGGCATAGGTGGCAATGCCGGTGCCGTGCGGCATGGCGACATTGTAGCCGTCGATCCCGATCCTCATCGGCACACCTCCCGGCCAAGGGCCAGGCGATAGGCGCCCGCCAGCCGCTGCGCGAAGCGTTCGATCGTGTAGTTCTGGCTGAGCGTGCGGCCGCGACTGGCCAGGTCGCGCTGCAGGTCGCCCCCGCGATCGAGCCTGGCGATGGCCTGGGCCATCGCCGCCGTATCCCGTGGATCGACCTGTAACGCGCCGCCGCGGGTCACCTCGCCCAGCGCCCCGGTCGCACTGGCGAGGACCGGCGTGCCCAGCGCCATGGCTTCCAGCGCGGGCAGCCCGAAGCCTTCGGACAGCGACGGGAACAGCAGCGCATGAGCCGCAGCCAGCCGGGCGAGCAGTTCGCCCCGCTCGACATAATCGGTCCAGACCACGCCGGGCGTGGTCTGGGCCAGCATGAGAATCTCGCCATGACCCTCCCCGCGCGGACCGACCAGGTGCAGGGGGCGCTGGCTGCGGGACTGGCGATAGGCCTCGATCAGGCGGATCAGGTTCTTGCGGCGCTCGATCGTGCCGATGAACAGGAAGGGGGCCTCGTCCGGCCTGCTCTGGCTGGATGGACCGGATGGCGCATCGTCAAGGTCGAGCCCGATCCCGCAATCGCGAATCGGCACCGTCCGCCCCAGGAACTGCTCCAGCCGCGCGGCGCTGTGACCCGAAACCGTGATAAACAGCGCGGCCCTGGCCGCCAGCGCCTGCAACAGGCGGGCGGCGCGCCGTCCGCCCATCGGTGACAGCCGGGGGTTATCGATCGGGATCAGGTCGTGGACAGTATAGATATTGGTCCAGCCGGCGATCTCGATCGGCACCGGATGGCACCAGTGAACCAGCCCGGGATCCCCCGGAATGGTGACCTTCAGGGCGGTCCCGAAATAGTCGAAGTGGACCTGGGCCAGCCGGAAGATGTCATCGCCCTGGATCAAACCACAGCCCAGGAACGCGGCGGGCAGATCGGCCTGGCCATGGGCATGACCAGCGCGCCTGGCCTGGACCGGTCGGCGCATCAGCGCGCGCCAGTGCCGGGTGATCCGGCCAGCGGTGTGGCGCTGCGTCCGGCCCGATCCGCCCCGGTCGCAGAGAATTTCGGGGGCGGGATGGATGATGCGCGCGGCCCGGACCAGTGCCCGGGCATAGCTGCCCACCCCGGTCTGCGCCGTCTGCACGGTCCGCCCTTCAAGCAGCAGGGGCGGCCAGTGCGCCGAGGCCGGCAGGGCAGGCATCAAGCCGCATCGCCCTTGAAGATGACGAGGCCGATGGAGGTGACGACCCACCGTTCGATCTGCAGCTTGAGATGGTTGTCATGGCCATAGGGCGGCAGGTCGACATGGTGGTCGATCGGCAGGTCGCCCTGGTTGAAATTGAGCACCATATGGCAGCCGATCCGCCGCAGGCGGTCCTGCAGATCGAGGATATCGCACCGCCGGAAGAGCACCGTGGGACCCTTGGTCAGCGTGGCGAAGTTCGAGGAACAGTTGAACTCGGTGGTGTGGATCGCCATTCCCCCCGGCTTCAACAGACGGGTGGAATTGATCACGAACTGGAGCCCGGCCTCGATCGAGCCAAGATGTTCGAAGGCACAGGCCGACCAGCAGAAGTCGGCCGGTTCCAGGTCGGTCGGCAGATCGTTCATGTCGGCCGACCGGAACTGCACCAGCCGGTCGAACTCATCCGGCGGGCAGATACCGCGGGAATTGAGCTGTTCGCGGCTGGCGGCGTGCTGGGCGGTTTCGACCCAGCCCTTGCCGGCCGCGGCCTCGGGCGCAAGGTCGGTCGCGGTTACCGCCACCCCCATGCGCGCCATCAGCGCGGGCAGCGGTTCCTCGCCCACGCCGAAGCCGATCCCGCTGCGTCCGGCGGTCAGCATGCCGTGGCGGGCCAGTGTCTGCAGAATGAAGACGAATTCCCACTGTTTGCGGTGAGAACGGGGTGTTTCGTGGATCCCTTCGCACCAGCGGGCATAGGCCGGTTCGGCGAACTGGCTGGCGGTGCACAGCTGTGAAACCGGTTCGGCCAGGCTGGGCGTAGTCCGGTCGCGCCGACGCTGGGCCAGGTTGCGCCAGCTGCGGGCCAGCTGTCGCAGGGACATGAACGGATCGGGGCCGGGGCTGGTCGAGCTGGCCATGGCTCAGATCAGCCCCAGCATGATGCGATAGCGATGATAGGCTTCCTCGAAGTCGTCATATTTGGTGACACGGTGATCGTCGATCAGGGCAAATTGCGAGCAATTGTCGCGCAGATAGGCGTGATCGTGCGAGACCAGCACCATCGCCCGGCTCTGCCGCTTGTTGTAGAGCTCTTCCTGGCTCTTGCGCTGGAAGGTGACGTCGCCAACTGCCACGATCTCGTCGACCAGGAAGCAGTCGAAATCGATCGCCATCGAGATGGCAAAGGCCAGCTTGGCCCGCATGCCGGAGGAATAGACCCGCACCGGCTCGCGCAGGTATTTCCCCAGGCCGGTGAATTCGCGCACGTATTCCAGCCGTTCGGCGAAATCGACGGCATAGATCCGGCAGATGAAGCGCAGATTGTCCAGCCCGGTCAGGCTGGGCTGGAACCCGCCCCCGAAGGCCAGCGGCCAGGAGACCGACATCGTCCGCTCGATCCGTCCGGCCGTGGGCATTTCCGCGCCGCCGATCAGGCGGATCAGGGTCGACTTGCCGGCCCCGTTGCGGCCCATGATGCCAAGATGCTCGTGCCGCCCGACGGTCAGGTCCACCCCGGTGAAGACCGGAGCAGGCCCGCTGCGGGTCGGATAGAACTTGGATACGCCAGAGAGCTGGATCATGGCCGCTCCATCATTCCGGCACCAGGTGACGTTCGGCCCGGCGCAGCTCGATCAGTGCCAGCAGGCTGAGCACCAGGTTGAACAGCACGGTGTAGGAGATGCTGTAATGGGCGGTGAAGGCCGTGCCGAAGTAACCTTCGCGGATCAGTTCGGCCGCGTTCAGCATCGGCAGGTACAGCACGATATCCTGCGCCTGTTTCGGCAAAGCATCGACGATGAACGACGCGCCCGACAGCGGGAACAGCAGGTAGGACAAGGGATGCCAGATCTTGTCGACCACTTCGGTCCGCTCGGCCAGCGCCCCGAGGTAGACCGCCAGCGCGGCACCGAACCAGATCAGCAGCAGCCAGCCGCCCAGCAGCTTCAGCATGTCCTCGGGCGGCAAGGTCCAGCCGATCGCCCAGAACACCAGGCCAAGCCCGGCAAAGCTCATCGTCGCGCCGGCCGCTTCCAGCGTCACGCGGGACAGGAAGATATCGATGATCTTCACTTGCCGGTGAAAAAGCAGCGAGGAATTGGGCAGGATCGCACCGATGCAACGACCCGGCATGTTGCGCCACAGCAGCACGCAGGAATAGCCAGTCAGGGCAAAGGGCACGATCGGCAGGTTCGATCCATGGACGGACTTGGTTGCGGTCCACAGTGCCGTGACCCCCAGGGTGAAGATCATCGGTTCGAAGAACAGCCAGAGGAAGCCGATGTTGTGGCGGCCATAGCGGGTCAGGATTTCGCGCATGACCATGGCCTGCAGCACCCGCCACTGGACCGCCCAGCCGCGTCGCAACGCTTGCCAGTCGTCCTGCGATGAGGCGCCGTCAGCCATCTCAGGCACTGTGTTCCCGGATTCCGGCCAGCAGCATGCTCAGCACGCCCCAGACCAGCAGGCTGACCGCCAGGGTTGCCAGGATGCCGCGCAGGCGGTGCGGCTCCTGCGCATCGTCCGGGTGGCTCGGTTCGACCACCCGCTCGACATAGGCCTGCTTGCGCTGGGCCTCGTTGCGGGCCTCCGCCAGCGAGGCCAGGGCTGCGGCCAGCTGCTTGTCGGCGGTCTGGCTTTCGAGCTGCAGCCGTTGGTACTGGGCCACCGTGCTGGCCAGCGACCGGCTGCCCCCGGCCACCTTGCCCAGTTCGGCGTCGATCAGCGTGCCCAGTTCGCGGATCCGCGCCTGCAGCACCTCCACCTGCGGGTTGCGGGGGGTGAACTGGCGCAACTGGGCCAGCTGCGTGCGCGCGGCGATCAGTTCGTCCTGCAGCTTGGAAATCATCTGCAGCTGGACCGCCGCCTGGCGTTCCGGATCGACCACGCCTTCGCGGTTGCGATAGGCAGCGAGGGCTGCGGCGGCCTCTCCGGCATTGCGCTGGGCCACGGCCACCTCGTTCTCGGCATAGGCGATCAGATCGCGGCGGCCGCGATTGTTGATCCGGTTGACGAGGGCCTCGGCCTGTTCGAGCAGGGCGCGGTTGATCCGTTCGGCGTCCTGCGGGGTGAAGGCGCGGGTTTCCAGCGTGGTGATCGACGATGTCGTATCGTGGCGGACCCGCACCTTGCCCAGGTAATAGCGGAACAGGGCTTCGCGGCTGCCATCGAGGCCAAGCGGGTCGAACCGGTCGATCAGCGAGGCGGCATCACCCGAATAGGCCCGCCGGAAGGCACCATCGCGATCCAGCGTAGCCAGGGCATCGCGCGATCCGATGAATTCGTGCGCGGCATAGATCTCGTCCCCCGCGCGGGCAAAGCCGGTGGCCTTGAACAACATGCCCAGGCCATTGCCCGCCGCCTTTTCGGGGCTGCGCACGATGAAGCGCGATTCCGAGACGTAGACGTCCGACGCGATCGCTCCGAAATAGACCACGGCCAACGCGGTCGGCGCGCAGACGACCAAGAGGAACAGCGGCCCCAGGCGACGGAGCCTTTCCATGAGGGAACGGAACATCGAGACCGGGCCACCTGCGGTTTCTGGTCCCGGTCCGCTAGGCAGGCAGGCCCGGTGCGTCCACTTTCGGGATGCACCGGTACATTTCAGCCGCCCGGTGGGGCGGGCGGCAACACTGGCATTGGCGCCGGTCTCGGCCCGGCGTCAGCCCAGCGCGATGTCGGGCGCGTCTTCCTGCTTCATACCGACCACGTGGTAACCGGCATCGACATGGTGGACCTCGCCGGTCACCCCGCTCGACAGGTCGGACAGGAAGTAAAGGCCCGAACCGCCGACATCCTCGATCGTCACGTTGCGACGCAGCGGCGAATTGTACTCGTTCCACTTCAGGATATAGCGGAAATCGCCGATCCCGCTGGCGGCCAGGGTCTTGATCGGGCCGGCCGAGATCGCGTTGACGCGGATATTGGCCGGGCCCAGATCGTTGGCGAGGTACCGCACGCTGGTTTCCAGCGCGGCCTTGGCCACGCCCATCACGTTGTAATGCGGGATCACCTTTTCCGCGCCGTAGTAGGACAGGGTCAGCAGCGAGCCGCCATCCGGCATCATCCGCGCCGCGCGCTGGGCCACGGCCACCAGGCTGTAGGCCGAGATGTTCATGGTCAGCAGGAAATTGTCGAGGCTGGTATCGACATATTTCCCGCGCAGCTCGTTCTTGTCGGAAAAGCCGATCGCGTGAACCACGAAGTCGATCGTCGGCCAGCGCGCCGCGAGGGCTGCGAAGGCGGCGTCGAGTGCGTCCATGCTGGAGACGTCGCAATCGATCAGGAAATCACTGCCCAGCGATGCCGCCAAGGGGCGCACGCGCTTTTCCAGCGCCTGGCCCTGATAGGAAAAGGCCAGCTCTGCGCCAGCCTCGTGCAGCTTCTGCGCGATCCCCCAGGCCAGCGACTTGTCGTTCGCCAGGCCCATCATCAGCCCGCGCTTGCCTGCCATCAATCCGGTCATTCGTGTCTTCCCCACCATCCCTAGGCGGCGCCGTCTTCCGTTACGGCATCGCCGATCATGTCGCGTTCCTCGGGCGTCACGGCCAGTGCCGCGTTAAGCTCCGCTCCAACCACCATCCCTAGGCCAACCAGCCAGAAAAAGAAAAGCGCGATCATCACGCCGGCCAGGCTGCCGTAAGTGAGATCGTATGTGAAGAACCGCGCCAGCACCCAGGGCAGGGCAATCGTCACCGCCGCCCACCACATCGTCACCAGCAGCGCGCCGGGCCACTTGGGATAGCGCCGTGCGCGAT
>Ga0315902_10005174_pt1 | contig 18491 bp, 15 predicted proteins | sample LakEriMetagenome_9_FD_203523 | JGI IMG/M metagenome (GOLD analysis project Ga0315902, IMG submission 203523) | Freshwater fungal communities from buoy surface, Lake Erie, Ohio, United States - Buoy 12 MA117 | ecosystem: Environmental > Aquatic > Freshwater > Lake > Lake biofilm | place: USA... | reverse complement strand
TGATCGCCGGCCTCGAGGAGATCAGCGGCGGCACCATCGAGATCGGCGGGCGCGTCGTCAACGATGTCGCGCCCAAGGAGCGCGACATCGCGATGGTGTTCCAGAACTACGCGCTGTATCCGCACATGAAGGTCTACGACAACATGGCCTTCAGCCTGAAGCTCGCCAAGGCCGGGCGTGACGAGATCGATCGGCGGGTTCAGGAGGCCGCGCGCATCCTCGGCCTGTCGCAGCTGCTCGACCGCTACCCGCGCCAGCTCTCCGGCGGGCAGCGGCAGCGCGTGGCCATGGGCCGCGCCATCGTGCGCGACCCTCAGGTCTTTCTGTTCGACGAGCCGCTGTCCAACCTCGACGCCAAGCTGCGCGTGCAGATGCGCACCGAGATCAAGGAACTCCACCAGCGGCTGCGCACCACGTCGGTCTACGTGACGCATGACCAGATCGAGGCCATGACCATGGCCGACAAGATCGTGGTGATGCATGACGGCATCGTCGAGCAGATCGGTACGCCGCTCGAACTCTACGATCGCCCCGCCAACACCTTCGTGGCGGGTTTCATCGGGTCGCCTGCGATGAACATGCTGCCAGGGCGCGTCAGCGCCGATGGCTCGGGCGTCGAGCTCGACGGCGGCGGCAGTGTCGCGGTTCCCGGGCTGCAGGCCAGCGCGGGTCAATCGGTGATCTTCGGGGTGCGCCCCGAGCATCTCGCGCTTGGCAGTCACGGCATCACCGCCGAGGTCGTCGTGGTCGAGCCCACCGGGGCCGACACCCAGATTTACGCGCGGTGCGGCGGCGGAAATCTGAGCGCCATCTTCCGCGAGCGGCACACCTTCAAGCCCGGAGACCGCATCATGCTCACACCCGACAGCGCGGCGATCCATGTGTTCGACGCCGGCAACGGCAACCGGATGCCGGGCATCTGAATCAGCGTACCCCGCAGGCTTGGCGTGCTGCGGGGTACGCCTGAGCCGGCCGGTCCCTGCGACCGGCCCGTCATGGCGACCACCACCGAGGAGACATCGATGAGCCAGTTCAAGCGTCGCGAGTTCCTGAAGACCACCGCAGGCGCCACCGCCGGAGCCGCCGTGGCGGGCGCGCCCGCCGTGCACGCGCAGGCCACCTGGAACAACCAGCCCGAAAAGGGCGCCAGGCTGCGCGTGCTGCGCTGGAAGCGCTTCGTCCAGGGTGACGAAGACGTCTACATGGCCAACGTGCGCAAGTTCACCGAGAAGACCGGCATCGAGGTGCGGGTCGATCACGAGGGTTGGGAAGACGTTCGACCGAAGGCGGCAGTGGCGGCCAACGTCGGCAGCGGGCCGGACATCATCCTGTCGACCAACGACGACGCCAACCTGTACCCCGAGAAACTGGTCGATGTCACCGACCTGTGTACCTACCTCGGCCGCAAGTACGGCGGCTGGTACCCGGTGTGCGAGCAGTACCTGCGCCCCGATGGCAAGAAGTGGATCGGTGTCCCGCTCGGTGCTGCCGGTGGGGCCATGGTCTACCGCGACAGCCAGGTCAAGGCGGCCGGTTTCCAGACCTTCCCGAAGGACACCGACGGCTTCCTGCGTCTGATGAAAGCGCTCAAGGACAAGGGCACGCCGGGCGGCTTCGCGCTGGGCAATGCCACCGGTGACGCCAACGGCTTCTGTCACTGGCTGCTCTGGGCCTTCGGCGGCAAGCTCGCCAACGAGAAGAACGAGGTGGTGCTGAACAGCCCCGAGACGCTGCGCGCGCTCGACTACGCGAAGGAGCTCTACAACACCTTCGTGCCGGGTACCCTGTCTTGGCTCGACCCGAACAACAACAAGGCTTTCCTCGACGGCCAGGTCAGCGTGACCAACAACGGGATCTCGGTCTATTACGCGGCCAAGAACTCCACCGATCCGAAGGTCAAGGAACTCGCCTCGGACATCATGCACGCCAACATGCCGATCGGCCCGGTCGGTGTGCCCACCGAATTTCATCTGTTCTTCAACCAGATGATCTTCCGGCACACCAAGTTTCCGAAGGCGGCCAAGGAGTTTCTGCGCTTCATGATGGAAGAGGAGCAGTTCGGCGCCTGGATGAAGGCCTCGATCGGCTACGTCGCGCAGCCGCTGGTTGCCTACGAGAAGAACCCGATCTGGACCGAGGATCCGAAGCACACGCCCTACCGTGACGTGATGAAGACGATGCGGCCGGCCGGGTTCTCCGGCCGCCTGGGCTATGCCTCGGCGGGTGCCACCGCCGACTTCATCGTGGTCAACATGGTCGCCGAGGCAGCCTCGGGCAAGCTGAGCGCCAAGGAAGCCGCCGAGCGCGCTCAGAAGCGCGCCGAGCGCTACTACCGGGTCTGAGACCGCTGCGCCGGGCGTGTCCCTGACGGGCATGCCCTTGTCGGCGCGCGGCCACCCGGGCGCGCGCCGATCCTCCAACCCTCCTGCCGGATGCGACCGTGTCACTCCTCGCTCGCCTGCAGAACAGCCGCAACGGTCTGGGCATCGCCTTCATGCTGCCCGCGGCCGTGCTGCTGCTGCTGTTCCTGACCTATCCGCTGGGTCTCGGTGTCTGGCTCGGATTCACCGACGCCAAGATCGGCCGCCCCGGGGTCTTCGTCGGGCTCGAAAACTACGCATTCCTGATCGGCGACCCGGTCACGCGACTGTCGCTGTTCAACACGCTTTTCTACACGATCATTGCCAGCATCCTGAAGTTTCTGCTCGGGCTGTGGCTGGCGCTGCTCCTCAACCGCGCGCTGCCCTTCAAGACGCTGCTGCGGGCGGTGGTGCTGCTGCCCTGGATCGTGCCCACCGCCCTGTCGGCCATCGCCTTCTGGTGGCTCTACGACGCGCAGTTCTCGGTGTTCAGCTGGGTGCTGATGAAGATGGGGCTGATCGACCAGTACGTCGATTTTCTGGGCGACCCCTGGAACGCGCGCTTCTCGACGATTGCGGCCAACGTCTGGCGCGGCATCCCCTTCGTCGCAATCTCGTTGCTCGCGGGTCTGCAGACCATTTCGCCCTCGCTCTACGAGGCAGCCGCCATCGATGGCGCCACGCCCTGGCAGCGCTTCCGTTACGTGACCTTGCCGCTGCTCACGCCGATCATCGCGGTCGTGATGACCTTCTCGGTGCTGTTCACCTTCACCGACTTCCAGCTGATCTATGTGCTCACCCGAGGGGGACCGCTCAACGCCACGCACCTGATGGCCACGCTGTCCTTCCAGCGCGCGATCTCCGGTGGCGCGATGGGCGAGGGCGCAGCGCTGGCCACCGCCATGGTGCCCTTCCTGCTGGCGGCCATCCTCTTCTCGTATTTCGGCCTGCAGCGACGGGCCTGGCAACAGGGGTCTGACCGATGAGTGGCAACAAGGAAAACGTCGGCATGGACTTCCTCGAGAGTCTGCCGCGCCGCTGGGTGGTGGCCTACATCCCGATCGGCATCTTCGTGTTCACGCTGCTGTTCCCGTTCTACTGGATGGTGATCACCGCCTTCAAGCCGAACAGCGAGCTGCTCTCGCGCGACGGCAATCCCTTCTGGGTGGTCGAGCCCACCCTGGCGCACTTCAAGAAGCTGCTGTTCGAGACCGCCTACCCCGAGTGGCTGCTCAACACGATGATCGTGGCGGTGGTCTCCACCTTCCTGTCGCTGCTCGCCTCGGTGTTCGCGGCCTACGCCATCGAGCGGCTGCGCTTTCGGGGCGCGAAGCCGGCAGGTCTCGCCATCTTCCTGGCCTATCTGATACCGCCGTCGATCCTGTTCATCCCGCTGGCGGTCGTCCTGCAGGGGCTGGGGCTGTTCAACACCCGATGGGCGCTGATCTTCACCTATCCCACCTTCCTGATCCCCTTCTGCACCTGGCTGCTGATGGGCTACTTCCGATCGATCCCCTACGAACTCGAGGAGTGCGCCCTCATCGACGGAGCCTCGCGCTGGGAGATCCTGATCAAGATCATTCTGCCGCTCGCGGTGCCTGGCCTGATCTCGGCCGGCATCTTCGCGTTCACGCTGTCCTGGAATGAATTCATCTACGCGCTGACCTTCGTCTCCGACTCCGAAATCAAGACCGTGCCGGTGGCCGTGGTCACCGAGCTGGTCGAAGGCGACGTCTACCATTGGGGACCGCTGATGGCGGGCGCGCTGCTCGGCTCGCTGCCGGTGGCGGTCTTCTACTCCTTCTTCGTCGAGTACTACGTGTCGGGGATGACCGGCGCGGTCAAGGAATGACGGTTCACTCGCCTCCGACGCCAATGGCCGATACCGATCCTGTCACTTTCGAGGAACTTGCCTGCGCGCATGGCCTGCGCATCGGCCTGATCACACTGAACCGGCCGCGTCAGCTCAACGCGCTCAACCTCGCGATGTGCGAGCGGATGCTCGCCATGCTTCGCACCTGGGCCTCGGACACCGGGCTGGCGCTGGTGGTGCTTCAAGGCGCCGGCGATCGGGGCTTTTGCGCCGGCGGCGATGTCGCGGAGGTGGTGCGGCAGGTGCGTGCCGGCGGTGAGCGTCGCTTCGTCTACGGCGATGCCTTCTTCGAGGTCGAGTACCAGCTCGATCAGCTGCTGCACACCTTCCCGAAACCGATCCTCGCCTGGATCCACGGTGTGTGCATGGGCGGTGGCGTAGGTCTCGTGGCGGGTTGCAGCCATCGTGTCATCAGCGAAAACGCACGGGTGGCGATGCCCGAAATCCACATCGGGCTTTTCCCCGACGTCGGCGGCGGTTGGTTCCTCAACCGGGTGCCCGGCGGGATCGGTCGCGTGATGGCGCTCACCGGACTGGTGCTCAACGAGGCCGATACCCTGTTCGCGGGGCTCGCCGACTTCTTCATCGCGGCCGAGGCTCGCGAGGCCGTGCTCGCCGAGATCCTGGCGCAGCCCTGGCGGGGGCAGGCCGGGCCTGACGGCCAGCGGCTCACCGAACTGCTGCTCGCCTGGCATCGCCGCCATCGCGCCGGGCTGCCCATGAATCATCTGCAGCAGTACTTCGACGCCCTGCGCTTTGTCGCGATGCAGCCCACCCTCGTCGGCATGCGCGATGCGCTCGCCACGGCTGCCGAGGATGATCCCTGGTTCGCAGCCCCGGCGCGCAGCCTCGCCGAGGGTAGCCCGACCGCAGCCTGGGTCAGCGATGCCTACCTTCGGCGCGCCCGGCAGCGGTCGCTGCCCGAAGTGCTCGCACTCGATCTGGTGCTGGCGCGCCAGTTTCAGCGGCATCCCGACTTCCCCGAGGGTGTTCGGGCGCTGCTGATCGACAAGGACCGGCAACCCCGCTGGTCGCTGACCGATCTTGGCGATGTGCCTGCCGAGGTCGTCGAGGCCCACTTCCGCGCCCCTTGAAGAAGGCCGCGGTCGGCCTCATCTGCGCCCGCGTTGCCAACCACCGCCGTCCTCATGCCATGGGTGCCATGAAAGAAACGCTGGGTTTCCAGACCGAGGTCAGACAGCTGCTGCAGCTGATGATCCATTCGCTGTACAGCCACCGCGAGATCTTCCTGCGTGAGCTGATTTCCAACGCCTCCGATGCCTGCGACAAGCTGCGCTTCGAGGCGATCGACCAGCCGGCGCTGCTCGAGGATGATCCTGAGCTCGTCATCCGCCTGTCCTTCGACCGCGCTGCGCGCACCGTCACGATCGCCGACAACGGCATCGGCATGTCGCGTCAGGAGGCGATCGACCATCTCGGCACGATCGCGCGCTCCGGGACCCGCGAGTTCTTCGGCAAGCTCTCCGGCGACCGTTCACGCGACGCGCAACTCATCGGCCAGTTCGGTGTGGGCTTCTATTCAGCCTTCATCGTGGCCGAGCGCGTCACGGTGCTCAGCCGCCGAGCGGGCGTACCGGCCGCCGAAGGGGTGCGCTGGGAGTCCGATGGCAGCGGCGAGTTCACCGTCGAGCCGGTCGAGCTGCCGCGTCGAGGTACCGAGGTCATCCTGCATCTGCGTCCTGACCCTGACAACGCCGACGCGGAGTCCTCCTTCAGCTCGCTGCTCTCGGCGTGGCAACTGCGCAGCATCGTTCGCAAGTACTCCGACCATGTATCGCTGCCGATCCGGATGCTCACCGAGGAGTGGGACAAGGAAACATCCGAGTACCGCACGCTCGACTCCTGGGAGACCATCAACCAGGCGAGCGCCCTGTGGGCCCGCCCGAAGTCGGAGATCGACGAAGCCCAGTATCTCGGCTTCTACAAGCACCTGTCGCATGACGACAGCGAACCGCTCGCCTGGACGCACAACCGCGTGGAGGGGCGCAGCGAGTACACCCAGCTGCTGTACATCCCCTCGAAGGCGCCTTTCGACCTCTGGGACCGGCAGCAGCGCCGCGGGCTCAAGCTCTATGTGCGACGGGTCTTCATCATGGAGGACAGTGGCGACCTGCTGCCCGCCTACCTGCGCTTCGTGCGCGGGGTGATCGATTCCGCCGACCTGCCGCTGAACGTCTCGCGCGAGATCCTGCAGCAGAGCCGCGATGTGCGCGCGATCCGCGAGGGTTGCAGCCGGCGCGTGCTGTCGATGCTCGAGGATCTCGCGACGAACGACAAGGACAAGTACGCGCGCTTCTGGGGCGAGTTCGGTCAGGTCCTCAAGGAGGGCCTGGGCGAGGATTTCGGCCAGCAGGAGAAGCTCGCGCGACTGCTGCGCTTCGCCTCGACCCAGGGCAGCGACGACGCGCAGACCGTGTCGCTCGAGGACTATGTCGGGCGCATGAAGGAGGGCCAGAAGTCGATTTACTACGTGACCGGCGACTCGCCGGCCACGGCGCGCAGCAGCCCCCACCTCGAGGTTTTCCGGAAGAAGGGCATCGAGGTGCTCCTGCTCACCGACCGCGTCGACGAGTGGATGCTCTCCTTCCTGCAGGCCTTCCAGGACAAGCCGCTCGTCTCGGTGGCCCGTGGCGGGCTCGATCTCGGCGAGCTCGCCGACGAGCAGGAAAAGCAGCAGGCCGAGCAGGTGGCCGACAGCCTGAAGCCCCTGGTCGAGAAGATGCGCGCAAGCCTCGGCGATCGCGTCAAGGACGTCCGCATCACCCACCGTCTGACCGATTCGCCGAGTTGCCTGGTGTCCGACGAAGGCGAGATCAGTGGACACCTCGAGCGTCTGCTGCGGCAGGCTGGCCAGAAGGCGCCGGAGCGCCGCCCGATCCTCGAAATCAATCCCGAGCACGGACTGGTCCGGCGCCTGTCGGTCGACGATCCGGCCTTCGACGACTGGGCCTGCCTGCTGCACGACCAGGCGCTGCTCGCCGAAGGGGGCCAGCTGCCCGATCCCGCCGCCTACGTCCGCCGTATCAACGCGATGCTGTTGGCACCGACCGGCGCCTGAGCGTGGGGCGACCGGCGCGCATCCGCAGCTTTGCGCCGGTCGCCGATGCGCGTGCCCGGGTGCTCATTCTGGGCAGCATCCCGGGTTCGGCCTCGCTCGCGGCGGGTCACTACTACGCCCATCCGCGTAACCAGTTCTGGCGACTGCTCGCCGCGGTGCTCGAGGAGCCCCTCGACAGCCTCGACTGGCCCGAGCGCTATGCGCGCCTGCGCGCGCGCGGCATCGCGCTCTGGGATGTCATCGGGCACTGCGAGCGCGAGGGCAGCCTCGATGTGGCGATCCGTGATCCGTCGTCCAACGACCTCGCTGGATTGCTCGCGAGGCTGCCGGCGCTCGAAGGCGTGCTCTTCAACGGTCGCACGGCGGCGCGCGCCGCGGCGATGGTCGAGGCTGCGGGCCTGACGAGCGCGGTGTTGCCCTCGAGCAGCCCCGCGCACGCCGGCATGCGCTTCGAGGACAAGCTCGCGCGCTGGCGTGAGGCCCTGATCCCGCGGTGGCGGCGGGTGCGGCGCCACCGTCCGGTCGAGGTGCCCATCGTCCTGTCCGAGATCGAGGGCGTTCGTTACCTGCACTTCGGCACGCCGTGGGTCCAGGGTGCGATGCTGCTGCGCGACCCCGATGTGCTCGTGCTCGACTATGTCCAGCGGATGATGGCCTGGTTGCTGTTCCGCCACGCGCAGGCCGACATTCTGCAACTCGGCCTGGGCGCGGGGTCGCTGACACGTTTCTGTCGCCATCGTCTCGACGGCACGCGGATCGATGTGGTCGAGGCGAGCCGTGACGTCATCGATGCCGGTCGTGCCTGTTTCGCGCTGCCGCCTGATGACGCTCGCCTGCGGGTGATCTGCGACGATGCCGAGGCCTTTGTCGCGCGGCCCGCGAGAACCGGGCGCTACGATGTCGTTCAGGTCGATCTCTACGATGCCGAGGCTCGGGGCCCGACCCGCGACAGTCTCGCGTTCTACCTCGATTGCCGGCGTGTGCTGCGCGAGCCGGGTGTCTGCGTCGTCAACCTTTTCGGGCGTCATCGCTCGCACCGCAGCAACCTGGCAAGGTTGCGCCAGGCCTTCGACGACAGGGTGCTCGAGCTTGCGGTCGATGGCGCCGGGAACCGGATCGTCCTGGCCTTCGCCGGGCCGCCGCTGCGTGTCGACTGGACGCTGCTGCGTCAGCGTGCGCTGGTGCTGGAGGGCCGCCTCGGTTTGCCGGCGGCACGCTGGGTGGCCTCCCTCGTCCAGGCGCAGGGCGGCGAGCGACTCGAACGCTGACCCTGCCGCGCCGCTCGGGGGCTGGTCGATACCACCGGTCCGTGCTCGCTTCGGGGCTGCGTCCGGCGCCTGCTAGGCTGAGCCTCCCCCGACCGATGCCCCCGCGCGAAAGCTCCCGATGTCTGCCGTGCCCAGCACCGACCGCGGGTTGTCCGCGGCCAGCCCGATCGTCGCCGATCGGCGGCGTCTCGATCGACGTCGCGCATCAGCCGAGTCGCCGTTGGCACACCCCGGCCAGCGCGTCCAGCCGGTGGACATCCTGCAGGCGCTCGTCTTCGACGGTCTGCTCGATGCGGAGGAGGGGACGAGGGCGATCGCGTTCGCACGCCACGGCAGCGGCGAGCAGCATGCGCTGATCTGGGTGGCGCAGCGTCAGCTGCGCGATGCCCGCCCGCCGCATCGCATCCTCGACATCGAGACCCTGACGCAGTGGTTCGCGGGGCGGACCGGGCTCGACTATGTCCATATCGATCCGCTGCGCGTGAATCTGTCGAAGGTCATCGACGTGATGTCGAGCCAGTATGCGACGCGCTTCCGGATCCTGCCGCTCGAGGTGCGGCCGGGTGAGGTGGTCGTGGCGACGGCTGAACCCTATGTCGATGAGTGGGTTCCCGAGATCGCCCAGTTGCTGCGCGCCGAGGTCAGACGCGTGGTGGCCAATCCTCAGGACATCGTCCGCTACATCGGCGAATTCTTCCCGCTTGCGAAGTCCGTGCGTGATGCGCAGAAGAATGGCGCTGCGAACAACCATGGCAACTTCGAGCAGCTGGTCGAGCTCGGTCGCAGCGGCAAGTCGCTCGATGCGAACGACCAGCATGTGGTCACGATCGTCGACTGGTTGATGCAGTACGCCTTCGACCAGCGCGCAAGCGACATCCACCTGGAGCCGCGGCGCGACCTCGGCGCGATCCGCTTTCGTATCGATGGCGTGCTGCACAACGTCTACCAGGTCCCGCCTGCGGTGCTGTCGGCGATGACCAGCCGCCTCAAGCTGCTCGCGCGGATCGACGTGGTCGAGAAGCGACGGCCGCAGGATGGGCGGATCAAGACCCGCGGCATGACCGGGCGCGAGGTTGAGCTGCGCGTGGCAACCCTGCCGACCGCCTTTGGCGAAAAGCTGGTGATGCGCATCTTCGATCCCGAGGTCCTGGTGCGCGACTTCGCCGATCTCGGCTTCAGCGAGGACGATCGGAGCTTGTGGAACACGATGGTCGGTCGCCCGCATGGCATCGTGCTGGTCACCGGGCCCACGGGTTCCGGGAAGACCACCACGCTCTACACCACGCTCAAGCAGCTTGCGACCGAGGAAGTGAACGTGTGCACGGTCGAGGATCCGATCGAGATGGTCGAGCCCACGTTCAACCAGATGCAGGTCGTGCACGGGATCGATCTGTCCTTTGCCGACGGTATCCGTGCGCTGATGCGGCAGGACCCGGACATCATCATGGTGGGCGAGATCCGCGATGCCGAGACCGCCGATATGGCGATCCAGGCTGCGCTCACCGGGCATCTGGTGTTGTCGACGCTGCACACCAACGACGCCCCGAGCGCGATCACGCGGCTGCTCGATCTCGGTGTTCCGGGCTACCTGGTCAACTCGACGCTGGTGGGGGTGATGGCGCAGCGGCTGCTGCGAACGCTGTGTCCGCACTGCAAGGCCGAGGATGTCGGCCCCCCCGAGGACGCCTGGCGCGAACTGATCGCGCCTTTCCGGGCGAAGCGCCCCGAGCGCAGCTGGCGCGCCGTGGGCTGCCTCGAGTGCCGGATGACCGGCTACAAGGGCCGGACCGGCATCTACGAGATGATGCTGATGAGCGACGAACTGCGCGCGCAGGCTCTGGCCGAGCCCGACCCGCGCAAGCTGCGCGCGATCGCCATGCGCGGGGGGATGCGCCCGCTGCGGTTGTCGGGCGCTCAGCGCGTGGCGCAGGGCGACAGCACGCTCGAAGAGGTATTGCGCAATGCTCCGCCGATCGAGCGCTGAGACGCCGCCAGCGGATACCCGGAATGACCGGCGAGCGCGCCGGCCTCACGAGCGGCGGCAGCGTCTGCAGCGCTACTTGGAGAGTTCGCGCATCGCGCGCTCGAGACCGGCGAGCGTGACCGGGTACATGCGGCTCTGCATCAGCTGCTTGATCACCGAGATCGACTGCCGGTACTCCCAGACACCCTCGGGCTCCGGGTTGAGCCACGCGAATTTCGGGTAGCGCTCGACGAGCCGGCGCAGCCAGATCGCACCGGCCTCCTCGTTGTTGTATTCGACCGAGCCGCCGGGCTGCAGCACCTCGTAGGGGCTCATCGTGGCATCGCCCACGAAGATCAGCCGGTAGTCGCTGTTGTACTTGCGGATGATGTCCCAGGTGGGATGCCGCTCGGAGTGCCGGCGCCGGTTGTTCTTCCAGAGGAAGTCGTAGACGCAGTTGTGAAAGTAATAGAACTCGAGGTGCTTGAACTCGCTGCGCGCGGCGGAGAAAAGCTCCTCGGTCTGCTTGATGTGATCGTCCATCGTGCCACCGACGTCGAGCAGCATCAGCACCTTGATGGTGTTGTGGCGTTCCGGCACGAGCTTGATGTCGAGGTAGCCGGCATTGCGCGCGGTGCTCGAGATCGTGTCGTCGAGATCGAGCTCCTCGTCGGCGCCCTCGCGCGCGAACTTGCGCAGCCGACGCATCGCCACCTTGATGTTGCGGGTGCCGAGCTCGATCTGGTCGTCGTAGTCACGGTAGGTGCGCTGCTCCCACACCTTGACCGCGGTGCGGTTGCCCGCCGACGGGCCGCCGACACGGATGCCCTCGGGGTTGAAGCCACCGTTGCCGAAGGGCGAGGTGCCGTTGGTGCCGATCCACTTCTTGCCGCCTTCATGACGGTCTTTCTGTTCCTCGAGCAGCTCGCGCAGGCGCTCGAGCAGCTTGTCGAGCCCTCCCATCGCCTCGATCGCAGCCTTTTCCTCGGCGGTGAATTCGCGCTGCAGCTGTCGCTTGAGCCACTCGAGCGGCAGGTCGATATCGATGCCGGGCAGGGCCTCGATACCCTTGAAGTAGGCGCCGAAGGCCTTGTCGAACTTGTCGAAGTTGCGCTCGTCCTTGACCAGCGTGGCGCGCGACAGGTAGTAGAACTCGTCGATCGAGCGGTCGATCACGTTGCGCCGGAGCCCTTCGAGCAGCATCAGGTACTCCTTGATGGAGACCGGAAGCTTCGCCTGGCGAAGGTGCAGGAAGAATTCGATGAGCATGCGATCGGGCTCCGGTGGGGCAGGGGCCGTTCAGCGGTTGTGACGCGCCATGAAGATCAGGCGCTCGAACAGGTGGACATCCTGCTCGTTCTTGAGCAGTGCGCCATGCAGCGGCGGGATCACCTGCTTGTTGTCCTGCGACTTCAGCGCCTCGGGGGGGATATCTTCGGCGAGCAGCAGCTTGAGCCAGTCGAGCAGTTCCGAGGTGGACGGTTTCTTCTTCAGGCCCGGGATCTCGCGGATCTGGTAGAAGGCCTCCATCGCTTCCTTGAGCAGGGTCTTCTTCAGATCCGGGTAATGGACATCGACGATCGACTGCATCGTGTCCTTGTCCGGAAACTTGATGTAGTGGAAGAAGCAACGGCGCAGGAAGGCGTCGGGAAGCTCCTTCTCGTTGTTGGAGGTGATCACGACCACCGGGCGGTGGCGCGCACGCACCAGCTGCCGGGTTTCGTAGACGTAGAACTCCATGCGGTCGAGTTCACGAAGCAGGTCATTGGGGAACTCGATGTCGGCCTTGTCGATCTCGTCGATCAGCAGCACCACCGGCTGGTCGGCCTCGAAGGCCTGCCACAGCACACCGCGGACGATGTAGTTGTGGATGTCCTTGACGCGTTCGTCGCCGAGCTGCGAGTCGCGGAGCCGCGATACCGCGTCGTACTCGTAAAGACCCTGCTGAGCCTTGGTGGTCGACTTGATGTGCCACTGCAGCAGCGGCATGTTCAGTCCCTTGGCGACCTCCTCGGCGAGCATCGTCTTGCCGGTGCCCGGCTCGCCCTTGATCAGCAGCGGGCGCTGCAGGGTGATCGCGGCATTGACCGCGAGCTTGAGGTCGTCGGTGGCGACGTACTGCGAGGTGCCTTCGAAGCGCATGGATGGGCAGGGTTCGGAATGTGCGACGCACGGGATCGGTCGAGTATACGGGATGGTGCCGAGCTGCGTCTTGGCAACTGGACGGCCCTTCGAGCTTCCGGCTAAACTCGCGCGCTCTCTGGCAAAACAACCACTTCCGCGCGGCCACGGTCCCGCGGCATCAGGAACCAGGCGGACATGTTCAAGAAATTGGTACTCATCGGCCTTGCGTCGGTGCTTCCCGCCGTTGCGACGGCGCAGGGCTCGGGCGACGCAGCGCGCGGCAAGGTGTCGATGTGCATCGGCTGCCACGGCATTCCGGAATACAAGGCGTCGTTTCCGTCCGTCTACCGCGTGCCGATGATCGCCGGGCAGAACCCCAAGTACCTCGAGAATGCGCTGCTGGCGTATCGCAAGGGCGAGCGCTCCCATCCCACGATGCGCGGCATTGCCGGGTCGCTCAGCGACAAGGACATCGCCGATCTCGCCGCCTACTACGGCGCCGCCAAGTGAGGAGCCCGCCCATGCAACCTTCCGCCGTTTCCCTCGTCGGCACACTCGTGCTCGCCACCACCGTCTGGGCGACGCCGGCTGCGGCCGCCAACATCGAACTCGGTCGCGCCAAGGCCGAGCAGGCCTGCGCCGCCTGCCACGGCAAGGATGGCAACACGCCGGTCGATCCTTCCTACCCGAAGCTTGCCGGTCAGTATCGCGACTTCCTCGAACGCGCGCTGCTCGACTACCGGTCGGAGTCGCGCAAGAACGCGATCATGGTCGCGCAGGCCAAGCAACTGTCGCGTGCCGACATCAGCAACCTCGCGGCCTACTACGCCAGCCTGCCGGGCAGCCTGTCGGTCCGTCGCTGAGCGGTGAAGGTCGCGGGCGCTGCCCGCGGCGGCGCGTCTTGACCCTCAGACAAAGGCGTCGAGCAGCACGCAACTGACCGGATCGCCGATCGCGACCGGGCCCTGTGCGTGGGCGAGTACCGCGATGGCGTTGGCCTCCGACATCGACCGGAGTACCCCTGAACCCTGGCTGCCGGTGGTCCGCACCCAGAGTTCGCCCTGGTCGTCCGGCATCAGGATGGCGCGCTGATACTCGGTGCGGCCGGGCTTCTTGCGCATGACTTCGCGCGATCGTGCGCGCAGCGCGATCGGCGCCGGTTCGCGCGCGCCCATCAGCCGCAGCAGGGCGGGTCGCACGAGAAACAGGAACGTGACCATGACCGCCACCGGATTGCCCGGCAGTCCGAAGTAGGCTGCCGCGCCGATTCTCCCGAAGGCCAGCGGTCGCCCGGGGCGCATCGCCACCATGCGGAAGTCGACCTCACCGAGACGCGCCATGATCGCGCGGGTGAAGTCGGCTTCCCCGACCGACACGCCGCCCGAGGAGATCAGCGCGTCGGTCTGCGATGCCGCGTCGCGCAGGACGGCCTCGAGACGGTCAGGATCGTCGGGCACCACGCCGAAATCGATGATCTCGACGCCGAGTTGCGCCAGCATCGCCTGAAGGGTGAATCGGTTGCTGTCGAAGATTTCGCCCGGGCCGAGGGTGTCACCCGGCGATCGCAGCTCGCTGCCGGTGGACAGACAGGCCACCCGCAGCCTCGGCCTTGCCGGAACCGTGGCGCAACCCACGGAGGCGAGCAGCCCGAGATCGGCGCTGCGCAGGCGCCGCCCCCCGGCGAGCATCACGCGGCCGCGCGCGAGATCTTCGCCCCGCAGGCGACGATTCTCGCCGGGTTCGAGACGGGTGGCGAGCCGGATCGTCTCGTCCTCGCGAAGCACGTGTTCCTGAGGAACGACGGTATCGGTACCGGCGGGCATGACCGCACCGGTCATCACCCGCACTGCCTGCCCTGCAGCGGCGTGTCCCGGCCACGGTCGCCCGGCCCACGCGGTGCCGACGATTCTCAGCGGGTTCGCGGTGGCGAGCGCACCGGCGGCGAAGGCATAGCCGTCCATCGCGGCGTTGTCGTGCGCAGGCACGTCGATGGGCGAGACGATGTCGCGGGCGAGGACCCGGCCGAGAGCCTGCTGCAGCGCTACCTCGTCCGGGGGACTCGGGGGCATCGGCGGAAGACCCGCGGTGATGACGAGCATGGCCTGATCGACGCTGAGCATCGGGGCACGGGCGTAGCGCCCGCCTTCGGCCGCATCGGGCCTGCCATCGCCTTCGGGGACGATGCTCATGGGAGAGCCTCGAGATCGGCGCGGGTGTTGAGGTTGCGAAAGGCTGCGCCGTCCTCGAACTCGGCAAAGGCGGGGGCGAGTTCACGGTACCAGGCATCGATCTTGCGGCCACCTGCCGCGAGCCAGGCACTCAGGTGAGGCTCGAGGTTGCGCGACACCAGCAGAAAGACCGGCTGATCGCCATCGGCGGTGCGGGCAACCGCAATACGCGCACCTTGCGCCGTGGCGGCCTGCGCCATGCGCATGGCGAGATCGGCGGGTAGCAGCGGCGAGTCGCAAGGCACGCTGAGCACCCAGGGGGTGGTGGCGGCTCGCAGACCGCTCACGACTCCGGCAAGCGGACCTGCGAAGCCCTCGATCGCGTCGCTGACCACCGGCCAGCCGAGGCGATCGTAGGCGTCATGATGCTGGTTCGCATTCACGAGGAGATTGCCGACCTGCGGCGCGAGGCGCTCGATCGCGTGGGCGGCGAGAGGTCGGCCGCGCCAGCTCACGAGACCCTTGTCAACGCCAAGACCGTCGGCGCTCATGCGCCGGCCGAGGCCGCCGGCCAGCACGAGGCCGGTGATGAGGTCCCGCGGAATCGTCATGCCAGCCCGGGCGGACCGTCGAATCGGTGGGCGCCGGTAAACAGCAGGTAGTGGCTGCCCTGACAGCGGCCGAACAGCGTGAGACCGAGCCTGCCGGCGAGGTCGTGACCCATCTGGGTGAGCCCGGAGCGCGACACCAGCACCGGCACCCGGATCTGGGCGCACTTGATCACCATTTCGGAGGTAAGGCGGCCGGTGGTGTAGAAGATCTTGTCTTCGCCGCGAACATCGTTCAGCCACATCCAGCCGGCGATGGCGTCGACCGCGTTATGGCGCCCGACGTCCTCGACGAAGCGAAGAATCGCGCCGGTCTGTTCACCGTCGCCTTCACAGAGGGCGCAGCCGTGGACCGCGCCCGCCACCCGGTAGATGGACTCATGCCGTCGAACCCGGTCGATCACGGCCTGCAGCGTTGCCTGCGACAGGCGGGGGCCGACATCAGGAGCGAGCGGCTGCAGGGCGTCGAGCAGATTGCCGAACATCGTGCCCTGACCGCACCCGGTGGTGACGGTTCGCTGACGCAGACGTTCGTCGAGTGCGCTGGCGCCTCCCGAACGCTCCCAGATCGGTCTGCCTTCCTCGGCCATCGGGCGACTGGTGACGGCCACCGCCGACACGCTCCAGTCGACCTGCACCGCGGCGACATCGTCGAGGCGCTCGAGCAGCCGTTGGTTGCGCAGCCAACCCAGCGCGAGTTCCTCGGGCGCTGCGCCAAGGGTCATCAGCGTGACGAGTTCACGACGATCGAGGAACAGCGTGAGCGGATGCTCGCCGGCGATTGCCGTGCGGCGGGCGCAGCCGTGCTCATCGATCGCCTCGACCTCGACGACGGCAGGGCGGGCAGCGTCGGTGAGCAGCAGGCGCGTCACGGGCTTCAGCCGCCGATGTAGGACATCTCGATCCTGCGCAGTCCGGCCGTCTCGGCAGAGCGCAGTTCGGAGTACCGGTCATCGCGGTCGCGCCAGAGATCGCCGATCGCCGCCGCGATCTGCGGATCGGTGAAGTCGCCACGCAGCAGGGCCCGCAGGTCGTGGCCTTCGGTGGCGAACAGGCAGGTGTAGAGCCTGCCTTCGGTGGAGAGCCGGGCCCGGGAGCAGGCGCCGCAGAAAGGCTGCGTGACGGAGGAGATCACGCCGATCTCGCCCTGACCGTCGCGGTAGGCCCAGCGCTCGGCGACCTCGCCGGGATAGTTGGGCTGCAGGCTCTGCACCGGGTAGATCGCGTCGATCCGGCGAACCACCTCGGCACTCGGCAGCACGTCGTCGAGCCGCCACCCGTTGGAGGCGCCGACATCCATGAACTCGATGAAGCGCACGACATGCTTCGAGCCGCGAAAATGGCGGGCCATCGGCACGATCTCGCCATCGTTGACGCCGCGCTGCACGACCATGTTGATCTTCAGCGGCGCAAGACCGGCGGCCTCGGCCGCGTCGATGCCGGCGAGCACGCTTGCGACCGGAAAGTCGGCATCGTTCATGCGCTGAAAGATCGACTCGTCGAGGGCGTCGAGGCTGATCGTGACCCGGCGCAGCCCGGCGTCCCGCAGGCTTCGGGCCCGTCGTGCGAGCAGCGATCCGTTGGTCGTGAGCGTGAGATCGAGGGGCTTGCCGTCGGGGGTGACGAGCGCCGCGAGTTTCTCGATCAGTCGCTCGAGGTGACGGCGAAGCAGGGGCTCGCCGCCTGTGAGGCGAAGCTTCTCGACACCCTGCGCCACGAAGAGCCGCACCACCCGCTCGATCTCCTCGAAACTGAGCAACGAGGCCTGCGGCAAAAAGGCGTAGTCGGTGCCGAACACCGAGCGCGGCATGCAGTAGGTGCACCGGAAATTGCAGCGATCGGTGACCGAGATCCGAAGATCATGCAGTGGGCGGGCGCGCCGGTCGGTGACCGGGGCCTCGGGCATCAGGGCTTCGGCGGGTACGCGCGGGATACGCGCCCGGTACCGCTCGTCGGCGATCGGGATGATGCGTTCGGTCATGGTCGTCAGGTCGATCGCCCATGGTAGCCCCGCGCCGCACGGGGCGCGGGGATGGCCGCACTGGCGAGATCAGATCGCGCCGCGATCCTCGGGGCGCGTCTCGACCTGCTGCATCGGCTCGCTGTCCGACGCGGCTCGCGGTCGGCGCACGCGCCCAAGGCGGGGGGCCGGGGGAGTGTCCTGCGTCGGCTCGACGGTGGCCGGGCGAGCCTGGGTCTGGACCCACTCCAGCCCGGCTTTGCTCACGACCTCATCGAGTGCGGGCGCCGTCACCACGGCGACGGGCTCAGGCGCTGCCGGGGCAGTCGGAGCCGGAGACGGTGCTGGTGCCGTCGGGGCAGGAACGGGCTCGGGTGCTGGCTCGGGTGCGGGCTCGGGTGCCGGAACAGGTGCGGGCTCTGGTGCGGGCTCTGGTGCGGGCTCTGGTGCAGGAACGGGTGCGGGAACGGGTGCGGGAACGGGCTCCGGTGCGGCGACAGGCTGCGGCGCTACCGCAGCTTCCGGTGCCGCCGCCTCGGATGACGCCGGCGGCGTGCTTGCCGGGGCGTCGGTCACGACAGGCTCCGGTGATCGCGCAGCGACGGGCGCTGCAGCGTCAGCTGCGGCCATGTCGGTGGCTGCGGCGTCTGACACCACCGGCTCGACGTGCGCCGCCGGCGACGTTGGTGCGCCTTCGGCCGGAGCCCCATCAGCGGTGGGCTCGGCGCCGTCGCGTGCGACATCGGCGCTATCACCTTCGCCGCGACCACCACGACGCCCGCGACGACGACGACTGCGCCTGCGCTCTTCGCCAGCCTCGTCGCTTGCCGTGCCGTCGGTCGCGGTCTGGTCGTGGCCCACGGGCTGGCGTTCGGCAGCGGTGTCGGGTGCCACCGAGGCGACAGGCGCGTCGCTCGGCGTGGCCGGCGTGCCTTCGCTTCCGACGGATTCGGGTGCGAGCGCTGCCGCTGTGGTGGTTGGCACCTCGAGGCTTTCGTCTCGGCCCGCACGGGGGCGCCGTCCTTCGCCGCGAGCGCCGCGCTGGCGTCCGGAGGCCGGCTCGTCGCTGCGTTCGACCGGCGCCGATG
>Ga0315902_10005170_pt1 | contig 18496 bp, 17 predicted proteins | sample LakEriMetagenome_9_FD_203523 | JGI IMG/M metagenome (GOLD analysis project Ga0315902, IMG submission 203523) | Freshwater fungal communities from buoy surface, Lake Erie, Ohio, United States - Buoy 12 MA117 | ecosystem: Environmental > Aquatic > Freshwater > Lake > Lake biofilm | place: USA... | reverse complement strand
GCGAAGCGACGAGAACCTTCTTGCGCTCCTGATCCTTCAAGCGCTTGGCGAGCTTGCCGGTCGTGGTGGTTTTGCCCGAGCCCTGCAGGCCGGCCATCATGATGACGGCAGGCGGGCTGTCGATCTTAAGCGGCGGCGGTTCTTCGTCGCCGCCCAGCGTCTCGACCAGCGCATCGTGCACGATCTTGACGACCAGCTGGCCGGGCTTGATCGACTTGATGACGTTCTCGCCCACGGCCTTGGGGCGGACATCGTCGATGAATTTCTTGACCACGGAGAGCGCGACGTCGGCTTCCAGAAGCGCCACGCGGATCTCACGCAGGGCTTCATTGACGTCCTTCTCGGACAGGGCGCCGCGGCCGGTGAGGCCTTCGAATACCTTGCCAAGACGATCTGTCAGCGCGTCGAACATCGCCATTCCTTTTCATGCCGGAGACCGTCTCCGACATGGGTAGTCTTCTTCCGACGCGCAAACGCCTTTAGGCCCCGCTGAGCGCAACGCGCCGGGCGGGGGACCTCGCCAGCCTCGTCCGTCAGGTGACGGGGTCGTGCCGGTCAAAGCACAGGAATCCCATGTCTGGGGAGTTCTTGCGCGGAAGGCGGGTTCCCTACCCTCGCCTGTGGAGAAGGTCAAGGCAAAGCCGGGGCGGTCCCGCCCTGGGGGAACCCGGTCCGCCAGCGCACGTTGCAGGGCGACCCTCACGGTTCCAGAGCCCTGCCATGCCTGCCTTCCAGCTAAGACATTCGACGACCTAAGTCTTTTCGTCGCCGGTCCAGCTTTCGCCCCATACCCTCTATCTGCGGCCGCGTAGCGACCACAAGCTGACGGTGCAGGCCTTCTTCCTCACCCTCTCGCCCCCGGCGGAAGTCGTCTGGCGGAGCGACCTGTACGGCAACTCGATCGCCATCGCCTATTTCAACGGCACGACCACACAGCTCGACATTCTCAGCGAGCTCAGCGTCGAGACATTCCCGCGCTCGGAAAGCCAGCGTCGCCTGCTGCTGGAGACCGGGACGACGCAGTATTCGGCGACCGAAAAGCGCATGCTGTGGGCCTGTATCGACCAGCCCAGGAACACCGCCGACGCTGCGGCCGCGTGGATCAAGCGAGGCGCATCCGGCGTGCAGAAGGGGCAGTATGAGCGCCTGCTCGAATGCGCGGCGCGCATCCGCTACGAATTCGACTATCGCATCCGCTTCGAGCAGGGCCTGCAGCCGCCAGCCGAAACCTTGCGGCTGCATTCAGGCGCCTGTCGCGACTTCGCCGGGCTGATGATCGCTGCCGCACGCAGCCTGGGCTGCGCGGCCCGCTTCGTGACGGGATATGTCTACACGCCGAACGCCGCTCCCGGATCATCCTCGCCCCACGCATGGGCGGAGGTCTACATTCCGGCCGTCGGCTGGATCGAACTCGACGCCGCCAACGGGCTGGTCGACGATGGCGATCTCATCCCAGTCGCCTCTGCCGCGTCGGGCGCCGAGCTGACCCCGATCCTGGGGGCCTTCACCGGCTATGGCGCAACATCCAGGCTGTCGGTCGGCGTCGATGTGACCAGGCTGCGCTGAGCTGTACCGCGCCGCCCTGCAATGCTAACCGGCGACAAACCGGGAAAGCTGCATGCGTACCATCGGACTGATCGGCGGAATGAGCTGGCAGAGCTCGCGCCTGTACTATGACCGGATCAACCAGATGGTTGCCGACCGGCGCGGCGGTGCGCATTCGGCGAAGCTGATCGTCAACTCGCTGGACTTCGGACCCATTGCAAAGATGCAGACGGCGGGCGAGTGGCGCGAGGCGGGGGCCGTGCTGGCGAATGCCGCACAGTCACTCGAGCGCGCGGGCGCTGACGTGATCGCCATTGGCGCAAACACGATGCACAAGGTGGCGCAGCAGGTGATGGCGTCCGTGCGCCTGCCGCTGATCCACATCGGCGATTCGCTGGCCAGGGAGTTGAAATCGGATGCGCGCTCGCGGCCGCTGCTGCTCGGCACGCGCTACACGATGGAAGACCCTTTCCTGATCGACCATCTCGGGAACAAGGGCATCGGCGCCGTGACGCCGGACAAGGCCGACCGCGATGCGCTGCATGCCATCATCTACGACCAGCTGATCAAGGGGATCATCACAGACGCCGCGCGGGATGCAGTGCGCGCGATGATCGACCGGTCATCGGCGAAAGAGGCCGACAGCGTGGTCTTCGCCTGCACCGAGATCGGCATGCTGTTCCCGCCGACCGAGGCGGGGCTGCCCGGCTATGACACGCTGGAAATCCACGCCACGGCGCTGGTGGATTTTTCGCTCGGGTAAGTCCTACTCCTCGTTTGCCTGATCCAGCGGCAGGCCGAGCTTCTCCCGTACGCGGGCGCCCCTGAGGATGCCGTCCATCGCGTAATTGCCTTCGTGGCAGGCGTACTCGTAGATCTGGCCGCCATCGTTCCAGAAGGTGATCTCGCCGGTCCAGGGCTGCGCATAGTAGGCGGGGTCGTCGACAGTGAATGTGTAGAGCAGCTTGTCCTCGGCGACGCGGGTGAAACGCTCGGTGACTTTTCCTGATTTCGAGAGGTAGGCGGGGTGGTCCTGCCATGAATGGTAGTCGTTGAAGTTCGTCGTCTCGATCACGAGCGCATCGCCCTCCCACCAGGCGACCGGATCGCCGAACAGCGGTGCAATCGCCGCCGGCTGATGGTCGCGCTGTTCTGGGTTTTTCTTCAGGGGGATCACCCGCGCATGGCTGATCATCTCGGTATGAATCATCACATGGGTTGGCGTCTGCACGATCTGGTAGTGGTTGTTGTAGAGGCCGTTGATCATTGGCGGGCCGGTGCGGCCGCCGGTGGCGATGCAGCGGTCCGGCAGGGGGCGCGACTCCGGATCGGAATAGCCGAGGCGCTCTTCGCCCTGATGCGCCAGTTTGCGGCCCGCTTCGCTGAAGGGAATTTTCCCGTTCGGCGGATCGGTGATCCACGCCGTCCGGGTCTCGCCCCTCACGACGCCGAAGCGGGTGCCAGGGTCGATCCAGAAGGCGTTGTAGCCTCGCCCCATCAGGAGGTCGCGGCCGGTCAGCAATCCCGTGGCCGGCGTGTTGGCAATATCCTCGGTGACCAGCCGTACGATCTGCGGATGGCTCTGCGTCGCCTGCTCCACTTCCTCCGGCTTGAGGACGGTGGACTTGTAGCGGTCTGCGCGTTCGAGCGTGGTGATCGAGGCGTTGGTCCATGTGCCCTGCAGGTCGGGACGGCCATCGGGCGTTCGTGGCGGCTGGTAGCTTTCCTGGGCCAGGGCCGGCGCGGCGGCCAGCATTACAATCACGCAGAGCGCGGCGGGCAAGCTGTTCATCTTCTCCTCCGTCCCGGCTCCGCCCCGTCTTGGCGCGCGAGGTCGTGAGTTCGTGATGGACGGCAGCTTGCCTGCCGGGCGGATGGCCTGCAAGCTGATTAGCCCGGCGACAGGATTCAGCCGGCGCCGGAGCGATTGATGAAGCTCATGTCTCGCCTCAAGGGTTTCGCCGCACTGGCCGTGGCCGGGTTTGTCGGGCTTTCCGCGCCAGTCACGGCCCAGCAGGGCGGCATGATCCGCGTCGACCTCGAACTCGTCCTCGCCGTCGATATCTCGCAGTCGATGGATTACGACGAGCATTCGATCCAGCGTCAGGGCTATGTCGACGCCTTCCGGCACAAGGACGTCGTCAACGCGATGCTGTCCGGCCCCGAGGGCAAGGTCGCCGTGCTCTACATGGAATGGGCGGGCGATTTCGATCCGATCGAGACGATCCCCTGGACCATCATCGACTCCACCGAGGCCGCCACGAAGTTTTCCGAGCGGCTGGAGAATGAGCCGATCTATGGCGAACAGCGCACCTCGATCTCACGCGCGCTGGAGACGGCGCAACAGCACATCCTCAGGAACAACATCTCTTCTCACCGGCAGGTGATCGACGTGTCGGGCGACGGCGCCAACAATGCCGGGCGGCTGGTGGAGCCTGCGCGTGACCAGGTGGTGAAGTCGGGAATCGTGATCAACGGCCTGCCGATCATGCTGAACAAGCCGAAGGAGTTCTACGATATCGATCACCTCGACCGGTACTACCGGCACTGCGTGATCGGCGGCGAAGGCGCGTTCATCGCTCCGGTGTTCGACCTGCGCCACCTTTCGTCCACCATCCGCAAGAAGCTGGTGATGGAGATTGCAAGCCTCGACCTCGACACGGGGGCCGCGCCCATACAGTTCGCGGAGGCCCCCGCCCCGGCTCAGAAGCCTGGCATCGTGAAAGCGCAGCTGAAACTGCCGACCGAGAAGACCGACTGTACGATCGGCGAACAGGTCTGGGGCGGCGGACGCGGATTTCGCTACAACAACTGGCAGTAGCGCGAAACGATCAGCCCGCCTGCGCTCTGCGATGCAGGGCCTTATCAGCGTACATGGCCTCGTCGGCGCGGGCGAGAGCCTTTTCGGCAGTATCGCCGATGCCGATGTGCGTGATGCCGTAGGCGGCGGAGACGTAGAGCGGGATACCGTTGAACAGCACCTTCTCGGTGCACAGCGTGGCGGCAAGCGCTTCGGCTTTGGAGGCTGCGGCTTCGGGATCGGTGTGCGTCAGGATCACTGCGAACTCGTCGCCGCCGATGCGGCCGACGACATCCGTCTCGCGCGTCTGGCGGACCAGGATTTCGCCGATGGCCCGGATCACGGCGTCGCCCGCCGGATGGCCGTGGGCGTCGTTGATCGCCTTGAAGTTGTTGAGGTCGAAATAGATCAGGCTCGCCTGCACTTCGTGACGCTTGACCATGGCGAGGATGCGCTGGGTCTCGCGCACGAAGGCGCGGCGGTTGTAGATCGGGGCCAGCGTGTCGTGGTCGGCGGAGGCTTCGGCTTCGGCGAGCGAAAGCTTGAGCTGCTCCACGTCGAGGCGGAGAGAGTCGATCTCCGAGATCATCACGTTGAATGCAGTGCGGACCTGCGGCGTCAGGTGGATGTCGGGCACGCCGAATATCTCCGCCACGCGCAGCGCCGGATCGACGAGCTGCTCGGGCGGGGCGGCTTCCACGCGCCGGGGGCGCGGTCCGAAGATCGAGAAAAGCTTCATCGGCTGGACAGGGTCTCCGGTCTGAAACTCGCCCAAGCTTGTTAGCGCGGGATTAACCGAAGCTTTCCGCGCCGTTGCGGAATTGTGGCGGAAGCAGGTAGAACCCGGCTTTCCGGCCGGAGCGCCCCATGTCGACGCCTGCAAAAAAGCCCCTCGTTGGCGTCATCATGGGCAGCCGGTCGGACTGGCCAACCCTTTCAAAAGCGGCCGAAATCCTTGCAGAACTCGGCGTTCCATATGAAACGAAGGTGGTGTCCGCCCACCGGACGCCGGACCGGCTGGTCGCCTACGCCAAGACCGCCCGGGAGCGGGGGCTGCGAATCATCATTGCCGGGGCCGGAGGCGCCGCCCACCTGCCGGGGATGGTCGCCTCGATGACCTCCCTGCCCGTCCTAGGTGTTCCAGTGAAATCGAGCGCGCTGTCGGGGCTCGATAGCCTGCTGTCGATCGTGCAGATGCCGAAGGGCATTCCGGTCGGCACGCTGGCGATTGGCGAAGCTGGGGCGGCGAATGCCGGGATCCTGGCGGCGTCGATGCTGGCGAACAATGATGCGGCGCTGCTGAAGCGGCTCGATGCATATCGGCAGGCGCAGACAGACGCTGTGGCTGAGAGCGTGGACGACGCAGAATGAGCAGTCGCGAACCTGTGGGTCCGATCGCCAGGCCGGGCGATGTGATCGGGATTCTCGGCGGCGGCCAGCTGGGTCGCATGCTGGCGATGGCGGCAGCCGGGATGGGTCTCGACGTCCACATCTTTACGCCTGAGCAGGACAGCCCAGCCTCGCGCGTTGCGGCGAAGACGTGGGTTGCGAAGTTCGATGATCAAGCGGCGCTGAAGGAGTTCGCGGCGAGCGTCGTGGCGGCGACGATCGAGTTCGAGAATGTGCCGGTTGCGGCGACGGACCTGATCGAGGCGCAAGGCAAGCCAGTGCGCCCGAACGGACGCACGCTCGCCAAGGCGCAGGACAGGCTCGCGGAGAAAACATTCTTCCGAGACATCGGCATCGAACCGGCGCCGTTCGAGCGTGTCGACGGGCCGGATGATATTGCGCCGGCGCTTGAGAAGCTCGGCGGCAATGGCGTGCTGAAGTCGCGATTCTCTGGATACGACGGCAAGGGACAGGTGCGGCTCAAAGGGGAGGTTCCGAAGTCTGCGTGGGCGGATGTCGGCGCCGGTCCTTCGATCCTGGAAGCATGGATCACACATGAGTGCGAGATCTCGGTGATCGCCGCACGTTCGGCGAGCGGCAAGTTCGTCGCGTTCGACCCGCCAGAGAATGACCATTCGGGAGGAATCCTCCGGCGCTCCACCTTCCCCGCTTCGGCGCCGAAAGCGGCTCTGGACGAAGCCATACGGGTGACGCGAAAGCTGGCGGATGAACTCGACTATGTCGGCGTGCTGGCGCTCGAGCTTTTCCTGACGAAAGACGGCAGGCTGCTGGCCAACGAGTTCGCGCCGCGGGTTCACAACTCCGGGCACTGGACCCAGGACGCCTGCCGGACGGGGCAGTTCGAACAGCATATCCGCGCCGTGTGCGGCTGGCCGCTGGGCGATCCGACGCGCTGGGCCGATGGGGAGATGATCAACCTGCTGGGCGAGGATGCATTCGACTGGGAGCGCCATCTGATCGGCGGGGGGAAGCTGCATCTCTACGGCAAGCGCGCGGCCGCTGACGGGCGCAAGATGGGGCATGTGGTGCGGTTGACGCCGCGGGCGTGACCCCAGGCTAAGCCCTACGGCGCCATGCAGCGTTCGATGTGGGTGACCAGCGTCGGGGTCTGGCCTTTCGCGAGCTGCAGCGCAGTGGTGGCAACCTGCGTGATGCTGCGAGCGGTGTCCTGGTTGGAGCGGCCACGGGCGGCGCCTTCGGTGTTGGCGCGGGCGGTTGCGGCGTTGAGGGCGCCTGTTAGAGCGGCCTGGTCGGTGAAGCCCTTGAAGCCGCTGGCGGTGCGGGCGCGGTCAAGCGCATAGGAGAGATTGCCGGCGCAGGCGATGGCGACGCCATAGCTTTCCGCCTTTGCGATGCGGGCGAGCGCGTTGTCGCCGACATTGCTTTGGGGGTTGGAAGGTTCTGGCTTTGGCTCACGGGCGCGCACGGAGGCGGGCTGCGCGTTCCACTGGGCGACGAGATCGCCTTCCCACTTCGTGATGAGGCCACGCGCCTGGTCGAACGCCTCGACGACGCCGCCGCCGCCACGCAGCGCATGGTTGAAGAGCGCGTCGCCGAAATAGGTCCAGTCGCGGCTCGGCTCACAGCCGAAGCTGGTCTTGTCGGCGGCGGCTGCGGTGAGCACGACGGTATCGTCGTTAGAGAACGGCATTATGAAATAGCCCGAATAGCAGGCCGACACGATCACCAGTTTCGACTTGATGTTCGCCTGCTGCAGCGATGTGCGCAGGTGGAGCGCGCGGATGGCGCCGCCGAGACGGCCCTTCTCCTGCATCGCCACGGCGCCGTCCGGCCCGCCATGCGAGGTGAAGAAGACCACGACGAGGTCTTCGTTGGGATCGGCGAGCTTGCCGATGCGGCCGAGGGCGGCGTTGAAATTGTTGGGCGTGGCGGAGGGATAGGTACGGGCCGCGCCCGGCCCACGCCCGGCGGACAACGTGATCGTACGCTCGGGGGCGTCATAGCGGCGGGCGAGGATGCTGGCGGCTTCGCGCGCCTCATTCTCGAAGACGGGTTCGTCCCAGAGCGATGCGGTGAGGATGTAGGTATCGACGACGCCGGGCCGCTGGGCCGGCAGTTTTGCCAGCGCGTCGCCGATGCGCATGGCGTCTGCGGCGGCTTCGGCGGGCGACATGGCGACTTCGATTGCGCCGAACTGACCGTTAAGCGGATCGCGCTGCTGCGGACCCTGGGCATTGGCCGCGCCGGCGACTGCCATCGCCATTAGCGCTACGCGCGCGAGCCCCTTCAACATGCCGCAGACCCTGTATTCGACCTGGCCTCATGTTCTCGCGTGCGGCGGCCAAGCGCAAGCGGGCTGATCCAGCGCGGTGAATCAGGCGATTTCCGACTTGGGCGGGGTGTACGTCCGCAGCACGATGGACTGGCTGGCGGTGGCCATCAGCGTGCCGTCCTCCGCATAGAGCCGCATGTGGCCGTGGCCGAAGCCGCGGGCAGCTGCTTGCGCCTGCACGTCGCACAGCACCCAGTTGGTGGGCACGATCTTCCGGACGCGCAGATTGTTGTCGAGGCTGTTGCCGCCGCCTCCCCTGCCCAGGGCGCCGCCGATGGCGCCGGGGACGAAGTCCGCGAAGACGGCGAGCATGGCGGCGTCGACCGGGGCCGAATTCTTCTGGCGGATCCAGAGCAGCGTTCGGCCGGTCTGCATCGCCATCTCGTGACGCACGGGCCCAGGAATGGCGCGCACATCCAGCGACTGGCGCAGGCGGGCGTTCGGGTCCTGCGTCGGGCGTTGCGGCTCCTGCTCGCAGTGGTCGGGCGGCGGCATGTCGGGCATGTCGCGCCAGTGCTGGTCCGGGTAGCCCTCGCGATCGCCGAGGGCGGCCATCACGCTGAAGATGGTCTGGTCGCCGACGCGGCCGGTGACGGTGGCCTGCGTGACGGACTTGCCCTGCTGGGCTGCCGCGACATCGAGCACGACGTCGGCCCCGAGGCGGGCGAAAGAGATGTACTGCGCGGTCGCCCAGACGAGGCCGCGCTGAAAGGTCTGTTCAAGCGCGAGGACGGCCGCGCCGAGGCCCGCGCCGCCGAACAGGAAGACATGGCCGAGCGGGCCGACGCAGAGATCTTCGGTGACGCGGAGGCTGAAGCTGGTGTCGCTCGTGCGGACGATGGGGAGGAAGTGGGTCATGCGCGGCTTGTAGGGCAGGATTCGGCTGGACGGAACGCGGTTGTCCTACAGCGTCGTTCTCGGTCTCAGCGCTTGCCGCCGGGAATGATTTTCAGGCTCGGCCTTTTCGGCGCGGCCTCGGCTGCCGCCTTGTCGTCATTGATGTCGCGGCTGCGGGGTTTCCAAGCGGCCTTGGTCTTGGGCTTGAAGCTCGAGCGGGCCTTGGGCTTGTCCGTGGGCTTTGCGGAAGGCGTGCGTTGCCGGCTGGAGCGGGCGGGTTCGCCGCCCTGTGCAGCGGCGGGCGCGGCCTCAGCGGGTTTTGCCTTGCGCGACTTCTTGTCGATCAGCCGGGTGATGTGCGCCTGCCTTACCGAGAGTGCTTCATCGAGGCGTCCCTTGCCGGGGTCGCGGAAAGCAGAGCCGTAGGTTTCGAGGCGGGTGGTGACGCCTTCGACGAAGTCCTGCTCCCAGTCCGACAGGCCGGGGCCGCCCTCCTCGGTGGCGCGATCAGCGGCGCGGCGCAGCTTGCGCAGGGCCTTGCGTGTCTTGCGCTGATCGACTTCGCGCTTCATGCGGCGAAGGTAGCGCGTGTCCCTGTTGTGGAACAGCCGCCGCGCAGCGGCCTCAGATCTCGCCCAGCGCCAGCAGATACGTGTCGAGGATGGCTTCGGCTTCCTCGCGTTCCTGGCGGTCCATCTTGCGGAGGCGGATCACGGCGCGGAGGGCCTTGGTGTCATAGCCCATGGACTTGGCTTCCTGGTAGACGTCCTTGATCTGGCCGCCGACCTCTTTCTTTTCTTCCTCGAGCTTCTCGATCTTCGCGACCGTCTGCCGGAGCTTTTCTCTCGCCGCCTGCGTGAGGGCGGCTGCTGCTGCGCCGTCGTCCATGTCGATCTCCCGGAAGCGAAGTGAGCGTCACTTTACCGGGGCGGCGAACCACATCCAACGACGCGCGCGCCGCAGGCGGCGATTCCCTGTGCATGGCGCTGTGGGCATCTCGTTAACGGCTAGAGCGCGCGGCCATTCACGATGCGATCGAGGCGGCGCTTGCCCTGCACGGCGGCCTGCGCCAGCGGGTGGATTTCGAGCGCCTTGTCGTAGGCTTTAAGCGCAGCTTCCGGGCGGTCGACCGACTCGAAGATCATTGCCATTCCGATCCAGGCGCCGAAATGGCGCGGCTCGTAGGTGATGGCGGATTCGAGGTCGGCGATGGCCTCGTCATACTTGCCGTCGTTGAAGAACAGCACGGCGCGGCGATTCCAGCCCTCGGCGTATTCCGGCAGGATGGCGATGGCCTTGTCGAAGGCGTCGCGGGCGGCATCGAGTTCTTCGTTCTCCTGATACTCGAGGCCGCGCTGCATCAGCGTGTCGACGGTGGCGGAGCCGGAGACGAGCCAGGCGTCCCAGATCTCCTCTTCCAGCATGGTGGCTTCGGCCTCGTCCTTGGTGGCTTTCAGCTTGTCGAGGAGTTCCTGGCTGATGTTCTTGTTCTCGGCGGCTTCTTCCGCCTCGGCGCTGCTGGCGACATTGCTCGGGGTCTCGGCGGACGGACCGGGCGAAAACGCCTTGTCGCCGCAGGCGGCCGCCAGCGCGAGAACGGTGAAGGACAGGAAGATGGGCCGGAACATGGCACCACTATGCGTGCGCGGAACATCACCCACAAGCGCATCTCGCCGCTGGATTGGCGCCGATTGCGGTCAATCTGGATTGAGGTGGATCAGCCCTGCTTCGCCTTGAAGCGCGGGTCGGTCTTGTTGATCACATAGGTCCGGCCCTTGCGGCGCACGACCTTGCAATCGCGGTGGCGGCCCTTGAGCGATTTGAGAGAGGAACGGACTTTCATGGGCGGCTGCCGAGGTTTGCGACCTGAATTGGGAGCCGGGCATTTAACGGAGGCGTCCCCGGGTGTCAACCATGGCTGCGGGCGCGCCTGCGAGAAGGCGACTTGCGAACGTAAATTGGCCTTAACACTCGCGCGTCATTCATGAATTCTGGCATGGAAATCCTGCCGGATTGCCGCAATCATGGTTGTGACTGTGAGATGCGGCCGGGAAAGGCAAGTTCGTGATGACGATCCGGACCTGGCGATGGGCCCTTGCAGGCGTGGCGATGGGTGTCGCCCTCGCCGCTTGCGGCGGAACGCGTGTCGCCGGCGCCGGCCCCGAACCCGCCCCGGAGGCCCCGCCCTCCGCGCCTGCCCCGCCCCTGACGGCCGGACCCGGCGGCGCGTTCGACTTCGCCAGCTCCGGCAACGCACAGTTCGACGGCTGGCGCGCCCAGTTTGCCGCAAAGGCGTCCGCGGCTGGACGGCGGACGCGGGACATCCAGAGCGTGCTGGACGGGCTCGTGCCGGTCGAGGCGACGGCGCAGGCCCAGTCCTTCGACAACCAGGCCGAGTTCGTGAAGCCGATCTGGGACTATGCGCGCACCGCGGTGTCGCCGACGCGGATCGCAAATGGCCAGGCCAAGCTGGGGCAGAACGCGCAGATCTTCGATGCGATCGAGGCGTCCTATTCGCCGCCGCGCGAGATCATCGCAGCGGTGTGGGGCATGGAGACGTCGTATGGCGGCTTCATCGGAACTGACGATGCGCCGCGCGTGCTGGCGAGCCAGGCGGCTGTGGGGCGCCGGAAGGATTTCAACGAGACCGAGCTGATGGCGATCATGCGCCTGATCGAGGATGGATCGGCGACGCGCGACCAGTTCCGCAAGGCGTCCTTCGCGGGCGCGCTTGGCCAGACGCAGTTCATGCCGTCGAGCATCATCGCCTATGGCCGCGACTTCGATCGCGACGGGAAGAAGGATCTCTGGGGGAATGCCGGCGACGCGCTGGCGTCGGCCGCCAACTACCTGACAGGCTATGGCTGGAAGCAGGATCAGCCGTGGGCGGTGGAGGCGATTATCCCGGAAGGCTTCCAGTACGCCAATGGCGACGGGCGCAAGCTGACGGTGGCGGCGTGGAAGGCGATGGGGATCACACCGGTTATCTATGGCTCGTTCGGGTCAGCGGACGCGCTGTCGGCGGAGCTGTTCCTGCCGGCGGGATCCTATGGCCCCGCCTTCCTGCTGTTCGACAATTTCTTCGTCATCAAGCGCTACAACAATGCAGACAGCTACGCGCTCGCCATCGGGCTGCTTGCTGATCGCCTTGCAGGCCGGCCCGAGATGACACGGCCATGGCCGACCGAGATCCAGATGCTGACGCAGCAACAGGCGCGCGACCTGCAGGCGGGGCTCAACAAGCTCGGCTTCAGCGCGGGCAGCGTTGACGGCATCATCGGACGCGGGACGCGCGCGGCGCTGCAGAAATTCCAGACATCGAAGGGCCTCGTGGCGGACGGATTTCCGACGCTGCAGATGCTGGAGCAGGTGCAGATTGCGGCTGCGGCCATCCCGGGCTGAGCTGCATACAACCGGAACTTGCGACACGCGCGTACGTTGACCCCCCTGCACCGCATGGGAGTTCAACATGGCGCTCGAAGAACGCACGACAATCGTAACGCCAGCCGGAACCCGCAAGGGCAATGGCTTTCTCTATTTCGCCGTTGGCGCGCTGATCGTCGCCGTGGGCGTCATGGCTTGGATGTTCTACAGCGGCGAGACCAAGAGGCCGGCGTCGGATTCCGCGGTTGAGCGCGCGGCCGGCGCAATCGGCGATGCGGCTGATGATATCGGCGACAGCGCGCGCGATGCGACGCGCAACATTCCCGAGCCGGCGCCTGCCCCTGCTCCGCAAACCGCGCCGCTCGCGCCGCCGAACTGAGCGATCTTTGCTGAACTGACGTCTCTGGACCGCGTCAGTCCCGCCGGCGCGGGTTCAGTTTGCGCTCACGACGGCGGCTTGTCCTTGGCGACCGCCTCCTCGATCGTACGCGGCCCCACGCCATCGCCTGCCTTGGCGGTGAAGAAGGCGTAGATAGCCATCACGACAACCAGAACGGCGCAGAAGATGAATGGGCTTTCGCGCGAGACGTTCTCGTACATCCACAGACCGAACAGCGGCGAGATGACGAAGCCCATGCCGTTGGCCGCGGTGATGAGACCCGCGACATCGCCCTGCTGCTCGGGCGTGGCGGCGAGCGAGACGCCGACAGAGAAGCCAGGCCGCGAGAAGCCCTGCCCCAGACCGAACATGATCTGCGCGAAGGCGAACAGCGCGAAGTCCTGCGCCCACACCATGAAGAGCGACGCCATCGCCAGCATCAGCGCGCCATAGACCAGCAGGGCGCGGACCGAGAGGCGCATGCGCGGGATCAGCACGAGTTGCGCAATCAGCGTCGCCATCGCGCCCATCGTCATGGCCGGGCCGGTGAACTGGGCGGAGGCGGCGCCCGTCGTGTTCATCCGGTCCATGATGGCGTACGGAAATGTCTGGCTCAGCACGCCGGTGATCAGGGACAGCCCGACTGCATAGAGCAGGAACGGAAAGATCGCGGAGTGGCGCCAGAGGCCTTTCGTCCCGGTCTTCGCGATGCCGCCTTCGGAAACCGGCGCGCGCGTTTCCGGCAGGCGGAACAGCACGATCGCTCCGATGACTGTCGCGATGATGGTGACCACCACGAGGGGCGCCAGCAGGCCGACAGCCGGCGAGAGCATGGCGCCCGCCGTGATCAGCACGGCGGCGGCGGCGGGGCCCGCCATCTGGCCAAGCGTGAAACCGGAGGTCAGCGTCGACAGCTCGTTCATGCGTTCGTCGCGGCTGGTGCGGTCAGCGACATAGGCCTGGGCGGCCGGGTTGGTGGCCGAGCCGAACACGCCGAACAACGTGCGGGCGACCAGCAGCAGGACAAAGATCATCACCCAGTCGTCGATCCAGCCCATCAGCGCGAGGAAGGACACCAGCGCGAAGAAGAACATCGAGGCGGCAAATCCGATCATGCCGATGGCGGCGACGCGGCGCCTGCCCCAGGTGTTGGACTTGGCCCCCCAATAGGGCGCGGTTACCACCCAGACGGCGGCGGAAAGCGAGAAGATCGCCCCGGCCGTCCAGTCCGGCAGGCCAAGCTCGCGCGTCAGGGGCGGCAGCACGGCGGAGGTGAGCATCGTATTGCCGGCGCCGACGGCGAGAAGGCAGAAGAACAGCAGGAGGAAGGCGCCCCGCCGGTCCGGCCGCGATTCGCCTGGCCGCGATGTATCTGGGGTGGTGCCGGATTCCATCCGTCGGGGATAGGCCGGGTGACGATTCTGCTCAAGCGGGCGATGGGTCGCGCGGCTGGCTTGTGGCGGATGGGCTCACCGACCTAGGATCGGGCGAGGCGGAGAAGCATGATGGCCCACAGGATCAAACGCGCACTGACGCTCGCCGTGTTCGCGCTTGCCATGGCCATGCCCGCGGCGGCGCAATCCCGCATCAAGTCCATGCCCGGTTACGATCAGTGGGCGGAGATTTCGCCGAAGATCGCCGGGTCGGTGAGGTCGGGTGCGATCGCCCCGACATGGGCGGCGGACTCCGCGTCGTTCGACTACACGCTCGAGGGCGTGCGCTGGCGCTTCGATGTGGCGACCCTCAAGGCTGGACGCGTGGAGGATGCGCCGGGCGAGCCGGCGCTGGCGGGACCTGCCGCGCAGCCGGCGGCGGCCGCACCGGGCGGGCTTGTGCTGGCGCGCGGGCGTGGGCGCGAGGCGGACGTGGTTGCGCCGGATGGAAAGTCGCGCGCGTTCTCGCGCGACTACAACATCTGGTACGCGCCGGGCGATGGCGGAGCCGAGCGGCAGATCAGTTTCGATGGCGGCGCGAAGCAGCGCATCCGCCATGGCGTCGGCAGCTATGTCTATCTCGAGGAGTTCAGCGTCTCGCAGCCGGTGTGGTGGTCGCCCGACGGCGCCAGGCTCGCCTGGATGCGCTATGACGAGGGCAAGGTTGACGACTATTTCCTCCAGCTCGACCAGACCCGGACGCTGTCCACCGTTCTGACGCAGGCCTATCCGCATGCCGGCGCGAACAATCCGGTGGCGGACCTGATGGTCTTCGATTTCGCAACAGGCCAGACGCGCCGCATGGACGTGCGCGAGGGCCTGCCCTTCTCCAACAATGTCATCGGTCACTATATCTGGAACGCTCAGTGGACGAAGGACGGCGCGGCGATCCTGGTGCGGCGCGCGGACCGGCTGCAGAAGCATTACGATATCGCGGCCTGTGATCCGGCGACCGGCGCGTGCCAGTCCGTCGTGCGCGAAAGCCGGCCGGCGTCATGGGCGCAGGGCGGCGCGCCGCGCTTCCTCGAGGACGGTAATCGCTTCATCTGGACGTCGGAGCGCAACGACTTCCGCAATCTCTATCTCTACGACCTTTCGGGCAAGCTGCTGACAACGCTGACGCGCAACCGGTTCGACGCGGTGGACGTGGTGAAGGTCGACGAGGCGGCGGGGCTGCTCTGGTACACGGCGCGCTCGGGCGATACGCCGATGAAGATACAGCTGCACCGCGTGACGCTGGACGGCCGCAACGACGTGCGGCTCACCCATCCGCGGCTGAACCACAGGGTGGAGCTGGCGCCGGACGGCAAGCATTTCATCGATGTCGAACAGGCGCACGACACGCCGCCGATAACCCGGCTGCGCGATCTCGACGGCAAGCTGCTGGCGACTGTGGCGTCCAGCGACCTGTCGCAGTTCGACGCGCTGGGGCTGGAGAAGGCGGCGCAGTTCACCTTCATCGCCGCTGATGGCCAGACTCGGCTGCACGGCATGATGCAGTTCCCGTCGAATTTCGATCCGTCGAAGAAGTATCCGGTGCTGCTCAACGTCTATGGCGGGCCGGGCTCGAACGGGCTGAACGAGACATTCGCCACGGCAAACCCTCTCGCCGAGTATGGCTTCATCATCCTGCGCCTTGATGCGCGGACGAATGCCGGGCGCGGACGCAAGGTGCTGGACCAGTCCTACCAGCAGCTCGGCATTGTCGAGATCGACGACTTCGCGGCGGGCATACGCGCAGCGACCGAGCGCTCCTATGTCGACGCCACCCGCATCGGCGTCTACGGCACGTCCTATGGCGGCAGCGTCGCGGCGCTGATGCTGATGCGGTATCCGGACCTCGTGCACGCCGCGGCCGCAAGCTCTCCGGTCACGGACTATCGGCTCTACGACACGGCCTATTCAGAACGCTATCTAGGCCTGCCCGAGCAATCCCCGGCGGCCTATGACCGGTCGGCGGTGATGACCTATGTCGACGGGCTGAAGGGCGACCTGATGGTCTATTTCGGGACCTCGGACGACAATGTTCATCCGAAGAATTCCCTGCAGCTGATACGGGCTTTGCAGGCCGCGGGCAAAAGCTTCGAGGTGCAGGTCGGCCCGGATCGCGGGCACACCGGGATGGACCAGACCCGCATGATGGAGTTCTTCATCGAGCGGCTGATCCTCGACCGCGGCGATGCGTCCACCTCCGGCATCCGACCGGATTCACCCTAACCGCGCCAATGAAATCAATCGGTTGCTGCACTCTCCCCAGGCGAGTCGCAGGTGCGACAAGAGTCAAGTGATTAATTCTACGGCGTTTTCTCGATTACAGCGCCGGGGGGTGGCCCATTTGCATCAATTGCGTGTTATAGCGCGAACCGGTTGTGCGGATTTCCTACAAGGAAGGCGTGCGCCGAACCGCTGGGGAGCGAAGGGTCCGGTACGGCACGCCGGACGTGGTAGCGACTGTCTCAAGGGGTGCTGCGCGTGCAGTCAGTAAAGATCGAGGGGCGGTCGCCGCAGGGCGTCGCCCATACACCGGTCCACAACGCCAGTTCGACCGGCACGGTCAGGACAGGATACGTCGCCTCCGACGCGGGGTTCGCGCGCCGGCCGCCTGAGCAGCGGCTGGAAATGCCGGCACAGCCGCTTGTCACCCGCCGCAGCAAGCCCGCGCCCGAAAGCGATGGCAAATGGCGCTTCCTGGTCATTCTCGCGTGCTCGCTGACGACGACATTCTTTGCAGCCGAGGCGATGCTGTCCGGGTTTGCCGCCGGCGGTCTCAACTATCTCGAATGGCTCGCGGTCGCCCTTTTCGCTGTCAACTTCGCCTATCTTGGCATCGCCGCGTACACGGCCGTCGCCGGCACGCTCGTCCTGCTGACCTCGCCCCGCGCCCCACCGCCCAGCGCCGAACTGCCAACGCAGAATTCCAGGACCGCCATCATCATCGCCCTCTACCAGGAGAAGCCCTCCAAGGTGATCGCCGCCGCAGAGGCGATGTGGGACAGCCTGAAGGACCTCGAGGCGCACAAGGACTTCGAGATCTTCTTCCTGTCCGACACCATGGATCCCGCCCTCGTCGAGATCGAGGAAGCGGCGATGCAGGACCTGATGCGCCGCCGCTCGACGGAGCCGTTCTGGTATCGCCGCCGCCGCGAGAACACCCAGAAGAAACAGGGCAACATCAACGATTTCGTCCAGCGCTGGGGCGCGCGCTACAACTACATGATCGAGCTCGACGCAGACAGCCTGCTGTCGCCGGAAGCAACCCTTGAACTTGTGCGCCGCATGGATGCGCGGCCGCGCACAGCGCTGATCCAGACCGTGTTCGCCATCGTCGGCGCCCGGACCTATTCGGCGCGCGCGCAGCAACTGGCCCTGCGCGTTCATGGCGACCTCTTCGGCACCGGCCTCACCTGGTGGTCCGGCGGCGCAGGCAACTTCTGGGGCCACAACGCCATCATCCGCATCGCGCCGTTCGCCGCCCACGCCGCCCTGCCCGATCTTCCCGGACGCGAACCACTCGGCGGCAAGATCCTCAGCCACGATTTCGTTGAAGCCGCTCTGCTCCGCCGCGCCGGATGGCGCGTTGAAATCGCCGGCGACATCGTCGGCTCCTACGAGGAAGCCCCGCCCACCATCGTCGACCTTGCTGCGCGCGACCGCCGCTGGGCGCAGGGCAATATCCAGCAGATCCAGATCCTGTTCGCCAAGGGCTTCGACTGGCTCTCCAAGGTGCACATCACGGCCGGCCTGATGAACTATGTCTCGGGCCTGCTCTGGCTCAGCCTTGTGGTGGTAGGCGTGCTGATCGCGCTCAACGCCAAGTTCTTCGACACCGAGACGATTGCGAGCATCCCGCCGAACGATCCCGGGGCCGGCCTGCGGCTGCTGCTGATCTCGGCGATCCTGCTGACGTCGCCGAAATGGCTGTCCGTCATATTGTGGCTGGCAGGCAAGCTGCCGGGCTGGAGCCGCTCGCCGCGCTACCTGCTGGCCGTCTTGTGCGACCTTGGCCTCACCGCGCTCATGGCGCCGATCCTGATGCTGAACCATGCCGGCTCGATCCTCTCGACGCTGATGGGCGTCGATGGCGGTTGGCGTCCGCAGGTGCGCGACCGCAACGGCTTTGCGTGGGCTGACCTGCTGCGCCACTACCGACAGCACATGATCTTCGGCGCCTGCCTGCTGACCGCGTCGTTCGCGATCTCGCCGAGCTTCCTCTTGCAGAACCTGCCGATGGCCACCGTGCTGCTATTCTCGCCGCTGATCGCGCGGCAGGTGTCGGGCGTGGCGCGGTGCGGCTCGCTATCGTGGCGGCTGTTTGCAACGCCGGAAGACCTCAACCAGCCCGACATCGTGCGCCGCGCCGAACTGCTTGCTGCGCGCGGCACCACCGAAGTCCGCCGCCTCGCCCCGGCGCCGCC